>ERZ1645192.2463-NODE-2463-length-15308-cov-11.572346_pt1 | contig 15308 bp, 12 predicted proteins | sample MGYA00575354_ERZ1645192 | MGnify/ENA primary metagenome ERZ1645192 (study PRJEB40844, sample SAMN11349763) | freshwater sediment metagenome | isolation source: river sediment | host: Sediment | place: India: Faizupur Khadar , New Delhi | collected 2017-02-21 ... | reverse complement strand
TCTACGCCCGCCGCCACAACGTCAAGCCCGGCATCACCGGCTGGGCGCAGGTCAATGGCCTGCGCGGCGAAACCAGCACGCCGGACAAGATCTCGCAGCGCGTCCACTACGACCTTTATTACATCGACAATTGGTCGTTCATGCTCGACGTCTGGATCATCTTCCTGACCCTGTTCTCGCGCAAAGCCTATCTCAACGCCGGCTGAACGGCCGGCGGGCCCTGACCCGCCGCAGCGGAAGCCCCCCGCCGCCCGCATCCCGGCCAATCACGGATCAGACGCCGCAAATAAAACAATGACTTGAGGGCGAAGGCGCCGCAGCGGCAGATCGCAGAAAAGCTTTATGAATGCATAACCATATCGAGCGGTTTGTTTTGAATTTTAGAACTTGTCTTCCTTTTGCGGGCGTAATCTGCCGTCAGTCCGCCTGCAAAGATTTTACCTGAAAATGACCCAGCCGTTGCACCCCAGCCAGTCGACCTTGCGCCCGGCGGACCCGCCGGACCCGTGGCGCAGCGCTTTCGCCGCCCTCATCAGCCAGGGCCGTCGCTGGAAATGGGCCATCGCCGGCTGCGGGCTGGCCTTCGCCGTCGCCGGCGCCGGGCTGAAAGCTTATTTGCCGACAACCTATACGGCGACCGCGCAGCTTCTGTTCGATCCGCGCGGGCTGAAAGTGTTCAACAACGACCTGACGAGCGGCCTGCACGACGCCAATGCGGCCATCAATTTCGTTGAAAGCCAGATGGGCGTCATCCAGTCCGAGCGCGTGCTGTCGCGGGTGATGGACAGCGAATGCGCCGCGGCGCGCAAGGCCCTCAAAGGCGACGCCGAGGGGCGCGCCAGCGGGCCGGTCCTCGCCTTCACCCGCCTGTGTCCGGGCGTCGGGGCCAATGGCGACTGGGCCAAAACCTTGCAGGCGCTGCGCCGGGCGCTGAGCGTCAAGCGCGCCGAGCGCAGTTTCGTCGTCGACGTGTCCGCAACCGGACCGACGCCGGCGCTCGCCGCCCATCTCGCCAGCGCCGTCGTCACGGCCTATGTCAACGAGGAGAATGCGACGCGCACCGACGCCGCTTCCAAGCTGACGGGCGACCTCGGCGGACGGCTCGAGGCGTTGCGACTATCGCTGCAGGAATCTGAGGCCAAGGCCGAGCATTACCGCCGCGACAAGAACCTCATCCGCCTCGGCGACCGTCTCTTGGTGGAGCAGAGGCTGACGGCGGCGACCGCGGCGCTCAACGAGACGCAGGCGCGCATCGACCGCGCCAGCGCCCGCGTCAAGCAGCTCGACGCCGCGCCGCGCACGGCGAGCGCGCTCGGCGCGCTCGGGGCCGAGGCCGACACGCGCGCCCTGCTGGTTCTGGCCGAGCGGCGCAACGCCATTCTCGTCGAACTGGCGCCGCTGGCCGCGCGCCTTGGCGAGCGCCATCCGGCGCTGATGGAAGCGCGCAGCCGCCTCGCCGAAACGGACAAGAGCATCGGCGTGGAAATGACCGCGATCCGCAACGCCGCCCGCGCCGACCTGGCGCGCGCCCGCGGCGAGCACGCCAGCATCGAAAAGACCGTGAACGAGCTGTCGGCCAAGGTGACGCAGGCGCGTCAGTCCGAGATCGAATTGCGCACGCTGGAGCAGGCCGTCGACGCCAATCGCAAATTGCTCGAATCCTTCGAAACGCGCTCGCGCGAGGCGGGCGAATTCGGCCGCATCGATTCCGGCAATCTGCGCGTCGTCTCGGTCGCCCGCGCGCCGGAGACGCAACGGCTCGCGCCGCGGCTGATCCTGTGGGGCGGCGTCGGCCTCGTCCTCGGCCTCATTCTGGCGGCCGCCGCCGTCGCCCTGTCGGCGCTGCTGGCCATCGCCAAGCCCGTCGCGCCGCTGCGCCATCGCGGCCTGCCGGAGGGCGCCGTCTACATGGGGCCGCGGCCGGTCGTGCGTTACGCCAACGACGCCCATCCCAGCGACCGATACGCCTGACATGACCGGAGCGCCCCAGCCGTGACCAGCATATCGGCCAAGCGCGGCGCGACGCGCCTGATCGGCTGGATCGGCTGGGCGGGCCTCGACGCCATCGGCCGGCTGGCGCTGCTGACCGGCAGCACCGTCGTTTTCTCCCGCCTGCTCAGTCCGCGCGATTTCGGCGTCACGGCGCTGGCGCTGACCATCGTCACGGTCGCCGCCGTCTTCGTCGGTTCGCCGTTCGAGGAGGCGCTGGCGCAGCGCCGCCATCTGCGCATGATGCACCTGCGCGCCGCGCTCGGCGCGTCCTGGGCCGTCGGGGCGGCGCTCGTCGCCCTGTCCATCCCCGCCGGCCTGCTGCTCGCCGACGCCTATGGCGCGCCGGAAATGCGGCTGCTTCTGCCGGTTTCGATGGCCTCGGTGTTCTTCAGCGGCCATTCCGACATCGCCACGGCGCTGGCGCGTCGTCTGCGCCGTTTCAACGACGTCGCCTACGCGACGCTCGCCGGCCATGTCGTCGGCATCGCCCTGGCCTTGCTGCTGGCGCTCCTCGGCTATGGCCTATGGGCGCTGATCGGCCAGCGGCTGCTGGTCGTCGTGGCGCGGGCGATCATCCTGCAATGGCGCATCGGCTTTCTCATCCTGCCCGGCTGGTCGTCGGCGCATGTCGGCGAACTCGGCCGTTTCGCCGGCTATTCCTTCCTCGCGCGTCTGACCGAAAGCGTCACCTATCTCGTCTTCAACAATCTGGTGCAGATCTTCTATGGCGTGTCGACGCTCGGCCTCGTCAACATGGCCATGCGCCTGATCGAGCCCATTCGCGGCGCGATCCTCGGCACGGGCCACAACCTCGCCTTTTCCTTCTTCGCCCGCGCCAACCACGACGCGGCGCGCTTGAGCCGGCTCGCCGCCGATGTCGTGTCGCAATCGGCCTTCGTCACCGCGCCGGTGTTCGTCGGGCTTGCCGCCGTCACGCCGGCGTTGCTGCCGCTCGTGGCCGGGCCCGGCTGGGACGAGGCGATCGGCGTCGCCATCTGCCTGTCGCTGGCCAGCGCCATGGCCGTGCCCTCCGGCCTCATCTACACGGCGTTCTCGGCCAATGGCCGGCCGGAATTCAGCCTCATGTCGCTCGTCGCCGGCTTTTTCGCCATGGCCGCCGTTCTCGTCGGCGCCAGCGCGCTGGGGCCGATCGGCGTCGGCCTGTCGCGCATCGCCGGCGACGCGGTGCGCGCCGGCGTCGCCATCGGGCTGTCGCCGCGCCATCTCGGCTGGTCGCGGCGCGGCCGGTTCGACGCGCTGTCGCCGGCCTGGCTGCTGGCGGGGCTGATGGGGCTCGTCGTGGCGCTTGCCGGCGCGGCGACGCCCGCCCTCGGCCATGCGGCGCAGGCGTCAATGATTGTCGGGCTCGGCGTCGCGGTCTATGCGGCGCTGCTGGCGGTCTTCGCGCGTCCGGTCTTCGACGTCTTCGCCGGCCATGTCGCGCCCTTGCTGCGGCGGCGCTGACGAACAAACTCAGGAAAAGGCGTAGCGGCGCGCCGCGCGCGGCGGCAGCACGATGCGCCAGCCGCCCTCGGCCAGACGCGCCTCCTCGGCGAGGCTCGTCGTCTGCGGCCGGTCGGCGTCGAAGCCGATGACGCCGGCAGGCCGGCGCAACCGGCCGCTGGCGAAGCCGACATCGACCGACAGCGCCGCCTCGCCCCTGTTGATCAGGACGAGGCGCAAGGTCTTGCCGTCGTCGGCGGCATAGGCGGCAAGGCCGGGCAAGCCCTGAATGGCGACATCGAGCCCGCGCGGGCCGAAATCGCCGCCCGCCGCATCGGGGGCGCGGTAAAGACGATAGGCTTCGCCCAGCCATTGCGGCAGGCTGCCCCAATGGCTGGCGAAATAGACGCCCGCTTGCCCGAAACGGCCGAGCGCGTCGGCCAGCGCCAGGCCGGACGTCAGCCGCCCCGCTCCGCCGTAATTGAATTCGGTGACGGCAAGCTGCGTGCCCGGAAACCAGCGCGCCGCCAGCGCCGTCAGGCTCGGCAGGATGGGCAGGGCGAGGCCCTCGATATTGCGCAGGGCGCGCGGCACCCATGAGTCCTCGCGGAACCCCGGTTCGGTCAGCGAACGCGGCGCATCGAGCCGCGCCCGGTCGAGCTCCGGCGTCTCGGTGCGGAACAATTCGCCCTTGTTGCTGAACGGATACCAATGCACGTCGAGCACATCGAGCAGGCGCAGGCCGTCGCGCTCGGAGGCCATGCGGAAAGCATCGAGATAGGCGGCGAGGAACGAGCCGTAGCGCTTGTACTCCGGCCAGTCGGGCGCGTCCTGAAAGCTGACCATCCCGGTCGCGCCCCAGCTCGACGGGCCGAAGACCTTCGCCGCCGGGTCGACCGCTTTGATGGCGCGGGCGGCGACGATCGAGCGGGCGATGAAGTCGCGGATCGTCACGCGCTGCGGCGTGACGCGCGGATGGTTCTGGAACCAGATCGCCGGCTCGTTGTCGAGCGCATAGGCGTGGACGCCGCGGCTCGTGTCTGCGCCGCCATAGCGCTCGACCAGACGGGCGAGAAGCTGCGGCATGTCGGCGACGCGCGGATCGATCGGGTCGGAGGCTTTCGTCGCGCCGCTCCAGCGCGTCGGCGTGAAGCGGCGGGAGGGCGCGGCCTCCTCTTCCGGCACGACGCTGAGAAAATCGGCGGCGACATAGCCTGCGAGCGGCAGCGTCACGAGGCTTTTGGCGCCCATCGCCAGCGAGGCTTCGTGCATTGCCTCGATGACGAGCCCCGGCCGGCCCCATTCGCTTTTCGGCAGGGCCAGCGCCTCCATCAGGAAGGGGCCGTTGGAATGGCGGTTGTCCTTGCCGGCGTTGGAGGCGTTGTTGACCCAATTATAGGCGGTCATCAGATTGCCGCCCAGGCGTCGCGCCGCAACCATGGCGTGGCGGTCGAGCGTCGCCGACAGCGGCCCGCCGTCCATGCGGCCGATTTCGTTGGAGCCGTAGATCAACGGGCTGATCGGCCGGCCGGGCGCGTCGTCGGCGACGCGCAGCGACGGGCCGGACGGGCTGGCGCAGCCGGCGAGCGGCCAGGACAGCGCCGCGCCGGACAATCCGGCGAGCAAGGCGCGGCGCGTCGGACCGGCTTGCGTCATCAGGAGACGAGGCCCGAGCCGTAGAGCGCCGGGCGGAAGCGCGGCGTCCACAGCACCTTGCCAAGACCGCCATAGGCCGTGGCGAGGGCGCGCGCGGCGCGCGTGCGGGCAAAGGGCCATAGCGCCAGCGCCGCGAGGCCGCCGCCGACGCATTGCGCCAGGCCAATGGCCATCCACATCAGGATGCGGCCCCATTGGCCGGGGCCGGCCATGCGATGCACGAAGACGCGGATCTGGCCGCTGAGAAACTTGCGCTTGCGCACATAGGCCCAGTTGAGCCGGCGCGCCGCCGCCCATTCGGTGACGCCCGCCCCCGCCGCCCAGGCGAAGCGGCGGCCCTGCATGACGAGGCGCTTCAACAGCAATGAATCCTCGCCGCCCGTCTCGTTCAGGCTGGTCGCGAACGGCTCGTCGCCGGCAAGGCAGCGCCCGCGCGCGAACATGGAATTGTTGGTGCCGAGATAGGCGGCCAGATCGGTGACGTCGGCGGCGTCGGGCCGGTCGATGCGGCGCGAGAAATAGGGCGCGAGTTCGCCGATGTCGCCCGCGCCGTCGGCGCGCGCCTCGACAGGGCCGAACACGGCGTCGGCGCCGGTCGTGCGCGCCACGGCGACAAGCCGCGCGATCCAGTCGGGCGCGGCCTCCTCGTCGTCGTCGAGAAAAGCGATCCAGTCGCCGCGCGCCGCGCCAACGCCGGCGTTGCGGGCGTTGGCGACGCCGGGGCGCGGCGCGCTGAGGTAGCGCACGGCGGGATCGCCCGCGCCGGCCGCGATGACGAGGGCGCGGGCGTTGGCGTCGGGCGAATTGTCGACGACGAGGATTTCAAGCGACACGCCGCCGAGGCCGGCCTGCGCGCGGGCGCTCGCCAGCGCGCGCATCAGGCTTGCGGGCCGGTTGAGCGTCGGAATGACGATGGAGACGGCGTCCATGACCTGCGCGAGGCTCCCCGGCGCGGGCCGCGCCGCGCAATCGAAAGAAAATCTTGACCTTTGTCGTCAAATCTAGACAGCCAGCGGTAACCAATCTGCTAAGGCGCGCCAACGTGACCCCTTCGATCCCGATGCAAGCCCCGGCCTATGCGCCGCGGGAGCCGGCGGCGACGGCTGCGTGGCTGGCGCGGGCGCATGCGACGCTGCTGACCGCTTTCCTTTTCTATACGTTCGTCGGCACGCAGCCCTTCGCCGACACCTCGGCCGGCGGCCGCGTCGACGGCAACGTGCTCGACCGCATCGTCGTCATGGCGATGTTCGCGCTGGCGCTGGCCATGCTGGCGGCGACATGGCGCGGCGCCCTTGCCGCCGTTCGCGGCAATTTCGGCCTGCTGGCGCTGGTCGGCTTCAGCCTCGTCAGCATTCTCTGGTCGGACTACCCGTCGCTGACGCTGCGGCGCGGCCTGCTGTTCGTGTTCCTCACCACAATCGCCATGGCCATCGCCGTCACCTTGCGCGACCTGCGGCGCTTTCACTCGTTCCTGTTCGCCTTTCTCACCGGCGTCGTGCTGGTCAATCTCGCCGGCGTCGTCGTCGCGCCGGCGCTGACCATCACCGACATCGGCGTGAAAGGCATCTACACGCAGAAGAACGTCGCCGGCATCGTGGCGATGATCACCATCATGGTCGGCGTGACCTGGATGCTCGGCGTCCATCGCAAGCGCGCGACGCTGATCGGACTGGCGGCGCTCGTTCCGGCAATCGTCTTCCTGATCATCACGCGCTCGAAAACGTCGATCAACATCACCGCGCTCGGCGTGCTCATCGTCATGTTTTTCGCCGCCGCCGAGCGGCTCGGCGCGTGGTTCATCCTCGTGGCGGGCTGCATCGGCCTGCTGGCGCTGGCCGGCCTGCTGGCGTTGCTGGCGGCGGTCGATTTCGACGTCAACGTGCTGATCTCGGCCGTCGTTGGCGATACGACCTTCACCGGCCGCGACGAACTGTGGGCCTTCGCCCGGCGCGAGGCGCAAAAGCGCCTGTGGCTGGGGCACGGCTACGGCGCGTTTTGGGACGTCGGCGTCGCCAACGATCCGCTCGGCCGGGTCGAGACCGGAAGCTGGCTGGCCTCCGTGCCTGTCGGCACGATCAACCAGGCCCATCACGGCTTTCTCGAATTGTGGCTGCACATCGGCCTGCCGGCGACGATCTTCGCCGTCGCCCTCATCGTCAAGGCGGCGCTCACCGGCGGCTGGCGCGCCGTGCTTGGCGGCGGCGGCGATGCGACGCGCGCCCTGCTCGCCTGTCTCGCCGTGCTGCTCGTGCTGCACCTGCTGCACAATTTCACCGAGGCGACCCTGTTCATGCGCGGCGCGGCCTTCTGCAATGTCATCACGCTCGCCCTGTTCATCCTGTCGCGCGCGCGGGATTTCACGCCGCCCGCGCCCGTCGCAAGGCCAAGCTGATGCGCAATCCGGCTTTCGACATCGCCATCGTCATCTGCACGTTTCATCGCGAGGCGCTGCTGGCGAAGGCGCTCGACAGCGTCAACGCCCAGCGACGCCCGGCCGGGCTCAGGGTTTGCGTCGTCGTCTCCGACAATTCCGACGGCGAGACCGCGCGCGACGTCGTCGCGGCGAAGGCGGCGGCGAGCCCGTTTCCCATGCGCTGGATCGCGGCCCATCCCGCCAATATTTCGGTGGCGCGCAATTCCGGCGTCGCCGCCGCCGACGCCCGCTACATCGCCTTCATAGATGACGATCAGGAGCTGGAGCCGGGCTGGCTCGAGGCCGTCGCCGACGCAATCGCCAGATTGCCGCACGACATCTTCTTCGGCGCGGTCGAGGCGAGTTTCGAGGCCCCAGCGCTGGCGACGCCGCTGACGCGGCAATTGTTCTCCCGCCGCCTCGACGCGCCGTCGGGGGCGGAAATGTTCGCCATGGGGCCGAACAAGACGCAAGGCGTGGCGCTGGCCACCAACAACGCGGTCTTTCGCCATGCGGCCATGCCGGACCCGGCCGCGCCGTTCGACGCCGCCTTCGGTCATGGCGGCGGCGAGGATTACGACCTCGTCTGCCGCATGCAGAACAACGGCTGCCGCTTCGCCTGGCTGCCGCAGGCGCGGGCGTCGGAATTCGTGCCGGCGGCGCGCTGCGAGCCGGCCTATCTTCGCCGGCGCTTCTATACCGGCGCGCAGATCTTCGCGCTGGTGGTCGCCAATGCGCGGACGCGGCCGCGGCTCGCCCGCTGGCTGCTGCGCGGCAAGGCGGCGGCGCAGGCCATGCTGCTGGCCGCGGCCCTGCCCGCGCACGCGCTGCGCGGGCGCATCGCCCTGCGCGACTATTCCTATGTCTGGGCCGGCGTGCTGGGAAAAATGTCGTTCGGCGGCGTGCATCCGATCTACCGCACGATGACGCCGGATGGCCGCCCGGCGTCGCCGACGCGCTGAAAGTTCCGGCAAACGGCGTCGCAACCGTTTTTGTAATCAAGACCTTTACGAACTTTTGACGAGCTTGACCTAGCGTCAGCCTAGGCATTCGCGCGATGAGTCTGGAGTACGCGCAATGAGTTCGATCGAATTCGACCCCGCCCTCGGCGCAACGACAGCGCCCGAATTGCGGGTCAACCTCGCCAACATGCGCCAGACGCTCGACATGATCGTCGCGCGGGCGCGGCGGCGCGAGGGCTTCACCTTGTTCACGGTCAATCTCGACCATATCGTCAAGATCGGCTCGAACCGGCTGTTTCGCGAAGCCTATGAGCGCGCCGATTTCGTCACCGCCGACGGCTGGCCGATCGTCTGGATCATGCAGCGCGACGGCTATGCGCTGGAGCGCACGGCCGGCGCCGACCTGCTGGAGCCGGTGTGCGCGCGCGCCGCCGAACACGCCATGCCGGTCTATTTCGTCGGGCCGGGCGCCGCGTCGCAGGCGGCCGGAATCGATGTCCTGCGCCAGCGCTATCCCGGCCTGATCGTCGCCGGGGCCGAGGCGCCGCAATTGCCCGCTGCGCTCGACGCGGCCAGCGTCGAGGCCATCGCCCAGCGCCTCGGCGCATCGGGGGCGCGCGTCTGCGTGCTGTCGCTCGGCGCGCCGAAGCAGGAATTGCTGGCCGACGCCTTGCGCGCCCGCTGCCCGGACGTCGGCTTTCTCTGTGTCGGCGCGGCGCTCGATTTCATTTCGGGCCATGCGGCGCGCGCGCCGATGCTGCTGCGCCGCGCCCGGCTCGAATGGTTCTGGCGCATGATCAACGATCCGCGCCGCCTGACCCTGCGCTACGCCGCCTGCGCGCTGGCGCTGTTCAAACTCGCCCTGCCCGGCCTGTTCCGCAACAATCCGCACTTGCGGCTGGCCGAGCGCAATTGACCGCGCCGCGGCGCGCCTGTCGCGCCCGGCGTCAGAAAGCCGAATGACATGACCCAGCCCGTCGGGCGCATTCTTCCCGTCCTCCTCGCCGTCGGTCTCGGCCTTGCCGCCGCCGGCTGCGAGAGCGTTTCGGGACTCGTCGCCTCCGCGCCCTCCAACGACCAGACGGCGAGCTATCCGCAGAAGACGCCGCGCCTGCAAAGCGGCGACAAGGTGCGCATCCACGTCTATGGCGAGGACAAGATTTCCGGCGATTACGAGATCGACGCCAACGGCAATATCGCCGTGCCGCTCGTCGGCTCGGTGCTGGCGGCGGGACAGACCAAGAAGGAGCTCGAACAGGCGCTGGCGACGCGCTTTCGCAACAGCCAGATCCTGCGCAATCCCGTGGTCACGGTCGACGTCGCCACGTTCCGGCCCTTCTATGTGCTCGGCGAGGTCGAGAAGCCCGGCGAATATCCCTATCGCAGCGGCCTCAACGCCATGAGCGCGCTGGCGGTCGCCGGCGGCTACACCTATCGCGCCTCGAAGTCGCGCGTGATGGTGCAGCGGGCGGGCGAGAAGGGCTTTGCCGAATATCCGCTGTCGCCCAACGTGCCGATTTATCCGGGCGACCTGATCCATGTGCCGGAACGCTATTTCTGAGCGGCGGAGAGCGGCGATGCGCGCGCCGGGCGCCTTCACGACATTCCTTCTCGTCGCCGCGTTCGCGGCCGCGCCGGCGCGCGCCCAGAGCCCGCCGACGCCGACCAGCGTCGCCGAGGAGGCGCTGTCGCTGCTGGCGCCCAAACCGCACAGCTCGGTCAATCCGCTGACGCGGCGCAGCCGGGACTATCGCGGCCTCGCGCTCGGCGACTGGATTCTCTATCCCACGATCAATCTCGGCGCGATCTACGACAGCAATCTCGTCTGGTCGACGCGCCATCCGGTGCAGGCGGCGGGCCTGCGCCTCAATCCGGCGCTCGTCGCCCAGCGCGACAGCGGCCCGCACAGGACGACGCTTTACGCCGACGTCGACGCCCGGCTCTACCCGACGCTCGCCTATGGCGATGCGGTCAACGCGCAGCTCGGCGCGGCGCATGTGTGGGAGATCGCCCGCGACCTGTCCGTCTCCGCCAGGGCCGAATACACCCGCAAGGCGCAGCACATCAGCGGCGGCGTCGCGGCGCTGCCGGGCGGCGGCTTTTCCACGCTCGCCAGTCCCCTCGTCTACGACCAGCTTTCCGGCGCGCTCGCCGTGCACAAGAGCTTCGGCCGCATGTTCGCCGGCCTGTCGCTCGAAGCCGCCAAGACGTATTATGACAGCCTGCGCACGACGTCGGGAACCTTCTCGCAAAGCTATCGCGACAGTTTCGCCGTCAGCCTGGGCGCGCGCGGCGGCTTCTGGTTCACGCCGGCGCTCTACGCCTTCGCCGAGACGATCGGCAATGTCCGCGAGATCGAGGCCTCGACCTACGATTCCAAGGGCTATCGCGTCGTCGCCGGCCTGGGGTCCGACCGCATCAGCCTGTTTCGCGGCGAAATCTTCGCCGGCGTGCATCGGCAGAATTACGACAATCCGCTGATCGCGGCGGCGGCCAGCCCGATCCTCGGCGGCAAGATCTTCTGGTATCCGACGCGCGCCATCACCGTGCGCGCTGCGCTCGACCAGACCTTCTCGGATTCCTCGATGCCGACGCCGGGCAATCCGGCCGGCTTCCCGGCGCGGCAGACGAGCGCGCAGGCGCATGTGACCTACCAGATGTCGAAAAGCTGGCAGGCGGCCTGGCGCATCGCCTTCGAACATTCCGCCTATCTGGGAACCATCCGCCGCGACAACGGCTGGCGCACCGGGGCGACGCTCGCCTACGATCTCTATCGCAACGTGGCGCTGACGCTGGATTACGAATTCCAGCAATTGCATTCCAATGCGCCGGACGCGAGCTACGTGCGCAACGCCGTCAACCTCGGCATGAAATATCGCTATTGAACAGCCGTCGCGGCCGGCATGGTTAACCCGGAAATAAGCCTTGCATGACAAGTTTAGCTTGAGCGCGGCCATTGGGCCGGCTGGGTTCCGGGGCCTTTCCGAATGGCGGCTATGCCACGCATCTCGATCGTCATGGCGGCCTATAACGCCGCCGCGCATGTCGCGCCCGCCCTTGAAAGCCTGCAGCGGCAGACGATCGCCGATTGGGAGCTGATCGTCGTCGACGATGGCTCCAGCGACGACACGCAAGCCGAGATCGCGCGCCGCATGGCCGGCGATCCGCGCCTGATCTTCCGGCGGCTGGACAAGAACAGCGGCCCCGCCGCCGCGCGCAACGCCGGCCTGGCGCTGGCGCGCGGCGCATGGATCGCCATTCTCGATTCCGACGACCGCTTTGCGCCCGATCGTCTCGAAGTCCTGCTGGCGCGCGCCGAACGCGACGGGCTCGACGTGCTGGCGGACAATCTCCAGCTCTACGATCAGGCCGAGGACGCGGTGATCTGCAAGGCCTTCGCCTTTGCCGGCGAGAGCCGACCGCTGTCGCCGCACGGCCTGACGCGCAACGACGGCCCGCCGCGCATCGCCAGCCTCGGCCATCTCAAGCCCTTCGTGCGCCGCAGCTTCCTTGCCGAAACGGGCGTCGCCTATCCGGTCGAGTCGCGCATCGGCGAGGATTTCTGCTTTCTGTTCCGCCTGCTCGAAAAGACCGGGCGGGCGCTGCTCATCGACTATGCCGGCTATGTCTACACCCTGCCCTTCAGCGCGGCGTCGGGACAGCGCTCGACCAGCACGCGGACGCATCACGGCTCGGACGGGCTCGACGAATTGCGCCGGGCCAATGGCGGCCTTTACGACCATGTCGCGCGGCAATCGCCGGCGGACCGCCGGCTTCTGACGCTGTTGCGCAAGCGCGGCAACAGGCTGCGCGACGAAGGCGCGTGGCGCAGCGCGCGCGACCATGTGAAAGCGCGCGAATTCATCGCCGCGGCGCGCATTCTGGCCGGCATCGACGTGTCGTTCGGCTGGGAGCAATTGGCGCGCCTGGCGCTGCGGCGAAAGCGGCAGTTCCAGACCGTGCTGCGCTGATCAGCCGCCGGCGTCCTGCGCGGCGGCGAAGGCGGCGGCGCGTTCGAACAGGCGACGGCGCGCCGCGATCGGCATGGGAATCGTCGACTGGATGAGGCAGGCGACGTGATGCGGCGCGATCGCCGCGACAAAGGCCTCCTCCTCGGCGGCGCTGTCGAAGGCCTCCGACCAGCGCGACAGGCACAAGGAGCGCGTCTCGGCGAAAAGGCCGGCGCGCTCGACGCCGAGCGCCTTGTCGGCAAAGACGCCGTAGAGAATATATTCGGCGAAATGCGGCGTGCGCGCCAAAGCGATGCGCCAATCGGCGCCGGCGACGGCCGCGAGCCGGGCGAGCAGCGCGTCCAGCACGGAACGCCGCCAGACGACGATCTGGTCGATATATTCCGCGTCGTAAAAATCGCTTGGCGGCAGGCCGAGCAGCCGCCCGGCCGCGGCGTGCCAGAGGCGATGGCCGGACTCCTCGATCCTGCGCGGATCGCGGTAGAGGCGGACGCGGCCATCGCGCGCGAGCGCGTCGAAGCGCAGCGGCCGGATGAAGGCGTTGTCGCTGTCGACATGCACGACGATTTCGGCGTCGGCTGCGGCGGTGGCGGCGAGTTTCATGATCTGCTGCGCGATCCAGCCGCGCACCGGCGGGCTGAACGGCGTCAGGTAGATGTTGCGGCGCGGCAGGCGCAGCCGTCGGCGCCAATGCGGGGCCGGCAGCGGGACCTGCCAGAACCAGCGCGGCAGCAGCGATTCCTGCGTGGCGATGGTGCGGCGCGACGAGGCCAGCCCGGCGAAAAGCGGCGCATCCTTCGCCGGCACGTAGAGGCGATGGCCGATCGTTTCCGGCACAAAGCGGTCGATGCTTTCGCACAACAGGCGGCAGACGTCGAAATCGCCGGCGAAGGAGCAGGTGACGAGGCTGGCGGAGAGCGGCGGCGGCATCATCCTGTCCTTTTTGCTTGGCCGCGGCGTGCAGCGGACTTCGTTTTAGGCCGAAGCCGTTGCCATTCCTTGAACGTCGAAGACTTTTGGACATGAATCGGGGCTTTGACGCGAGCTTGGCCACATGATTGCTTAACCCGAGCGTGATCTGATCAGCGCGTCGGCAGTTCTGCACAGTAATGCCGAGCGGTTTGACCTGGAGAATTCCCTTGTCCCTCGGCGACGTCAGCATCGTCATTCCAGCCTTCCGGGCGAGCGACACGCTCGGGCGCACCATCGAAAGCTGCCTGCCGCACGTCCGCCCGAGCGATCTCATTATCGTCATCGACGGTCCGGACGCCGAACTCGAACAGGTGGCGCGAGATTGCGCGCCGGGCGCGCGCATCCTCGCGCAGCCGCTGGGGCGCGGCGCGCCGGCCTGCCGCAACCTCGGGCTCGAACTGGCGGAGACGCCGTTCGTCATGTTCCTCGACGCCGACGATTATCTCGAAGGGCCGCTGCTGCCGGGCGCCTGCGCGCGGGCGCGGGCGACGCAGGCGGACGTCGTCTTCGGCCGCTTCGCCTTCGAATATCCGGACGGCAGCCGCATCGCCGCCGATCCGAATATCCGCTACGGCGACTTCCGCCGCGCCACCATCCTGCGCCGCTGGCTGCTGGAAGACTTCACGCCGCCCTGCGCCATCGTCTGGCGGACCGATTTCGTGCGCGCCCTCGGCGGCTGGGACGAGAGCCTCGCCAAGAACCAGGATGGCGACATCGTCTATCGCGCCCTGCTGCGCGGGGCGATCGCCGCCGGCGTCAGCGAAGGTCAGGGCGTCTATGTGCAGCATGACAATCCCGGCCGCATTTCGCGGCGTCACAACCGCCGGACGCTGGAATCGCAGCACAGGGTGCTCGAAAAAATCCGCGAGCTGCTGCCGATGCAGCCCTTCAGCGCCGAGGCAGAACTGGGCATGGCCTATTACAGCCTGGCGCAATCGGCCTTCACCATCGGCTGCGACGATATCGGCGTCCAGGCCGAACGGACGGCCCGCGCGCTCGGCCTGACCGGACAGCCGGGCAATCTGGCGCATGCGCTCGTCGCCTCGATGTTCGGCCTGCGCGGCAAGCAGAAACTCGTCGGCATGGTCCGCCGCTCGATCGCGCCGAGCGACGGCGCGGCGCAGGCGTGCAAATGAAAAGGGCCGCGCGGATGGCGCAGCCCTTGCCGTTCTGATCCGCAGGAAGCCCGCTCAGGCGGTTTCGGCCATCGGGCCCTTGGTCTCGGCGACGAGCGCGGCGCGCTTGTGGTCGGGATAGGTGCAGCTCGCGTCGTTGGCGTGCGGCGCTTCGATCTCGCGCGGCTCGACGAATGCGAGGCCGAGCGTCTTCCAAACGTCCACCAGCGCCTCGACGAGGTTGGACACCAGAGCGTCATTGTGCAGCGGCGTCGGGGTAATGCGCAGGCGCTCGGAGCCGCGCGGCACGGTCGGATAGTTGATCGGCTGGATATAGATCGCGTGGCGCTCGAGCAGCAGGTCGGAGGCCGCCTTGCACTTTTCGGCGTCGCCGACGAAGACCGGCACGATATGCGAGGGATTGTCCATCACCGGCAGGCCGGCGGCCGACAGCGCGTGCTTGGTCAGCCAGGCCTGGCGCTGGTGGGCCATGCGCAGCTCGGGCCGGCGCTTGGCGATGCGCACCGCTTCGGCGGCGGCGGCGGCGACGGCCGGCGGCAGCGCCGTGGTGAAGATGAAGGACGGGGCGTAGGAGCGCACCGCGTCGATGATCGAGGCCTTGGCGGCGATATAGCCGCCGAGCGTGCCGAAGCCCTTGGCCAGCGTGCCCTCGATGATGTCGATGCGCTTCATCTGGCCGTCGCGCTCGGAGACGCCGCCGCCGCGCGCGCCATACATGCCGACCGCATGGACCTCGTCGATATAGGTCATGGCGTTGTATTTT
>ERZ1645192.2462-NODE-2462-length-15308-cov-16.458271_pt1 | contig 15308 bp, 14 predicted proteins | sample MGYA00575354_ERZ1645192 | MGnify/ENA primary metagenome ERZ1645192 (study PRJEB40844, sample SAMN11349763) | freshwater sediment metagenome | isolation source: river sediment | host: Sediment | place: India: Faizupur Khadar , New Delhi | collected 2017-02-21 ... | reverse complement strand
TGATCTGTTTATTTGTACTTTTGTGATATTAAAATTCTTTTGGAGTTTTCCTTAATCTCTTATCGGGTCATGGATGTTTTGACAAAAGATCAGAGACGTAGAAATATGCAGGCAATCCGGAATTCAAAAACCCGGATTGAAGACAGACTCGCAAAGGCTCTTTTTTCGAAAGGTTACAGATATCGCAGGAATGATAAATCCGTATACGGGAAACCCGATATAGTATTTAAGCGGTTAAAGATCGCTGTATTCTGTGACAGTGAGTATTTTCACGGGAAGAATTGGGATAAAGAGAAACACCGGATTAAAACCAATACAGAATTCTGGCATAAGAAGATAGAGCAAAATATGTTACGTGACCAGATAGTCAATGAGGAATTGTTGAAAAATAATTGGAAAGTTTTACGATATTGGGGCAGAGCAATAGAGAAGAATCTGGACATTTGTATTTCAGAAATTGAAAAGGCTGTTGAAGACCGTAAACATGGTGAATTACACTGAATTAAGGCATAAATATCGTATTCTGGTTGATAAGCCAGGGATGTCCGGCCTGGCCAACTTTACACATTTTCTGCAGAATCAGAAAAACGGAATCTCTCAATTTTACCGTCAATCGGCTGAGGAATATTGCCAAAGCCTCAATCTGATCAGGGATAATGATCTTTTTTCTGAGTTTTGTCCGATTATATGGGATATTCCATTTCCATCACCCCATAAACCCGTGTTTAAATTTATTGATTTGTTTGCCGGGATCGGAGGTATCAGACTGGCTTATCAAAACCTTGGCGGAAAAAGTGTATTTACCTCCGAAATTGATCATTACGCTCAAAAGACTTATGAGGCGAATTTCGGAGAGGTCCCTTTTGGAGATATCACAAAGATCAATGAAAGGAACATCCCTGACCATGATATACTGTTAGCCGGATTTCCTTGTCAACCATTTTCAATTGCCGGAGTTTCGAAAAAAGCAAGTCTCGGAAGAGAACACGGATTCAAGGATGAAACCCAGGGAACTCTTTTCTTTGATATAGCAAGGATCCTTGAAGCCAAACGGCCCAAAGCATTTATGCTGGAAAATGTCAAGAACCTGGTTTCCCATGATAATAAAAAAACATTCAAAGTAATAACCGGCACTCTTACAGGCCTTGGGTATAATGTTTTTTATAAAGTTCTTGACGGAAAGTTTTATGTCCCGCAACATCGTGAGAGAATCATAATTGTCGGATTCGATAAAGAAGTATACGGGGACAATGTTACTTTTACATTTCCCGATCCCAAAGAGAGTGATACAATCTTCAGATCGATTCTTGAAGAAAAACCAGACGGAAAATTTACCTTATCCGATAAATTATGGAATTATTTGCAGGATTATGCTATTAAACATAAAGCCAAAGGCAATGGTTTTGGTTTTGGATTAACTGATCTGAATGGTATAGCCCGGACTTTAAGTGCCAGATATTACAAAGACGGTTCGGAAATTTTAGTGCCTCAAAAAGGGAAAAATCCCAGAAGACTTACCCCCCGGGAATGCGCCAGATTGATGGGTTTTCCCGATTCTTTTGTCATACCGGTATCCGACAACAGGGCTTATAAGCAATTCGGGAATTCTGTTGTCGTTCCTCTGATTCAGGCAGTTGCAAGTCAGGTTATCAAAGTTATTCTCAATGAACAGAATTGTTGAAGCTGCCATTACTTCTGTTACCAAAAGCACAAAGTCATTCTGCAAATTTATTTCTGCAAATGATGCCGGAAAAACAGGTGCCCATCAGGAGGGTTTTTACATTCCAAAAAATTCTGTTTCGTTAATGTTCGATCCTCCGGGAGTAAAAGGGAGCAATGATGAACGGTTTATCACCATAAAATGGCAGGAGGATTTTGAAACCCGAAGTCGTTTTATCTATTATGGGAAGGGTACCCGTAATGAGTATCGACTGACCCGCTTTGGCCGGGGATTCCCTTTCCTCACCGATGAGAATGTCGGAGATTTATTCATTTTATCCCATATCGAAGGCGATTATTATGAGGGTTTTGTCCTGGAGGCAGACGACGATATTGAGGATTTTTTTACAGCCTTCAATCTTTCTTCTGCTGACACAAACAGATTGATTGCCAAAGTCAATAGTGTTACCGCTTCGGAAACGATCCTTGATTGTTTTGAGAGATATATCACAACTTTACAGACAGACTTTCCTTCAACCATTGATCTGGCTGTAAATGCCAGAATCTGCTATAACAGAATATTTAATGTTTCAGATCATTATATTCAAAATAAGCCTGATGACATGCTTTTAAAATGGCTGGCCGCTGAATTCGATCTGTTCAAAACCATTGAGAATTATCGATACTCTGACAGAATTCAAACCCCATTCAAAAACGTAGAAGAACTGATTGTTTATGCTAATACTATCCTGAACAGAAGAAAAAGCAGAGCAGGAAAATCACTCGAGCACCATTTAACTGAAATTTTCAAAAAATCAGCATTGGATTTTGAAATGCAGGTTGTGACAGAAGAAAATAAGCGGCCCGATTTCATATTTCCAGGTTCTGCATATTATCATAATGCCACAACTGATCCGGGTCGATTGGTTTTCCTTGCAGCCAAAACCACTTGCAAAGACAGATGGAGGCAGGTTTTAAATGAAGCTGACAGAATTCCGGAAAAACATCTTTTTACTTTACAACAGGGTATCTCAACCAATCAGCTGAACGAAATGTATAAATATAACGTGATCCTGGTCGTCCCCGAGCCCTACCTGAAATCTTTCCCTGTCTCATTCAGATCCCGAATCCTGAATCTTGAAAGCTTCCTGACTCATGTTAAAACCAAACAAAGTAAATGAAACCTGTTCATTTTATCAAAGAAAACGGAAAGAATCAAATAAGGAATTAAAAGTTCAGGTAAAAGGAGGTCAGTACGATTAACGTCTAAAGAAAAAAGAAAATGGGCTCAAAATGGGCTCAAAAATGTTCCTGTCTCTCCTCGAAATTCCCGCAATATTTCCTGCGAAAAACGCCCCGGTAACCCGTGACTGTAAAACTGTCAAGGGCACATTCTGTCAAGACCCGCTTTGTGATCCGCCTGGGACTTGAACACATTCGCTGAAACGCCTGTTTATCTGAGGTTTTCAGAGATTCATTTTTTCGCTGTAACAGATTTGTATTTTTCGATGGTTATGATCCCAAACGGAATTCAAGAAAATGAATTGATAGTTCCCAGGTCCCTCCAGGATTGAATTTTCACTTCTTTATGGGTGAACGATTCATCACCGCCATAAATGATCGTTTTATTTCCTATTTGGGTATCCGGATTTTTATCGAGGAACCGGAACGCTGACAGAAAATCCGGGGAAAAAGTCCGTGTCGATTTTATCTCGATCCATTGCAGTTGTTCGTTCTCGGCCACAACATCCACTTCGTTACGGTTACTGTCACGGAAAAACCAAAGATCCTGGGGAAGCCCATGATTGAATCGCTGCTTCAGTAATTCAAGCACCACCAGGTTCTCGAACAGGGAACCCTTCAGGTAGTGAGTCTTCACCTGTTCAGCGTTTTTGATTCCCAGAAGAAAGGCGGCAAGCCCCGGATCGGTGAAATACAATTTCGGGGCCTTGATCATCCTTTTTCCAAAATTTTTATAGTAAGGATAAAGCTGAAAAACGATGAAGCCTGCTTCCAGGATAGAGATCCACCCTTTGATAGTATGAACGGAAACACCGATATCTTTAGCGAGTGATGAATAATCCAGGAGCTGGCCGGTACGACCGGCACATAGTCTGACAAAGTTTGTAAATGTATTCAGGTCCCTGACGTTCCGGATTACTCTGACATCCCTTTGTACATAGGTTTCAAGGTAGAAAGGATAAAACTCCTCGGGGGAAATGTCCTCATCATAGGTTCTGGGGTAAAATCCTTTGAAGATGAAATCTTCGTATGAAAAATCCTTAACCTGCTTCAATTTGCTGATTTCCGACAGACTGAAGGGAAGTAATTTCAGGATTGCCGTCCGGCCTGCCAGTGTCTGGGATATCTTTTCACTAAGGATCAGGCTCTGTGAACCGGTAAGGATGAATTGTCCATGTATCTTTGTTTCATCCGAGATTACCTGAATGTACGAAAGTAATTCAGGAACATACTGAATCTCGTCCAGGATCATCAATTGATCTTTTGGATCGAATAAGCTTTTGGGATCACTCAGGGCAATACTCCTTGTTTCCGGGTTCTCTAAGGATATATATTTATGCTTAGGGAAAAGGGATTTAACCAGCGTTGTTTTTCCTGATTGCCTTGGGCCCGTAACAGAAATGACCGGGTACTTTCCGGCAAATTTCAATACGGTTTCGGATAATTTTCTTGGGATCATTTTATGGAATTTTGTTTTTGTATTGCAAATTTACATAAATATTCTCCATTGTCAAGAAAAGCTGGCAAGTTATACTCCGAATAAGCCGAGGTTTTGGATCCGGACGGTTATATGAACCATTTATGGAATAAGGTGACCATGAACATAGCTATTGGTTGATCTTTGAAATCATTTTAAGTTTGTGGCTTCTATTCGAAGGATTAAATAATATCGCAAATCGACATTCAAAATAAAAAAAGAACCCATTTCTGAGTTCTTTTTAAGTAATTGAATATCAATATGTTACAAAGTGATCCGCCTGGGATTCGAACCCAGGACCCCCGCCTTAAAAGGGCGATGCTCTACCTGCTGAGCTAGCGAATCGGTTCTCAATTTTGAGGGTGCAAAGCTACGATTTTTTTTCAAAGAAGCAATACCTCACCGAAAAAAGATCCCAAATCAAACCAACATGCCGTGAATCGCCAACCAAATACACTCCGGCCTGCGTGAAGTGAAATTGACGCGGTGACGGCAATGTGCAGGAATCAGCAGATAATCCCCTGAAGCCATTTTCATCGGAGGGCTCCCTTCCAACTCCAACACGGCCTTTCCCGAAACAACCATTACCCACTCATCCCAATCCTGATCATCCCACTCCCCGGCCGGTGTCACCTGCCCTTTGCTCACGATCCGTTCCACGCGCACCCGATCGCCTTTCAAAAGCTCTTCGAAGACTTCCGCTGACTGCGCTTTGACGCCGGTCAGATCAAAAAAATTATGCATTGGATTCATGGGTGACAGCCTTTATACTTTATGGCATTCTATTGAACTATCCGCACTGTTTCCATTGAAAGCAATATTTAAAGAAGAATCCCGGCATCGCCTTTCCCCTGACGCACGACAACGGCTTCGTCACCGGTACAGTCAATGATGGTAGAAGGAACGTTGCCACAATGACCCGAATCGATGACAATGTCCACCAGCTTGTGAAACTTTTCATAGATCAACTCCGGATCGGTCAGATAATCCACGATCTGGTCCTCATGGTGGATAGAAGTTGTCATGATCGGATTCCCGAGCTGTTCCACGATCATCAATGGAACATTGTGTTCGGGTATACGGATACCTACCGTCTTTTTCCGACTTTGAAAAAAATGAGGTACCTCGCTATTGGCATTAAGAATGAAGGTATAGGGCCCCGGTAACCCCCGTTTCATCATTTTGTAAACGGGATTGGGAATGGGCTTGGAATAACCCGATAACTGACTGAGACTGCTGCAGATAAAAGAAAAATTGGCTTTCTCCCGTCGGATCCCCTTGATCTGCGCTACCCGGTCAACCGCCTTGATCTGCATAATGTCACATCCCAAACCATAAACAGTATCCGTAGGATAGATGATCACACCTCCCTTGCGCAGACAGTCGATGATGATCTTCATCTGGCGCTCACCGGGATTGTCGGGATGGATTCTTAAAAGCATAAAAAAGGGGTAAGCCCCTTATATCGCACCGCTCGACCATTGTACCCTTGCTTTCTTCCGAACCTGGGGGAGTTGAACAGGAGCTGGTCGTATAAGACTTACCCTGTGCAAAAATACAAATATTCCCAGCCCATTGGCCAAAAATCCTCATTATTTTTGTATGTTTGCTTAATATTTAAAAAAATCAACCATGGAAGAAAAAGTACGTTCCATCTCTGTTCAGGGGATCTACTACGGGCTCATCACCGGCGCAGGCCTTATCATCCTCTCATTGATCCTTTTCATCGCCGGCCTTATCCAAAACAAATGGCTCTCCTCCATCAGCTATCTCATCCTGATTGCAGGAATGATCTATGGCACCTACGACTATCGTGAAAAATACCTTAAAGGGTTCATCTCCTACGGCAAAGCCTTTACCACCTGTTTTATGATCGGACTGTTTGCAGGTATTGCCGCATCCATCTATACCTATGTCTTTGCCCAGTTCATCCACCCGGGACTGGTTACTGAAGTAATAGAACAAGCAAGGCAGCAAATGGTCAATACCAACCCCGAAATGTCGGAGGACCAACTTGAGACAGCACTGGCAATGACTGAAAAATTCACTACCCCGGTCATGATGATGGTGATGGGTTTCATTACCTATACCGTACTCAGCGCCGTGATCTCCCTCATTGCCTCCATCTTCCTTAAAAAAGAAGATACTTCTCTCTCTCCCTCTATCTAATCTCCAGGAATGGACATCTCGGTTGTTATTCCTTTATTCAACGAAGAAGAATCACTTCCGGAACTGGCGGCATGGATCGAACGTGTCATGTCAGAAAATGGCTTTTCTTACGAAGTGATCTTCGTGGATGACGGAAGCAAAGACAAATCCTGGTCTGTCATCGAAACCTTGCGACAACAAAATAAAAACCTGAAAGGGATCAAATTTCGCAGGAACTACGGGAAAGCCGCTGCCCTTAACGTCGGTTTCTCAGAAGCACAGGGTGACGTGGTCTTTACCATGGATGCAGACCTTCAGGACAGCCCCGACGAAATACCCGAAATGTACCGCATGGTCAGGGAAAAGGGTTTCGACCTGGTGTCGGGTTGGAAGAAGAAACGACATGACCCGATCTCCAAAACCATTCCCACTAAAATCTATAACCGGACTGCCCGCTGTATCTCGGGTATCCGGCTCCATGACTTCAACTGTGGCCTCAAAGCCTACCGCCATTCTGTAGTCAAAAGCATTGAATTGTACGGCGATATGCACCGCTACATCCCCATCCTGGCAAAATGGGCAGGATTTAACCGGATCGGAGAAAAAATCGTCCATCATCAAAAACGGAAATTCGGGAAGACAAAATATGGCCTCGACCGTTTCTACAAAGGCTACCTCGATTTGCTGACCATCACCTTCACTTCCCGTTTCGGTAAAAGACCCATGCATTTCTTCGGACTTTGGGGGACCCTTATCTTTTTGGCCGGCTTCGTCATTGCCGGATTCCTGGCTTATGATAAGTATGTCAACCTGGCCTTTAAAATGACTGAACGGCCGCTGTTCTACTTTGGAATCCTGGCCATGATCCTGGGAACACAACTCTTTGTGGCCGGCTTCCTGGGAGAATTGATCTCACGTAGCGCTTTCGACCGAAACCATTATCTGATCGAAAGTACTACAGGAATTGAACCTGCCGGGGATTAACTCCGGCATTGACAAACATTTCAACGTTATTCAATGGATATCAACCGCCGGGTATCTTTTCTGCAAAATGTTTCGATCTTCCCGGAATCTCCGGTCGATCTGCTGTGCCAGATTGCTGAAAACGTTGAAGAAATGGAGTTTCAGGAAGGGTTCATGCTTCTCTTTCACCCTGCCCTGAGTTGACAAAACCATGAAGGAACCACTGAAAGTTGTCCTGATCGGTACAGCCTATCCCCTGAGAGGAGGCCTGGCCGCTTTTAACGAACGCCTGATCCGTGAATACCGCAAAAATGGGGAACAAGCCTACATCTATACCTTCAAACTTCAGTATCCATCCTTTCTCTTTCCCGGTAAAACCCAATTGTCATCAGAACCGGCTCCTGCCAACCTTCCGATTTATGTTAAAGTAAACAGCATCAACCCGTTCAATTGGATACGCGTTGGGAGGGAACTACGCCGGCAAAACCCCGACCTGGTACTGGTAAAATACTGGATGCCCTTTATGGCACCCTGCTTCGGCACCATCGTCCGGTTGATCCGGAAAAACAAACATTCCCGGATCATCTCGATTCTCGACAATGTTATCCCCCACGAACGACGCTTTGGCGACAAACTGTTGTCAAAATTCTGGGTTCGCTCGGCTGATGGCTTTGTAGCCATGTCACGATCGGTGATGGATGACCTCCATTCCCTGGCGCCCTCCGCTCCCTGTATTTATTGTCCCCATCCGATCTATGACCATTACGGGGATTCCGTGTCCAAACAGCAGGCGCTGAAAACCCTTGGCCTTGACCCGGCCTTCCATTACGTTCTCTTTTTCGGATTTATACGCGAATACAAAGGACTTGACTTGTTGTTAGAGGCATTCGCCGACCCGCGACTGTCAACAAAAAACATCAAACTGTTGGTAGCAGGTGAATTTTATGATGACCCGCAACGCTATCACGATATAATTGACCGCCTGCACCTCAAAGAACGGGTGATCCTGAGCAACGACTTCATTCCCGACAGCAAAGTGGTCAACTATTTCTGTGCTGCCGACCTGGTCGTTCAACCTTACAAATCAGCCACCCAGAGCGGGGTAACACAGATTGCCTACCATTTCGGGAAACCGATGATCATCACCAGGGTAGGAGGGTTGGCTGAATTTGTCCCCGACGGTAAAGTTGGCTATGTTACAGAACCTGATCCTGAGGCCATTGCATCAGCTATGGTTCAATTTTATGATGAAGAGCGGGAACATGAATTTTCACAAAATGCCCTGTCAGAGAAAGAAAAGTACTCCTGGAAAAAAATGATTCTGGCCATCGCAGAAGCAGCCGGGAAGAAACCATAACCTGGCCTGGACCCATGGGCCTTTAACACCCATGGTCCGGCATACAATGATTATCGGGTAAAGACGTTTACCCATAAAACGAATTCAATGTTGATCAGAAGTAAAGCGCCATTAAGGTTGGGATTGGCCGGCGGGGGAACGGATGTAGCGCCTTTCTCCGAATTATTCGGGGGCGCCATCCTTAATGCTACCATCAGCATGTATGCCTACGCCACCATCCGCCCCACTCACGATGGCAAGATTGTCCTTCATTCGACTGATAAACAGGAACGCTTCACCTTCGATACAAGAGCTTTTCTACCCGTCGATGGCAACCTTGATCTCCACAAAGGGGTCTATAACCGGATCGTTCGCGATTTCGGACTGGCTCCTTTGTCCTTTGAATTGACCACCTACGTGGATGCCCCCCCGGGTTCTGGTCTGGGTACCTCCTCCACGCTGGTAGTGGCCATCCTGGGCGCTTTTGCCGAATGGCTTAACCTTCCGTTGGGAGAATATGACCTGGCCCACCTGGCTTTTGAGATCGAACGACTGGATCTGAAAATGGCCGGAGGTAAACAGGATCAGTATGCCGCCACTTTCGGGGGTGTCAATTTTATGGAATTCATGAAAGAGGACAAAGTGATAGTCAATCCATTGAGAATCAGAGACAAATACCTTGACGAACTGGCCCATAACCTCATCCTGTACCATACCGAAACAAGCCGCCTTTCTTCTGCCATCATCGATCAGCAAACGAAAAATGTCATCGCCGGCAATGAAAAATCCCTCCAGGCGATGCATAAATTGAAGGAACAGGCCCTGATGATGAAAGAGGCCATTCTCAAAGGAGAAATCGATAAAATCGGTGAAATCCTCGATTTTGGCTGGAAATTCAAAAAAAACCTGGCCGACGGAGTCAGTAACCCTTTCATCGACCGGATCTATGAAACAGCCATCGCCAGCGGCGCCACAGGAGGAAAGATCTCAGGCGCCGGTGGAGGGGGATTTATCTTTTTCTACTGCCCTGAAAACAGTCGCTCACCCGTGATCGAATCCCTGAAACAGTTCGGCGGACAATCCAAACGCTATGAGTTCACAACCAAGGGACTGACGACGTGGGGAAGATGAGAGTGAAGGATGATGTACGATTGACGAATGATGATTGACGATTTAAGAAGGATAAAATTGTAAACGGGAAAAAACTTTTTGGGTAAAAACCTTGAAAAATAAATGTGATGCGTGTAGTTGAAGTGATTAAAGAATCCATAGGAATCAGGGAAAAGATCCTTGGAGATAAGGATTTATTGCAGGAGATCCGGGACATTGCGCAGGTTTGCAGTGAAACTTTCTGTGAAGGGAATAAAGTGCTTTTTTGTGGAAACGGGGGAAGCGCTGCCGATGCCCAGCACCTGGCTGCAGAATTTTCAGGAAGGTTTTACTACGATCGCCCCCCCCTTCCCTCAGAAGCACTCCATGTGAACACCTCTTTTCTGACTGCTGTGGCCAACGATTACTCTTTTAATGAGGTCTATGCCCGTTTGTTGGCCGGCACCGGTGATGAAGGAGATGTACTGATCGCGCTCTCCACCTCCGGTCGGTCAAAGAATATTATCAAGGCCCTGCAGAAAGCCAACGAACTGGGAATGATAACAATAGGATTTACCGGAAGCGGGGGCGGAGAGATGAATGCATTGTGCGATTACCTGATTGCCGTCCCTTCGGAGGATACACCCAGGATTCAGGAGATCCATATCATGATCGGACATATTATTTGTGAAATGGTGGAGTCAAACCTTTTCCCAAAACAAGGTTGACAGTGGAAGCCATTATCCTGGCAGGTGGATTCGGGACACGCCTGCAGCCGGTTGTCAGCGAAGTTCCCAAAGCAATGGCCCTGGTTAATGGCCGCCCTTTTCTGGAATACCAGTTGGATTGGCTGATTGCCGAGGGTTTTACAAAAATAATTCTTGCGGTGGGCTATAAACGCGAAGTGATCATCAACCATTTTGCCGGGCAGTACCGTTCAGCAACCATCAGCTATTCAGTGGAAGAAGAACCCATGGGAACCGGGGGAGCGATCAGGATGGCTTTATGGAAAGCGGAAGGTCAGCGTGTACTCGTTTTAAACGGTGACACAATTTTCAGGATACCGCTTCAAAAACTGGTCGACCGGCACTTGTCCCGTAAAGCTGATATTACTCTGGCTGTCAGAAAGATAGATGATGCAGGACGTTATGGTGAAGTGGTTCTGAACCGGACCGGCAGGGTGACGGGCTTCCGTGAAAAGAATGAAAACAACGGAGAGGGTTTGATCAATGCCGGCATTTATGTTTTGGAAAAAATCTTTCTGATGGAACCCTGTTACCGGGGAAAATTTTCCATCGAAAAGGATTGCTTCGAAAAAGTGTACAAGGAAGCCAAAATCTATGGGTATCCCGGTGAAGGTTATTTCCTTGATATTGGCATCCCCGCAGATTATCAAAAAGCACAACATGATTTTCAGCAATTTGAAGATTGATGCCTCCTGGAGCCTTTTTCTTGACCGCGACGGGGTGATTAACCGGCGCATGGTGGGTGATTATGCCAAAACCTGGAAGGATTTTGAATTTCTGCCCGGTGTGAAGGAGGCAATAGCCCTTTTCGCTCCTCTTTTTGGAAAAATCATCATAGTATCCAACCAACAGGGTGTCGGCAAAGGATTGATGACCCTTCAGGATGTGGAAAAGATACATCACGAAATGTGTGAAGAGATCGAAACAGCCGGAGGTCGGATCGATGCTGTCTTCTTTGCCCCCAACCTCGCTTCGGAAAAAAGTATCCTTCGCAAACCGGCCATCGGGATGGCCCTCAAAGCCAGAAAACGATTTCCCGAGATCCGTTTCAAATATGCGTTTATGGCCGGTGATTCAATGTCGGACATGATCTTTGGAAAACGCTGCGGGATGAAAACCGTCCTGATCAACCCCGACAACACAATCGCCCGACGCCACCCCCGATGGATCGATGGCTGCTATCCCGACCTGATTACCCTGGCCCGCCAATTGTCGCTCCTCACTGCCAATCCCCACAATCCTTCTTCCCCTAAATAACCTGTCGTGAAACCTTCGCTGATCCTTGCCTGCTTTCTGATCTATACTGCCCTTCTGTTCATCGTCACCTGGATTACCGCACGCCGGGCAACCAACAGCGCTTTTTTTATCGGCAATAAATCCTCCCCTTGGATGGTGGTAGCCTATGGAATGATCGGCGCATCCATGTCAGGCGTCACCTTCATGTCCGTCCCCGGTTGGGTCGGAACCACCCATTTTTCATACATGATGGTCGTCGTTGGTTACGTGTTCGGTTACATTACCATCGCAACAGTGCTCCTGCCCCTCTATTACAGACTGAACCTGACTTCCATTTATTCGTACTTAGAAGGCCGCTTCGGCGCCTGGTCGTACAAAACCGGCTCTTTCTATTTCCTGCTTTCGCGTGTCATTGGGGCATCTTTCCGTATGTTTCTGGTTGTCAATGTATTGCAAATTTTCGTATTTGATGCATACCACATTCCCTTTACTTTCACGGTGTTGATCTTTATCGTCCTGATCCTGCTTTACACTTTTAAAGGAGGGATCAAGACGATCATCTGGACCGATATGATACAGACGACGTTTATGTTGCTTGCCCTTTTTGTATCCATTTATATTATTATCGATCAGATGGGACTGAACCTTGGAGGTATGGTGGAAAAGGTTTTTACCAGTGATCTTTCGACCTTTGCAGATACCAGCTGGAACAGCAAACGGTTTTTCGTCAAAGAGATCCTGAGCGGGGCCTTCATTGCTATCGTCATGACCGGTTTGGACCAGGAGATGATGCAAAAAAACCTCAGTTGCCGATCATTGAAGGATGCCCGCAAGAATATGCTCACCTACACCGGGATCATGGTAGTGGTCAACTTCGTGATCCTGTTCCTGGGTGCGACGCTTTATCTTTTTGCAGATTTTAAAGGGATTCAGATTCCGGTAAGGACGGATGACCTTTTCCCGGTCATTGCCATCAACCACCTTGGGCCGGTGGCCGGGTTGGTTTTTCTGATCGGACTGATATCCGCTGCATATCCCAGTGCCGACGGGGCACTCACTTCGCTCACCACAGCCTTCAGCATCGATATCCTGGGGATCAACAAGCGCAAGGATTTGGATGAGCGTCAGCGACAAAGGATCCGTCAGCGTGTCCATGTCGGGTTTGCAGGGGTGCTCCTGCTGGTGATTGTCTTGTTCAGGATGATCAACAACCAGGCGGTCATCGACAAGCTTTTCACGGTGGCAGGCTATACCTACGGGCCTTTGCTGGGTCTTTATGCTTTCGGCCTTTTTACCCGGTACACCCCCCGCGACCGATGGGTTCCCCTGATCGCCCTTATTTCGCCAGTCATCTGCTTTTTAATCAGTGAATATTCCGTCGAATTGTTCAACGGGTACAGGTTTGGGTTCGAGCTGCTTATCTTGAATGGATTTCTTACATTTGTGGGATTGTTCCTTGTCAGGAAGAAAAACAAAGGAGTGGATAACCCCGGCTGATAACGGGAACAAAAACCAATGATTTGGAGGCATGAATTATGGAAAACTTACGTTTTAAAGCCCTCTCTGTTGCGATGTCGCACAAAGAAAAGGAGGTCAGGTTTCCTGACCGGAAAGCTTCCGAGTATTTTGGAGAGTTGACATTCAACCGGGCTGCCATGCGCGAATACCTCACCGAAGAGGCTTACAGTCAGGTGATGAATTCCATAGAGAAAGGTGAAAAAATTGACCGTAAGATTGCTGACCAGGTGGCTGCCGGTATCAAAGCCTGGGCCATCAGTAAAGGAGCCACCCATTATACCCACTGGTTTCTGCCACTGACGGGCGCAACAGCCGAAAAACACGATGCATTTGTTGATCCGGTAGAAGGCGGCCAGGGGATCGAGAAGTTCCGGGGGATCGAACTGACGCAGCAGGAACCGGATGCCAGCAGCTTCCCAAGTGGAGGAATCCGCAGCACTTTTGAAGCCAGGGGATATACCGCCTGGGATCCTACCTCTCCGGCCTTTATTATGGACCGCACCTTATGCATCCCCACAGTGTTTGTCTCTTACACCGGAGAGGCGCTCGATTATAAGACACCACTCCTGAAAGCATCCTATTCGATCGATAAAGCAGCCGTAGATGTTTGCCAGTATTTCGATAAAGATATCGTAAAAGTTTATCCCACACTGGGTTGGGAACAGGAGTACTTCCTGGTCGATAACGCTCTTTTCCTGGCCCGGCCCGACCTGGTTCTTACAGGCCGGACTTTGTTTGGCCACTCTTCACCCAAAGACCAGCAATTGGAGGATCACTACTTCGGCACCATTCCTCAACGGGTCCTCGCTTTTATGCAGGAGTTTGAGTTGGAAGCCCATCGCCTGGGTATCCCTGTCAAAACGCGTCATAATGAAGTGGCACCCAATCAATTTGAATGTGCCCCGGTGTACGAGGAAGTCAACCTCTCCATCGATCATAACCAGTTGATGATGCACCTGTTAGATAAGGTAGCCCGACGGCATGATTTCATGGTGCTTCTTCATGAAAAACCTTTTAGTGGCGTCAATGGCTCCGGTAAACACAACAACTGGTCGCTTGCTACCAATACCCGCGAAAACCTCCTCTCACCCGGTACTACTCCCAAAGCCAACCTTCGGTTCCTGACCTTCCTGATCAATATCATCAAGGCAGTCAACGACCATGCAGATCTCCTCCGTTCCATCATTGCTTCACCGGGTAACGACCACCGGTTAGGAGCCAACGAGGCTCCGCCGGCCATCATCTCCGTTTTCATCGGGGCCCAACTGACCCGCCTCCTGGACATGATCAGCAAAAATGACAAGCGGATGCGGCTCAGTACCGAAACCGATAATGATAACGGCTTGTTGTCGAACCTCCCCAAAATTCCGGAGATACTCCTCGATAATACCGACCGCAACAGAACCTCTCCCTTCGCTTTTACCGGCAATAAATTTGAATTCCGTGCCGTGGGTGCCGCCCAAACCTGCGCACCGGCCATGATCGTGTTGAACCTTATCGTTGCCGACCAACTCCGGAAATTCAAAAACGAGACCGATGCGCTGATCAACAAAAAGGTACATAAAGAGGATGCCCTCTTCAAGGTTCTTCAAAAATATATCCGTGAGTCGCGCCGGATCCTCTTCGAGGGGAATAACTATTCACAGGAATGGATGGTAGAGGCTGCCAAAAGAGGGCTGAATAACCTTCCAACTACACCGTTAGCCTTAAAGGCTTTTACTTCGAAAAATACAATTGACCTTTTTGAACGAAACAATGTGTTGACAACCAGAGAATTGGTTGCCCGTCACGAAATCCGGCTGGAACATTATACAAAAAAAATTCAGATCGAATCGAGGGTTTTGGGAGACTTGGCGGGCAACCACATCATCCCGGTAGCCATCCGTTATCAAAA
>ERZ1645192.2461-NODE-2461-length-15321-cov-7.071859_pt1 | contig 15321 bp, 11 predicted proteins | sample MGYA00575354_ERZ1645192 | MGnify/ENA primary metagenome ERZ1645192 (study PRJEB40844, sample SAMN11349763) | freshwater sediment metagenome | isolation source: river sediment | host: Sediment | place: India: Faizupur Khadar , New Delhi | collected 2017-02-21 ... | reverse complement strand
GGGCCGCGGCTGGAGCAGGTGCCGGGGCTGGAGCTGCAGCAGGAGCTGGAGCCGGTGCTGGAGCCGCTGCGGCAGCAGGAGCGGGAGTTTCAGCAGCAGGAACACTCATGCCGAGAGATTCCATAATTTTTACAGCTTTCTCTTTCAACGTAGATGCAATGCTGACAGCTTCGGTGAAATTACCGCTGGTGAAACTGGCCTGGGCTTTGTTCCAATCTTCCTGAAGAGAAGCAAACGCCGCTTTAGCTTCCTCAAATGTTTCCTTTTTTATTTTGGCAGGAAGCTTCTTGACTTTGGAAAGAGAATCCACTTTACTTTGAATATCCGTAACCATCTGGGGAATACCCTGACTCAATTCTGTCCATTTTTTCGTCAGTTCTTCTTTCTTGGCTTTCGCAGCAGCAAGAACCTGCTGAGCTTTTCCGGTAAGAGCCGTGGCTTCTTCCAAGGCGGCCTTGTATTCTTTTTTCACAAATTTTTCCTTGATAACCGCAAGCGAGTCTTCCAGAGATTTCACCTCGTCGGGAACAATCTTGGCGGCTTCAGCCTTGGTTGCATTGACAGCTTCTTCAGCTGCTTTAATCGCTAATTCCGCCGGTGCTTTGCTGCCGGAGCACGAAACCAAAAAAGATGCGCCTATAAATACAAATAGTGTCATGATCAAATATAAAGTTTTTCTTTTCATAATAAGTCGTCCTTTCACGTTACTAATTTATTGAATACGAAATTACAGTTTCACAAAAATTGATTTTCACCTTGAGTGATCTTTTATATTGTTTATTGATTTCGTTTTGATTCTTATTTTTATTCCCCGCATCACCTCCTCATTGGTCTTTTATTAATTATTTTCACTATATAGTCAATAAGAAAATCGCAAAGAAGTTGTTTCATGATTATTTGATTTTATGAATACTTTCAAAGATAATCGCATCATGACAAAATGAAGGGCTCCCCATCTTGACTTTGAAGCTGGTTATAATGTATGTGTTTTGCATTGATATTCATTATCGTTAAAAATAAAAACTCCTGATATTTTTTAGAGATTTCAGGACCAGATTAAATCACGGGTATGAACCCCAGGGCAAGCCCTGTACCCTGATTTCGTAGCAAGCTGCGGAGTATTATACCCTCCGCTGTGCGGGATTGTTCGACTTACAAATTTCAATACACCTATAGTGACCTTTAGGTTATTCGTTTTTGAAATTTGAGTCTCACAATAAATTACTTCTGCAAAGTCTGTCAGAATAATCCAGATTTAAAGGAAGAAAATAATTATTAATACAAGGAGAAGTGTAAAAATGAAGGATGTAGTCATTGTTTCAGCATGCAGGACAGCGATCGGAACATTCGGAGGAACGTTAAAGGACATGATTGGAGCCCGCATCGCGGCGGTCGTCATGAAAGAGGCGATCAAACGCGCCGGGATAGATCCGGCAATCATTGATGATGTTCGCTTCGGTTGTTGCATCGAAAACCCGAACACCTTGAACACGACGCGCGTCGCGGCGCTTCTGGCCGGTATTCCGGAAACGGTCACCGCTGTCACTGTGAATCGTGTATGCATTTCAGGCATGGAAGCCGTCCTCAGCGGCACAGCCATGATACAGGCCGGTATGGCCGATGTCATTCTGGCCGGCGGCGTAGAGCATATGTCCGGAGTTCCCTATGTCAGTTTTGACGCCCGCTGGGGCTGCCGCCTTCAGGACACGGTTTTTGTGGATGCCATGATTCGCGCGTTACACTGCGGTTCCTATGTCATGCCGCTTGGCGACGATGGTCCCGTCAAATCAGGCCAGCCTTTTGAGAGCTTAAAGGGTAAACCCTATATCATGGGACACACCACCGAACTGATTGCCCAGCTTTTGAACATCAGCCGCGAGGAAATGGATGAGGTCGCCCTGCGCAGTCATAACAACGTCGAACGCGCGACGAAGAATGGTGATTTCAAAGAAGAGATTGTACCCATTGAAATCCCCCAGAAAAGAGGCAAACCGCCCATCATCTTCGACAAGGATGAACATTTCCGGCCCGGATTGACCATGGAACAACTCAAATCATTACCGTCTGCATTCATACCCAAAGTCGGGAAAGTGACGGCCGGCAACTCATCGGGACTTAACGACGGGGCTTCAGCCATGATCATCATGTCGGCAGAAAAAGCCAAGGCATTAGGATTGAACCCGATTGCCAAGATACGCTCTTCGGGACGAGGCGCTTGTCATCCTTCCGTGATGGGGTTAAGCCCTGTTCCGGCGGTGAAAAATCTGCTCAAAAATGATCCAAAGCTTAGCCTGAAAGCTTTTGAACTGTGCGAAGTCAACGAAGCCTTCGCCGGTCAGTATCTCGGTTGTGAAAAGGAACTGGGATTAAATCGGGAAATTACCAATATCAATGGAAGCGGCATCGGTCTGGGACATCCGGTAGGGTCCACCGGCAGCAGAATTATGGTGACGCTTATTTATGCCATGAAAAAACATGGCAAAACGCTGGGCATGGCCACCCTTTGCGGCGGCGGCGGCGTTTCCATGGCCACGGCTATAGAAATTTTATAAAATTAACATTTCAGGGGTTTCATTTGTTTTCCGTATCAGGAAGAACTGGATTTGTTTTCGGTTCTTCCTGAACGGATTTATCTTTTTGGTCACCTATTACCTGAACAGTTTCATCTGCTTCACCAGCCATGCCTGCGCTGTTTTCGTCTTTTTGCTCTGCTGATTCCTGCTTGTTTTCATCGGCTTCAGAAATCACATCATCATATTCAGGAATAACTATACCCCGACGAACCATAATCTGATAGATTCTTTCCGAGCGGTTTCCCACATATTGTGACGTACCGTCCGTCCTATATCGGCGGGGATTGGGGATTACCGCCGCCAGCGTTGCTGCTTCACGAGGTGTCAATTCAGCCGCGCTTTTTCCAAAGTGCCTTCGGGCGGCTGCTTCAATACCGTAAATCCCGTCACCCCATTCGGCAACATTGAGATACAGTTCCATAATTCGTCTTTTGCTCAACTGGTTCTCCATTCGCCAGGTCAGGATCGCTTCTTTGAGTTTTCTGATCGGGTTTTTCGACGGAGAAAGATACAAATTTTTGGCCAGTTGCTGAGAAATGGTGCTCCCTCCGGCCTTGAATTTCTTCTTCTTAATGTCTTTCTCCAGCGCCTTCTGCATGGCCTCAAAGTCAAATCCTTCATGAGACCAGAATTTATCGTCTTCCGCTATAATGACGGCCTTCATGACGTAAGGCGAGATACTGGAAAGAGGAACCCAAATATTGGTAATTTTTTTCTTTATGCCCTGTTCCCGCCAGATTTCTTCCCTGTATTCCATAAAAGCTGTTTTTTTTGGGCAATTTTTTTTCAAGGCAGAGATACCGGGATAGAAAAAATAGCGTCCCACATCAATAACAAAATAAACCAAAACGAATATTAATATTACCGAAACAATTTTCCAAATCGAGCGCATATTCATCCTATTATAATTTTAATAGCCTTCAATCGTTGAGCAAATCCGGCCAAGAGATCATTTAATGCAGGCACTGCCATAACCGAAAATCCATATAAAATCCAATAATAATTTGCATTCTCTGCCAGAGGAGACCTTTAGAAAAAATATAATTATAGCAATAACTTATAACATGAAATCGGTCTAAATTGTAAAAATAAGTTTGACATCCCTTTTTATTTTTAGTATGTCTCCCCTAAGTTGTTTAGTTCATTGTACATTTTAATAATATGTGTACAGTTGGTGTGCTCAGCGACATCTTTTTCGGTTTTTTAAAATGGTATGGAATCGAAACATGTACACCGTTAATAGGATAATACCCCCCATCACACAGGAGGCATTTCATTATGAAACGGCAGGTTTTAGTTTTTTCAGGACTATTTGTTCTTTTTTTGTCATTCGGTTATAGCTCCACGGTTTTTGCCATCAATTATAAAGTTAAAAGCGGAGATACACTGCTGAGTATTTCCAAGAAGTTCAACGTTAGCGTTAATGAAATAAAAACAGCTAACCATATCCAGAAATCCACTATCAAAACCAATCAAGTCTTAAAGATCGCCCAAAAAAATTCATCCAAAACTGTTGCCGTTAAAAAGCATGAGCCCCATGTTTATATCGTTAAAAAAGGGGATACGCTCTCCAAAATCGCGCAGAACAACCATGTATCACTAAAAACATTAATAGCACTTAACCATAACTCAAAAACCATACGCGCCGGACAGAAAATCGTCCTGGCACAATTACCTATTCAGCCCGGGAAGCAAGTCAGTTCATCCGATGACAAGGATGAAAGCGTAAGCGAAGATGCAGGCAATGCTGTTGATGACGTTGCAGAGGAAGATACTGAGGAGGAAGAGTCAGACGATGGAGAAGATTTCTTTACAAATGCCTATCGCTTTATTACCGGGCAGGAATTCCTCGGACAATGGAAGAACACCAATGAGATGGACAGGTTAATTCAAAAGGCAAGCGGATTTTTAGGGGTTCGCTACAGACTGGGTGGTACCTCAAAACGAGGCATTGATTGTTCCGCTTTCGTCCAGAAAGTTTATCGAAGTTTTGATGTCCACTTGCCGCGTGTTGCCCGTGATCAATCCAGTGTCGGAGTTGAAGTGGATATTGATCAACTGGAAAAAGGTGATCTGGTGTTTTTCAATACCAACCGTTATCTCGGACATGTTGGAATTTATATAGGGAATAACAAATTTATCCACGCATCTTCAAGAATGAGACGTGTGCGTATTGACTCCCTGGCTCATCCTTTTTATGAGGAGAGATTTGAACGCGCCGTCAGAATAAAAGAATTGCCGATGGGGAGGATAAAAGAATCGTCTTAATGAATGATTTTTATGTAATTATCTTTATTAATTCAAGTAGATAAATCATTAACGGGCTTTGCGAAACGATTCCGAAGCCCGTTTTTTTATAAAGTTTGTTTTGCCTGTTGATTATCAGTTTTGTTTATTATATAAGTGCGCGGCAAATAAGTATTTAATTATCTTAATGCTTCTTATCAAGGGAAACAATATGGGGAAAAATTTAGTTGAAAAGATTCTTTCACGACATTTAGTGTCGGGAAATCTCGTGCCCGGTGAAGAAATCGGCATCAGCATCGACCAAACCCTGACTCAGGATGCAACAGGCACCATGGCGTATCTTCAATTCGAGGCCATGCATGTGCCCAAGGTTAAAACCGACATCTCCGTAAGTTACGTTGATCACAATACCATACAGATTGGTTTTGAAAATGCGGACGATCATCTTTATTTGCAAAGTGTGGCGCAGAAATACGGTATTGTTTTTTCCCGCGCAGGAAACGGCATTTGTCATCAGATTCATCTCGAACGATTCGGCAAACCCGGTAAAACGCTGATTGGTTCGGACAGCCATACACCGACGTGCGGCGCTTTGTCCATGATTGCCATTGGCGCCGGGGGGCTTGATGTTGCAATGGCTATGGCCGGCAATTCTTTTTATCTTGTTTGTCCCAGAGTCATCAGAATAAATCTTTCCGGCAAACTGAGACCATGGGTATCGGCCAAAGATATTATTCTCAAAGTACTGGAAATTTTTTCCACGAAAGGAAACGTCAACACGGTCTTCGAATACGGCGGAAAAGGCGTCGAGCACCTGTCCGTTCCCGAACGCGCGACCATTGCCAACATGGGGGCCGAGTGCGGCGTCACCACGTCCATTTTTCCCAGTGACAAAATGACCCGTCTTTTTTTACGTTCACAAAAGAGGGATCGGGATTTCATCGAATTAAAAGCCGACAAAGACGCAAAATACGCCAGGGTGGTCAATATTGATTTGTCCAAAATTGAACCATTGACGGCCAAACCTCACAGTCCGGATGCCATTAGCACCGTAAGAAAAATGAAAAAGATCAACGTCCATCAGGTGTGCCTGGGCAGTTGCACCAATTCTTCATATAAAGATTTAGTGACCGTGGCAAAAATCCTGAAGGGTAAAACCGTACATCCCTCGGTCAGTTTTATTCTAGCCCCGGGATCCAGACAGGTTTTGAACGAACTCGCCAAAGGAGGTTATCTGACCGATTTGATATCATCCGGCGCGAGAATTATGGAATGCGCCTGCGGATTCTGCATCGGAAACAGCCAGAGTCCTTCATCGACAGGCGTTTCTCTGCGCACATCCAACCGTAATTTTCTGGGACGTTCCGGCACCCTGGATGCCAATGTTTATCTGGTCAGCCCGGAAACGGCCGCCGCCGCGGTCATGACCGGACAATTTACCGATCCACGCGATTTAAAAATGCGCTATCCCAAGGTCACCCTGCCCAGGAAATTTTCCATCGATGATTCGATGATCATCTGGCCGGACAAGAAAAAGAAAGATGTTGACGTCATTCGCGGTCCCAACATAGGCGTTTTGCCCCGCAGCCCTGAACTGTGCGATACGATTCACGGCCGGGTCACGATCAAAGTAGGCGATAAAATTACAACCGACCATATCATTCCCGCGGGTGCGCGAATGAAATACCGTTCGAACATTCCCAAGTATTCTGAATTTGTTTTTGAAAACATCGATGCCACGTTTGCCCGGCGCGCCATGTCCGTAAGGCAGGATGGAAAACAAAATATCATCGTCGCCGGTTCTTCCTACGGTCAGGGTTCTTCGCGTGAACACGCGGCCCTTTGCCCGATGTTTCTCGGGGTGCGCGCGGTTCTTGCCAAATCGTTTGAGAGAATTCATGCCGCTAATCTCATTAACTTCGGCATATTGCCTCTCGCGTTCAGCGTTGAAAGCGACTACGAAAGAATTGATCAGGACGACGAACTGGAAATTAACGATACAAAAAGAATTATTGCCGGAGACGGCAGATTCCTGATGCGCAATAAAACAAAGGGCACCGCCTTTTATGTCACGTGCAACTTATCCGAAAGACAAAAACAGATTATTCTGGCAGGTGGCGCTCTTAATGTCGGCAATACAAAATAACAACTTTTCGGAAAATTATTAAATTCATTATGGCAAAAAAAATCAAAGTTAAAACCCCTGTCGTTGAAATGGACGGCGATGAAATGACCCGCGTCATGTGGAAGATGGTCAAAGAAAAACTTCTTTTCCCTTATCTGGAGATGGACATTGATTATTATGATCTTCATGTGAAACATCGTGATGATACCGATGACCGTGTAACGGTGGAGGCGGCTAAATCCATCATGAAATATGGCGTCGGCATCAAATGCGCGACCATCACACCCAATGAAGATCGTGTGAAGGAGTACCATCTCAAAAAAGCGTGGAAAAGCCCCAACGGGACTATTCGCGCCATGCTGGACGGTACGGTTTTTAGAAAACCCATTCTCGTCAATAACATCAAGCCCAATGTTTCGTCGTGGAAAAAACCGATCATCATCGGCCGTCACGCCTACGGCGACGTCTACAGCAATACGGAATTCCCCGTTCCATCCGCCGGAAAACTCGAACTGGTCTTCACGCCGCAGAACGGAGGCAAATCCGTTAGCGTACCGGTCTTTGATTTCCCCGGTAAGGGCATCGCCCAGGTCAACTATAATCTGGACCAATCCATATTGAGTTTTGCCCAGGCTTGCTTTACGTATGCTTTGAGCGAAAAAATCGATTTGTGGTTTTCCACCAAAGACACCATCTCTAAAATATACGACGCCGGATTCCGTGAAATTTTCCAGCAGGAATTTGAAAAGAACTGGAGGGATAAATTTGACAAGGCGGGCATCGAATATTTCTTTACTCTCATCGACGATGCCGTGGCGCGCGTCATGAAAAGCGAGGGCGGCATGCTCTGGGCGCTGAAAAATTACGACGGCGACGTCATGTCGGACATGGTCGCTTCCGCCTGCGGTTCCCTGGCCATGATGACATCAGTTCTGGTGTCGCCCCACGGCTGGTTCGAATACGAAGCCGCTCACGGAACCGTCCAGAAGCACTACTACAAACATTTGAAAGGCGAAGAAACCTCCAGTAATTCCATGGCGCTCATTTTCGCCTGGTCCGGCGGACTTCGCAAACGGGGTGAAATCGACGGCTCGCCTGATGTTGTGGATTTTGCCGACACACTCGAAGACGCTGCACTGGCCACGGTTGAGGGCGGCACCATGACCGGCGACCTACTCGCGTTAGCGGAGCAGAAATCAACCAACAAGAAAGTCAACACGGAAGGTTTCATCAACGCCATTGCCGCAACATTGCAAAAAAAGCTTAAATGATCAGACGCGCTCAAGATCAACCTCCCAATCTGCTCGATTTGACACTGGAGGAAATGCAGGAGTTCATTGCCGCTCTGGGCAAGGAAAAATTCCGCGCGCCGCAGATCATGAAATGGCTTTATCAGTCGGGAGCTCTATCGTTCGACGAAATGACCACGCTTTCGCGCGATTTCCGGACCAAACTCTCGCAGCTATCTACCATCAACCGCCCGAAAATCATCAAGGTGCAAGCATCCAAAGATCACACCATGAAAGCACTCCTGCAGCTCGAGGATGGATTGTTTATCGAAAGCGTCCTCATCCCGGGCAAAAATAACTGGACCATCTGCGTCTCCACACAGGCCGGATGCGCCATGGATTGCACGTTCTGTCTGACAGCACGCAACGGATTCAAAAGAAATTTGAATCCCTCAGAAATCACCGGCCAGATTCTCACCTTGAAATATGAACTGCCCGACTGTCCCGAGATAAAGAACATTGTGATGATGGGCATGGGCGAACCGCTGGCCAATTATGAAAATGTTGTCAAAGCGATAAAAAATATCACGTGTGATTTCGGCATGGGATTTTCCAACCGCAAAGTAACCGTTTCCACCTGCGGTCTTGCTCCCCAGATTATCCGGCTTGGCCAGGATATCTGTATCAATCTCGCCGTGTCCCTCAACGCGCATGATAATGAAACAAGAAGTAAACTCATGCCCATCAATCAAAAGTATCCTCTGGACGTATTACTCGACGCCTGTAAAAAATATCCGATGCCGGGACGCAGACTCCTGACCTTTGAATATATCTTGATGGACGGAATTAATTCTTCTATACGGGACGCTAAAAAACTGGCGGCATTGTTGAAAGATCAGCGCTGCAAACTGAATCTGATTGTCTTCAACGAATATCCGGGTTCTCCATTTAAATCTCCTTCACCCAAAACCGTTGACGCTTTTCAGAAAACGTTGATTGAGCATCACTACACAACGATGCTGCGCGCCAGTAAAGGCAGCGATATTATGGCCGCCTGCGGACAACTAAGCGGATCTCATCAGCAATCATAACATCCACACATTAAGCGCATTCACTGTAACCGCACATGCGGCAAACGGCACAACCGCCTTCATGCTCGACAATCCCACCGCAATCCGGACAGGCGCCTTTGCGGAAGATTATTTTTTCATGCTGCACTTTTCCACCGTTGGCTTCGATGTGGGATTGAATGGATTTGGCCACAGCGTCGGCGCAGGACAGAATCTTATTTTCACCGAAACCGGAATGGGAATGACAGGAAATCCCCTGTAGTTGCTTAATCACCTGACGGGACGACAGTCCGCTGCGCCAGGCCAGGGAAACCATGCGTCCGATGGCTTCGCTCTGTGATGCCGCGCACCCGCCTGACTTTCCCATTGTGGTAAACAGTTCAAACAGACCTTTGTCGTCTTCGTTGATGGTTATGTAAAGCGGTCCGCATCCCGTCTGCATCTGATAGGTCCATCCTTTCAGGATTTTCGGACGTTCCCGCTTCGTCAACGGCTTTTCGCGATCGGTATCTTCCTGCACAGCCGTTTCTTCTTTTTTCCCTTTGGACAAAACCTGCTGTTCTCTGGATCCGTCGCGATAAATGGTCACGCCCTTGCAATCCAGTTTATAGGCCAGCTCATACACCCGGGCCACATCCTGCACGGTTGCATCTTTTTTAAAGTTCACGGTTTTACTGACGGCGTTATCGGTGTATTTCTGAAAAGCAGCCTGCATTTTGATATGCACGTCCGGCGAAATTTCATGCGCCGTGACAAAATATTGACGGATATCCTCGGGAATTTCTTCCAGATCGTGAAGGGTTCCGTGCTCGGCAATGCGCTGCATCAATTCCGGAGAGTAGAAACCCCGCTCCTTGGCCAGGGCTTCAAAGTAGGGGTGAACTTCCACCAGAATATCATTATCCATCACCTGGCGTACGTAAGAAACGGCAAAAAGCGGTTCGACGCCGGAAGAAGAATTGGCGATAATCGATATCGTGCCGGTTGGAGCAATGGTTGTTACGGTGGCATTGCGCAGTGGCGGCTGACCTTTTTTATCATAGACAGACCCTTTGAAATGGGGGAAGGGACCGCGTTTTTTGGCCAGATCCTGTGACGCGCTGTGGCCCTGCTCATTGATAAACGTCATCACTTTTTCAGCCAGCTCTATCGCCTCATCCGCGTTGTAGGGAATGCCCAGCTTAATCAGCATATCAGCCCATCCCATCACGCCCAGTCCTATTTTGCGATTCGCCATGGTCATTTGAGCAATCTGAGGCAGAGGGTATTTGTTGACTTCGACAACGTTATCCAGAAAATGGACAGCCAGATGGACAATTTCTTTGAGTCTTATCCAGTCGATTTTGCCACTCTTGACCATTTTGGCCAGATTGATGGAACCCAGGTTGCAGGACTCATAGGGAAGCAACGGCTGCTCCCCGCAGGGATTGGTCGATTCGATTTCACCCGCCTGCGGCGTCGGGTTGTCACGGTTGAGCCGGTCGAGAAAAACGATACCGGGTTCGCCGTTTTCCCAGGCCTGATTGATAATCCGGTTGAATACCTTGCGCGCATTGAGATGTCCCGTAATCTGTTTATCACGCGGGTTGATGAGATCATAATTTTCATCTCTTTCGACGGCATTCATAAAGGCCTCGGTCAGTCCGACGGAGATGTTGAAGTTATTCAATTGCTTTTTGTCGGCCTTGCACATGATGAAATCCATGATATCCGGATGGTCAACCCGCAGAATGCCCATATTGGCACCGCGCCGTGTGCCGCCCTGTTTGATGGTTTCCGTCGCCACATCAAAAACACGCATGAATGAAATCGGACCGCTGGAAATACCGGTCGTCGTTAAAACGACATCATTGGCGGGTCGCAGACGGGAAAACGAAAAACCGGTCCCGCCGCCGGATTTGTGAATCAGCGCCGTATATTTTACAGCGTCAAAAATTTCTTCCATGGAATCGCCCACGGGCAACACAAAACAGGCGGATAATTGTCCCAATTCGCGACCGGCATTCATTAAGGTCGGCGAGTTGGGGAGAAATTCCAGGGACGCCATCATGGCGTAAAACTCTTCGGCAATTTTGCTCGTTTCCGCCTTTTTATTAAATTTTTTATCGGCCTCGGCTATCGTATCCGCCACGCGGCGGAACATTTGCTCAGGCGTCTCCAGCAGCTTACCGGCTTTATCTCGTTTAAGATATCGTCGTTCCAAAACAGTGAGGGCATTTTTTGTTAGATTGGGCATAAGAGCAGTGATTTTTTTCTTTTCCATGTATGGTGTTCCTTATTAAAATAAAAAGATATTCGTTCGACTAAATACTACATATTGTATGGATTTAGTGTATTAACCACAACATATAGACAAAGTCAAGAAAAGGAGAAGAATAATTTTAAAAAATGAAAAAGATAAATGTTTTTTATATCTTATGAATATTATCGAGGCTGGCAAAATATGAAAAACAGTTTTTGTGAACCAGGATAGAGTGAAAATAACGTTATTTGAATATAGGGGCAAGGGCGTTTTGGGAATCGTGTTGTATCGCTTCTTCTGCCCTCTTAGCCGTCCGTACAATCAGGTATGACAGAAAATGGCTGCATGATAACGTAATATATGATAAAGACATTTCAAAATTTTTTAATTTTATAAGTTCTTAAAAAAACAGGGGAGGTATAAATTTTAATGCTGAAAAAATTATTTTTATCTGTTCTAATTCTTATCTGCACTGTTGCCTTCATGGCATGGGTTCTTTATATTACTCAAAATCCGATACAAGAACAATCCGCAACATCAGAGTGCATATCAAAAGAGCAGGCGCCACAAACGCCGGCCGTTCCCGCGGCAAAACAAACACCAAAAATTATTGGTAATAAAGACAGCAAAAGATATCACCTGCCGGGCATGAAATTTTATAATGCCGTAGAGCCTCATCACCGTGTTGAATTTGATTCCGAGGCAGATGCCATGAAAGCGGGATATCACAAAGCGCCCCGATAAGACATTTTTAGCAAAACACCTGACAAAGACGTTTGGTGCGCGGCCTCACAAAAGGCTTTGGCATGATGACACGTCAACGCAATGTTTTGACAATAAATTTTCACGTTACGGGGAAGCGGTTATTTAGGCGGCATGCGTAATGCTCCGTCCAGCCTGATACAGCAGCCATTGAGCATGATGTTTTCAATAATATGAAGCGCCATGTTTGCAAAGTCCACAGGTTGCCCCAGACGCTTGGGAAAGGGAACCGTCTTTGCCATATCCTCTTTGACCGCCGGCGGCAATCCGGCCATCATCGGCGTATCGAAAATTCCCGGAGCAATGGTGACGATTCTCATTCCGTAATCGGAAATTTCGCGCGCGATGGGCAGGGTCATTCCGACAATACCCGCTTTGGACGCGCTGTAGGCCACCTGTCCAATCTGTCCTTCAAACGCGGCAATGGAAGCGGCATTGATGATCACACCCTTTTCACCCTCGTCACCGGGTGTGTTGTCCATCATCTGTTCTACCGCCATCCTGATCACATTGAGCGTTCCTACCAGGTTAATCTGTAAAACTTTATTGAAAGCATCCAGAGCAAGAGGGCCCTTTCTGCCGATGAGTTTGCCCGGATTAACGACGCCCGCGCAATTGATCACCACGTTAATTTTTTCGAAGGTTTCCACCGTCTTTTGTATGGCATTCCGGACATCCGCTTCGCTGGTGATATCCGTTTTGATAAATATCACGTTTGATCCCATCGTCGCCGCCAGCTTTTCTCCCTTTTCCACATCAACGTCAATAATGGCTGCACGGCCGCCTTTTTTCACCAGTTCCATAATGCTGGCCTCGCCCAATCCTGAGGCTCCGCCCGTTACCAACGCAACAACATCCTTAAGATTCATATTATTTCTCCTAATGAGAATCCAATTTCAAAAACGTAGTGCCTTGAAACTGGTTAGTTGTAATAAGGCTAAAACTTCAAAAGCAATGCGTATTGAAATTTTTAAGCCGAATTATCTAAATCCGATTAATCAGATTTGGAAATAATCCCGCAAGTAAATCTTGCGGGGTTATATAAAACTATCTCCAATTTTTGCTTTTTTTCTCTTATTCCGTCCTCTTCAGTGCATTGGCACACGGTTTTATCATTTCCTGTTTCATCCTTTTGACAAATTCCCTGCGGACAACGGGAATCTTTGTGAGCAGTACAAGCATTCCGTTGATGATACGCCATTTGTAATATTTCTGAGGGAAATTAAACATTTTGTGTTTTTTGTAATACCTGTAGTCAGCCTGAAATACGATGCGCAACCGTCCGAAGATGGCATCCCGGAATAACTTTGTCCCCGCAATCTGATAAAATGTCGGAGGCGGAATGTATCCGAGTTTGCTCTGCGATACGGCATTGGAAGCCATGGCCTGCAGAGCGGCATTGATTTGAGTTGAGTCGCCCATGTCGTCGCTCACAAAACCGGTAATGCTGCTATGCTGCATGTCAATGGAGCCTTTCATAATTTCCCGCAAATTGGGAATCTGGTTGAAAGGCCCGGCAATCACAAATCCGACGTGTTTCCCCTTCAGAGCGGGCGTGTGGCCATTGAAAAAACTTCGATCAAAAAAGCACTTCCACAATGACGAAAGATAACGGTCGTGAATGGCGCCGGCCATAAACAAGATATCCGCTTTTTTAACTTTATGATTGTAAAAATCGATGTAAGCATCCTTTCCTTCATAAACACAGACGTTGTCAAATCCACACTGCATGCAACCAAGACAACCCCCTTTGATATCGATATCTTTGAGTTGTATTACGTCGGCGGGCGGTGAAAAAGTCTGCTGCAATCTCTCCACCATCTTCCGAAGATTGGCATTTTCGGAAAGATCATCGGCAACAATCAGCACGTTTTTTCCTTCCGTATTCAACGGCTTGATATCCTGAGCATCGAAAACCATTTGAGGAGTCATTAAGGGCTGATGGTTTCTTATGGCAGGCGTTTTTTCTTTAATCGCCTTCAAAAATAATTCACCGAAAGTCTTCAATCGCTGACGTTCTTCGGTTTTCAACAGGTCATTCATTTCCGCAGAATAAGACCCGAAAAAGTTCATGTCCAGATCATCACAAACAGCATTGATGTAATTATGAGCGGTGTGATCGAAAAAATTGATAGACGTCGTCAGACAGGCGGCGGCCTTGCCGCGAAAAGCGGAAACGGCGTTTTTTTCAAAAATTATCTCGATGAATCGTTTATACTGCGAACAAACAAGCAGAAAATAGAGAGGGAAAGCCCAGAGCACCGCATCAGCGGTTGCAACACCATCGATGACTTCCTGAAAAGCTTTATCATCTTTTTCCAGTTTTTTGATTTTCAGTGCCACATCATAATATTTGAATTCTGTCTCTGGAAATCTCTGCTCTAGAAAATGAACATATTGCATTGTAACGCTGACGTCGCCTTTCGGGGAACCGTTTAACACAGCGATTCTCATCATTATCACCTTTTATTCCGAACTTACGTTTGTGCGAATTCTTATCACAAGATAATTACTGGAACAAAACCTAAAGTGAGCATTCCATTAACAGAGCGTTGTGCCTTTCAACTTTTGTTTCCATGTTATGTAATCAGCAAGTTTTTGAATGGCTTCCCGTGGCGTATTAACGAACTCTACGCCTGCGTCATAGCATTCATCCTCACAGATAATTTTTATCCATTTGACCTTACCTATCGCGGTGATCATCTGTTGAATATTTTTTAATTTAAAATCTATCCTCAAAAGAGTATCAATCGGAAGAAAAATATTAGATTGAAGTTTGGCGCCGGATACCGAAATATCTTTGCTGGTGTTGTAGATAACCTTTTCTTTGGGATATTTTTTACCTCCGGCAAGAATGGTTATGGTAACCTCACTCTCCTCCACCAGTCGCTTCGCCTTTCGTCTTTCTTCCATAACGATGCATTCTCCTTTATTTAAGAATTATCGTTTTAAAACTTGAGTTCGAGCGATTTTTCCCTTTACTACCTCAAAATCCTTCAAAAAAACAAGGCTTTTTTAGTGAGACTCGTTGAGAGCGAATGAAGTGATGCTCGAAACGTTAGTCGAACTATCC
>ERZ1645192.2459-NODE-2459-length-15325-cov-8.371906_pt1 | contig 15325 bp, 15 predicted proteins | sample MGYA00575354_ERZ1645192 | MGnify/ENA primary metagenome ERZ1645192 (study PRJEB40844, sample SAMN11349763) | freshwater sediment metagenome | isolation source: river sediment | host: Sediment | place: India: Faizupur Khadar , New Delhi | collected 2017-02-21 ... | reverse complement strand
TCACCATGACCGCCTCATGACCGACTCGTAACGGACGCGCTGTCCGGCGTCTGATTCTCTGCTCTTTCCTCACCCATACACTTCAACCTAGCCGACGCATCCTGTCGGGTGTTCGACGTATTTTATGCTCCGTTCACTCACCCGACTGGAGCGCCTCATGACTCTTTCTCATTTTCTGCAAGTCAGCACCCAACCCCTCCTGCCGCTGGAAGACGACGACACCGCCGCCTATCGGGCGCTGCTGGGCCGCTGGCTGATTGACCTGGCCCTGCTGCTGGGCTGGGGGCGGAGCGGTCGTCGGTCTCACCCTTTTCGCCAGCATCCCTGTTGGGATAACGACGAATTCCTGGCCCTGACCGGGCTGGTCGAACTCGATGAGGAGTCGGATCAGGCGGATGAGGACGAGATCGGGCGCGGACGGTCCCGGTCGCCGGAGCGTTTCCTTCGTCTCCTCCAGCAACGGCGTGCGGAACTGGCGCGGATCACTCTCGACCCGGACCTGCCGCTGGTGCGCAACCTGAATCTGCTCGCCGGGCTGCTCGGGCTGAGCGAAGCCGAGTTGGCCGTGCTCTGCTTCGCCGTGTTTCTGCACGGGGATCGCACGTTTCATCACGCCATCGCCCAACAGTCGCAGAGCACGAGTACGCCCTTTCTGCACAAGCTGCTGGCGCGGTTGACCGGCCTGCCCCAGGACGACATCCGCGCGGCGCTGAGTCCCACCAGCACGCTCATCGCCACGGGGCTGGTCGAAATCGCCACGCGCAATACCGACCTGGAGGACAAGCTCGAGGTGTGGAAGGATTTGCCGAACATTCTGTTCGCGCCCCACGCCGACGCCGAGGCGCTGATGGCTTGCTTCCTCAAGCGCTCGCCCCGGCGCACCCTGACGCTGGCGAATTTTCCGCACCTGCAGCGGGATACGGCGGCGGCGGTCGGGCTGTTGCGGGCGGCGCTCGATCACAAGATTCCTGGCGCCAACCTGCTGCTGTACGGTCCGCCGGGCGTGGGCAAGACCGAATACGCCGCCGTGCTGGCCGCAGCGGTGGGCGCGGACCTGTACGAGGTGGATTACGCCGATGAGGACGGCGATCCGATCCGGGGCGAGCGGCGGCTGCGCGCTTTCACCCTCGGCCAGCGGCTGTTGGCGCGACATGACAATGCCCTGCTGCTGTTCGACGAAGTGGAAGACGTGTTCGAGCATGACCCCTTCGCCGACTTGTTCGGTGGGAGAAGGGGACGAGCCGCCGGCGGCAAAGCCTGGATCAACCGCACCCTGGAGAACAACCCCGTGCCCGCCCTGTGGCTGACCAACGACGCCGACTCGATGAACCGGGCCTACCTGCGGCGCTTCGATTACGCCATCCGTTTCTCGACCCCGCCGCAGTCGGTGCGCATCGAGATCGCCCGCCACCATCTCGGCGCGTGGGCCGGGGAGGACGACTGGCTGGCCCGCATCGCCGCCCACGAACACCTCACCCCGGCGCAACTGGAACGGGCCGCCAAGCTGGCCCGCCACGCCGGCAACGGCGATCTGGAAGCGAACCGGGCGCTGGTGCAGCAGGCGCTCGACCGCTCGGCGACGCTGCTCCGGCAGAAGCGCGCGCCGGCCCGCAACGTCGTGCCGACTGGCTACGACCTGCGTTTTCTCAACGTGGACCAGGACGTGCCGAAGCTGATCACGGCGCTGCAACGCCGGCCGCAGGGCATTTTCTGCTTCCACGGTCCCGCCGGCACCGGCAAGTCGGAACTGGCCCGCCACATCGCCGACGCGCTGGAGAAGCCGCTCCTGGTCAAGCGCGCTTCCGATCTGCTGGACATGTATCTCGGCCAGACCGAGCAGCGGATCGCCGCCATGTTCGACGACGCCCGCCAGCGCGACGCGGTGCTGGTGCTGGACGAGGCCGATTCCTTCCTGCGCGACCGGCGCGGCGCGCGCCACTCCTGGGAAGTGACCCAGGTCAACGAACTGCTGACCCAGATGGAGGCGTTCGATGGCCTCTTCATCTGCACCACCAATCTGATGGAAAGCCTGGACACGGCCAGCCTGCGCCGCTTCCCGTGGAAAATCCGCTTCGATTTCCTCAAGCCGGGCCAGCGCTGGGGCCTGTTCGCGCAGGAGTTCGCCCGGCTGGGCGGTGACATCGCCCAAGCGGCGGCCTGGAAGGAGTCCGTACTGCGGCTTGATGGACTGACGCCCGGCGATGTGGCCGCCGTGGTCCGCCAGTACGAACTGTGGGAGGAAACCCCCAGCGCCGTGGAGTTCTATCGCCGGCTGGCCGCCGAGGTCGCGGCCAAGGGATTGATCACTGAGAGGGGGACGGCAAGTCGCCGCTCGACCACCGTGCTGTACGGGTAAGTGCCCGCGGATTACAACAGCGGCGACAGCAACCGGGCGGCAGCCTGGCCCAGCCGGCGGCCGAGCGGAGCACGCCGGCCGGGCTTGACATAGCGGCGCGCCTGGCGCAGATCAGCCGTGAAGCTCTCTGTCAGTTGTGCGGTCAGGCAGGCGTCGTAGAGCACCGCCATCGCCTCGAAATTCAAGGTCAGGCTACGATTGTCGAAATTGGCGCTGCCGACTACCGCAACCCGCTCATCCACCATCAACAGCTTGGCGTGCAGCATCGCCGGGCCATACTCATAAATCGCCACCCCGGCGCGGACCAGTTCATCGTAATAACTGCGCGCAGCGGCGGTGACCAGCCATGAATCGCTGCGCCGGGGCGCCAGGATGGTGACCTCGACTCCGCGCAGAGCGGCGTTCATCAGCGCGGTGTTCAGCGCCTCGTTCGGGACAAAGTAGGGCGTGGCCAGCAACACTTCCCGCCGGGCGCTGGCGATGGCGGTAAAAAAGCAGTGGGCCAACGTTTGCCGGTCGTTATCCGGGCCGGACTCGACGACTTGCACCCAGGGTCCCACCGGATGCGCGGGACCCGGCGGGAAAAATTCTGGCGCGAACGGCGTTTGATCCGTAGCGAAGTACCAGTCCTCCAGAAAGATAAACTGCAAGCGGTGAACCGGTTCTCCCTCGATGCGCAGATGGGTATCGCGCCATGCAGACCGACCATTGCAGGCGACGCTGTGCTCTTCACTGATGTTGATGCCGCCGGTAAAACCCACCTGCCCATCGCAAACCACGATCTTGCGGTGGGTGCGAAAATTGACGCGGCTCGGCCGCAGGCGGCGCAGGTGAAGCGGATTGAACCAGGCCGTCATTCCGCCCGCCTCCCGCAGCGGTTGCAGGAAGCGGCGGCTGATGCGGTCGGAACCGATGGAATCGAGCAGCAGCCGGACGTGCACACCGGCGCGCGCCTTTTCAACCAGGAGATCGCGCAACCGGGTTCCTACCCGGTCCGGTTGCCACATATAGTATTCCAGGTGGAGGTGATGAGTGGCGGCGGCAATAGCGGTTTCCAGCGCCTGAAAGCAGTCATCGCCGGTTTCCAGCAAAGTCAGGCCAGTCGCCGGGACAGGCGCGCCCTGACCCAGTCGCTCCAGCAGCCGCGCCAGCGGTCGTTCCAGGCCGGCGTCCGGGAACCCGGGGGGAGCCTGGCCGGGAGGGAGATGATGGGTAGACTGGATCAGACGGGCGCGAGCGCGGCTATAGCGTCGCCGCCGCCGGCGCAGTCGCTGCGGCCCGAACAGCAGATACACCAGGAAGCCGAAATAGGGCATGAACAGCAGCGCCAGCAACCAGGCCAGCGTCGCTGCCGGCGAGCGGCGCTCCAGAATCAGCCCGATCCCGACCAGCGCGATCCATAGCAGCCAGGCCAGCGATAACAAGGCGGTTAGATGGTCGGCAAGCACAATCTACAACTGCTCGGAAGCAAATTCGGCCAGTAGAAGTTTGGATGAGCGCAGGGTAACCCGCCGAAACCGCCGCTAATACAAATCAACACAACCAGCATTTGCCGCGATCAGCGCGGATTCCAGTAATTCCTGGCGGTCAATCAGAATTTGGGCCGTTATTTGCCAACTTTGGTTACCGGTTTTCAGCAGAATCACTTTGGGGGGCGGCCCGTATAAAGTGGATAAATCAACGAAATCACTATCCTTGGTGACGATGATAAAATTATGCTGACGCGCATAAGACCACAGGGCGGTGTCCGATGCTCGTTCCAGTCCCAGTAAGGCCACTTGTGAAGAGCCGGGATAGGATGAGGTGATGAGCGGCACGATCCGTCTGGATAAATTTTCGTCAAGCAGAAGTTTCACGCCGCTTTAATCCAGGTCACTGTCCTTTCCCGATCCGCCGCGAAAGCCAGGCAGGCCATAATATCGGCATGGGTTAATTCGGGGAAATCTTCGATAATTTCCGCCGGCGTCATCCCATTCGCCAACCAACCCAGGACGTCGTAAACCGTGATCCGCAAGTCCCGAATGCAGGGCTTGCCACCGCGCTTATCGGGGTCCAGGGTAATAATATTATTATATTTCATGATCTTGCCTCTATTGCTTCCGCTTTTAACGACCTCTGACGTTACTCAACTTTTTCTGTTGGAGCAACCCCGTCAGAGCCGCGATCGGCAGGTTACGTTTCGCTAACCCGATTGGTCAATTTAGCCTGGTTGAAACACTACAACTGCTCGGAAGCAAATTCGGCCAGCCGCGAGCGTTCGCCCCGGCGCAGGGTGACATGGCCACCGTGCGGCCAGTCCTTGAAGCGATCCACGACATAGGTCAGGCCGGACGTGGTCTCGGACAGATAGGGCGTATCAATCTGGGCGATGTTGCCCAGACAAATCACCTTGGTGCCAGGACCGGCGCGGGTGATCAGGGTTTTCATCTGTTTGGCGGTCAGATTCTGCGCCTCGTCAATGATCAGGTATTTGCTCTGGAAGGTCCGGCCACGCATGAAATTGAGCGAGCGAATCTTGATCCGGCTGCTGAGCAGATCGGCGGTGGCGGCGCGGCCCCATTCGCCGCCCTCGTGCGGGGCCAGCACTTCCAGATTGTCCATCAGCGCACCCATCCACGGCGTCATCTTTTCCTCCTCGGTGCCGGGCAGAAAGCCGATGTCTTCGCCAACGGGCACCGTGACCCGGGTCATGATGATTTCCCGGTACCGCTTGGCGTCCAGGACCTGGGTCAGGCCCGCCGCCAAGGCCAGCAGGGTCTTGCCGGTGCCGGCAGCGCCGAGCAGGGAGACGAAATCAATCTCCGGGTCCAGTAACAGATTGAGGGCAAAATTCTGTTCGCGGTTGCGGGCGTTGATGCCCCAGACCGCATGATTGGGCGCGACATGATCCTTGAGAATTTCAATGACCGCTTCGCCATCGCGCAACTGCCGCACGATGAACGCCGCCTGCTCGCTGTCCTGGAACAACCCCTGATTCGGATACCAGTTCGCCACATCCGGGCCGCGCACCCGGTAAAAGGTGCGCCCGCTCTCTTTCCAGGAATCCAGCGCCTTGCCGTGGCTGTCCCAGAAATCCGCCGGCAGGTCGCGCACGCCGGCGTACAACAGATTCACGTCGTCAAGCGTCTGATCGTTGTAATAGTCCTCGGCATGAATGCCCAGGATGGCGGCCTTGATCCGCAGGTTGATGTCCTTGGAGACCAGGGTGACCTGCCGGCGCGGATGGTCCTGCTGCAAGGTCAGGGCCATGCTCAGGATGTCGTTGTCGGGCGTGTTGCCGGGCAGGCTGGGAGGCGGCGTGATCCGATTGGGGCGGATTTGAAAGAACAGGCGCCCGCTGGCCGGCGCGCCGTGAGGATCGAGCAGTCCGGACAGGAGCAGACCCCGGTCAATCTCCTCCTTGCTGGCGCCGGCGACCAGATCATCCAGAAAACGGCTGGCCTGGCGGGCGCTGCGGGCGACTTCGGAAACGCCCTTTTTGGCGCGATCCAGTTCTTCCAGCACCATCATCGGCAGGTGGATGTCGTGTTCCTGGAAGCGGAACAGGGCCGTCGGATCGTGGATCAACACGTTGGTGTCGAGCACGAACAACCGGCGGTCGGCGGCGGGATGGGAAGAACCTTCAGCGGGAGATTCGGAAACAGGGCGATGAGTCATTGGATGTCGAGGTACGCCAGTGTTGGGGGTTATACGGTCGCTCAGTCGGCCAGCAGCCAGTCGCGCACCACCGCGATCTGATCATCAGCCATCAGCGCCGGGGCGTGGCCCATGCCGGGGAATTCGATCAGTTTCGCCCTGGGGCCGCGTTCGGTCATGGCGATGGCGTCGGCATGATTCAGCACGTCGGAATGCGCCCCGCGCAACAGCAGCGTCGGGCAGCGAATGGCGTCCCATACCGGCCACAGGTCAATATCCTTCATCTCCAGGGCCTTGAACACTTCGGCAATGCCGGGGTCGTAGCCCATCGCATAGCGCCCATCGTCCAGTTGCCGGGAACTGTGAATCAGCATGTGCCGCCACTGGGCGTCGGTCAACTTGCCGAAGGTGGGGGCGTAGATGCGCAGCGCGCGATCCATAGCGTCGAAGGTGTCCCACGTAAGATGCTGCCCAACGTATTTGGCGATCCGTTTCAGGCCGGCGGCAGGAATGAGCGGCCCGACATCGTTGACCAGCAGCTTGTGGATCGGCGTGCCGGCGTAGCTGGCCAGAAACATGCCGATCAGACCGCCCATCGAGGTGCCGACCCAGTCAATCCGCTCGGCGTCAAGCCGCGCCATCAGCATGGCCATGTCGTTGACGTAGAGCGGATAGGTGTAGTCGGTCTTATCATCCAGCCAGTCGCTCTGGCCGCGCCCGACCACGTCTGGACAAATCACCCGGTATTCCTGTTCCAGCGCGGCGGCCAGGAAATCGAAATCGCGACCAGTGCGGGTCATGCCGTGGACGCAGATCAGGACCCTGGGATTGCCGGGATCGCCCCATTCGGTGTAATGGACCTGATGAAAGCCGTGAGGCCCCAGCGCGCGGTAAGTGTGGGAGGTCATCGCCATGGACGTTGTGCTCTCTGGTGGTGGGTGAGCGCCGCATTATCGGGTAAGCGGGTCAGGGTGGCTATAATAGCCGGCATTCACAAGGCCAGATGAGGATGCCAATATGGCCACCTTGCATTACAGTGAAAGCGGCCAGGGCGAGCCGCTGATTCTGCTACACAGCGGCGGGATGAGCGGGGCGGAGTGGAACCCGCAGATCCCCTTGTTCGCCCGCAACTTCCGGGTCATCGTTCCCGATCATCTGGGCCATGGCCACAGCCCGATGGTGGCCGAGCGGCTGACGGTCGCCGACATGGGCCGCGCGGTGCTGGAACTGATGGATGAACTCAATCTGCCCCAGGCGCATCTGGTGGGGTCTTCGATGGGCGGGGCGGTGGCGCTGTGGCTCACGCTGCATCATCCCGCGCGGGTAAGCCGGCTGGTGCTGTACCGGGTCGGTTACCGCAAGGATGAGGAAACCCATGCCGGCACGCGTAATATGGCCGATCCGGCCTACTGGCGCGGGGTGGGCATGCACAAGTGGTTGAGCGACATCCATCATCCGCAGGGCGGGCCGGACGCCTGGGAGGAGGTGATCTGCCGGGTGTCGGAGGCGCTGGAGCCAGCGACGACCGATCATGCCCATGATCTGGAACTGCTGGAGTGCATCTTTCAGCCGACGCTGATCATCGTCGGCGACCGCGACCCGGTGGCGCCCCTGGATCAAATCCTGGAAATGTTCGGGGCGATTCCCAACTGTGGACTCTGGGTCATGCCCTACGCCACCCATGTCACCGCCACCAATATCTGGCGGGCGGAATCATTCGCGCTGGAAGTGACGCGGTTTTTGCAGCGCCGGCCATAACACCGGGAAGGAGAGATCGCCATGCGCAAGACCCTGAGAAGGCTGCTCTGGATGGTGACGTTGAGCGTAGCCGCGCCCGTGCTGGCTGGTCAGTACGAAGTGGTATCCAGCCAGGTTCAGCGGATGTTGACCCAGGCGGCCAGAAATGACGAAGCGGGCCTGAACGCGACCCGGCAGCAACTGGAAAATCTGGCCGGGCCGGCCCACCGGAACGTGAAGGAAGCCCGCACCCTGAATCAGCAGGGGCTCGATGCGCTGAAACGGAATGATTATCAGGCCGCCGCAACCGCATTCCAGAAAGCGCAGGAAGCGGATCCCGCTGATGTCGAAGTGGCGGGCAATCTCGGTTACGCCAACCTGAAGCTCGGCCAGTTCAAGCGTGCGGAACATCAACTGGCATACGCCATCTCGCTTTCGCCGGGCCGGTCGTCATCGTGGTACAACCTCGGCCAGGTTTATGGGGCGCTGAACGACGTGGAGAGAGCGACTGGAGCGTTCGCCGCCGCTTACCGGTTTTCCCAGAATCCGCCCAAGACGCTGGATTTCATGCGGCAGGCGCTCACCGCGCCCGAGAACAACGAGGCTACCCGCACCGCGCTGAAGCGGGCGCTGGAATTGTTCGAGAGGCCCGCCGAGGGAAGCAGCGCCCGCTAAGTACGCTTCAATACTGTCGCTGGCGCAAACCCGGCTGGGTAGCGACGATTTGCGCGCTGTTCAGGCTCGGGCACCGAGCGCATCAGGATGTCCAGCGCCTTCGGTCAACCAGGCTAAGCTGTCGGCGAACTGGGCGCGGGCAGCGTCGGGGACGGTAGCGTGGTCGGCGAAGGGCGGAGCCAGCGGGGCCAAGGGGGGATTCGGCCATGTCAGGTGGGTACTATCCGTTGGGCGCCATTCAATCGCCCCAGCTTACGGTCAAAGGTGTGCAGAATCAGCCGCCGCTGCGTCGCCGCCACCAGAATCAGGCTATCGGCAAAGTCGGCAGTGCTATCGCGGTACAGCGCCAAGGCTTCATCCAATCGATCCGCTGCTTCAAGTTCAAGCGCTGGATTTTCGCGAATGCGTTCGATGATGTTCAGTATCTCCGCTCTGCCAAACCCATAAACACTTTCCAATACCCATACGGTCTCCACCAAGACAATCTGCGCGATCCAAGCCAACCCGTGTGTCAACAACAATTCGCGAGCCTGCTCGCATTGATCAGGTGCGTCGGGGTCATCCACCAATACCCGAATTAACACATTAGTATCAATCGCAATCATTAAATCTTGCCTTGGCACGCTCGCGGATGGCGATATCCATGGCCTCGAGACTCACTCCCCGCTGAGCTTTGAGCAGGCCAAACAGTGACTTGATGCTTTCACCCTTTGCCTGAGTACTGGAAAGTTCCGGTACAACCAGAGTGAGCAAAGCTCGCTGCTCCCGAACTTTTGGCAGCGGTCGCAAAGGGTGAATGCCCCCCTGGGCATCCACTTCAACTTCGATGGTTTGCAACATGGCGATATTCCCAAGGGTTGGTTCGTGCCGCTCAATTTCCCTCCTTGGCCCTAAGGAGTGGAAATTTCACAGAACGCCACTCACCCCGTGAACGGATCGCGCAAGACGATGGTGTCGGCCCGATCCGGGCTGGTGGAAATAAGGTCAATCGGCGCACCGGTCAGCTCTTCGATCCGCTGCAGATAAGCGCGGGCGTTGACCGGCAACTCCTCGTAGGACTTCACGCCGGCGGTGGAATCCCGCCAGCCCGGCAGTTCCTCGTAGATTGGCGTGCAGGCGGCCAGGGCTTCAGCGCCCAGCGGCGCGTCATCCAGCCGTTCCGTTCCACACTGGTAGCCGACGCACACCTGGATGCGCTCCAGACCGTCCAGCACGTCCAGCTTGGTCACACACAACCCTGAAATGCTGTTGTTCACGATGGAACGGCGCAACGCCACAGCGTCGAACCAGCCGCAGCGCCGCCGCCGGCCCGTGGTCGAGCCAAATTCGTGGCCGCGTTCAGCTAGATAGTTGCCGGTCGCATCGAACAACTCCGTCGGGAACGGGCCGCCGCCGACCCGGGTGGTGTAGGCCTTGGTAATCCCCAGGATGTAATCCAGATAACCCGGCCCCAGTCCGGTCCCGGTAGCCGCGCCGCCAGCAGTGGTATTGGAGGAAGTCACATACGGGTAGGTGCCATGATCAATGTCCAGCATCGCCCCCTGCGCGCCCTCGAACAGTACGTTATCGCCACGCCGCCAGTGCGCATCGAGCAGCGCAGTGACATCCGTCGCCAGCGGTCGCAGGCGCTCGCCCATCGCCAGTGTTTCATCGAGGACCTGCTGGAAATCCACCGGCTCGGTCCGAAAATAATGCTGTAAAACGAAATTGTGAAACTCCATCACCTCGCCCAGCTTGGCGGCAAAACGTTCCCGGTCAAGGAGATCAGCCAGCCGCACCGCCCGCCGCGCCACCTTGTCCTCGTAGGCCGGGCCGATGCCGCGTCCGGTCGTGCCGATGGCCCGCTCGCCGCGCGCCTGTTCGCGGGCCTGATCCAGCGCAATGTGATAGGGGAGAATCAGCGGGCAAGCCTCGCTGATCCGCAACCGCGCCATCACATCCAGGCCCTGCGTTTCCAGCCGGTCAATCTCGGTCAGCAGCGCCGCTGGCGACAGCACCACACCGTTACCGATGAGGCAAGCCACGCCCTCGCGCAAAATACCTGACGGAATCAGGTGCAATACAGTCTTCTGGCCGCCGATCACCAGCGTGTGCCCGGCATTGTGTCCGCCCTGGAACCGCACTACCGCTGCCGCGTTCTCGGTGAGCAGGTCCACGACCTTGCCCTTGCCCTCGTCGCCCCACTGCGCGCCAATGACGACTACATTCTTGCCCATGTCGGTTTCCTGATGGTTTTCATTCAATAATGCCAATTCAGGCGACCGCCCCCGCCAGCGGGACCACGCTCCATTTCCCTTCCCGCCAAACCAGCCGGCGATCACACCCCAAATCATCCAGCTCCACCGCCGCGTCCGGCAATTCCCGAACCACCCGTTCGCCCTGACTGCGCAATTCGGCGACGCGCCGCTCCAGCGCAGGGTCCGCGACCGCCGGCGCGTAAATGCCGGCACGGGCAGGTTCCGGCGTCGAACCCAGGAGCAACAAAGTCGCCAGATCGGTGCTAAAACCCGTTGCGGGCCGGGCGCGGCCGAACACCTGGCCGATCTCGTCGTAGCGGCCGCCCTGCGCTACTGCTTGCCCCTGGCCCGGCACATAGGCGGCGAACACTACGCCGGTGTGGTAGTGATAACCCCGCAGTTCCGCCAGATCCACATGAATCGGCAACTCCGGCCACTGCCGCCGGAGGGCGGCGATCAACCACCGCAGTGTCGCCAGCGCCGTGCGGACGCCGTCGCCGGCGGACGCCAGTCTGACTTCAGCCTCATCCAGCGCCTCCGGCCCACCGTTCAATTCAGCCAGCGCCAGCAGTTGTTCGCCATACGGCGCGGGCGGCCTCCAGACTGCCAGTTGCTGGCGAATCTCCGGCAGCGCCTTGCGTTGCAGCGCCTCGAACAGCAGCGCCTCACGTTCCGGGTCCAGGCCGGCCCGCCGCGCCAGTTCGCGGAAGATCGTTACGTGCGCCAGATCCAGATGCGTGCCGTCAATACCGGCCGCCGCCAGGGTTTCCAGCATCAGCGTCAATACTTCCAGATCGCTCTCATAGCCACGATGACCGTACAGTTCCACCCCGGCCTGATACGGGCTGCGGGAGCCGCCGAACCCGTCGGCGCGGGTGCGCAACACCTTGCCCATGTAGCACAGCCGCACCGGCCCGTTGCGCTTGAGCAGATGCGCGTCAATCCGCGCCACCTGCGGGGTCATGTCAGCCCGCACCCCCATCATCCGGCCACTGAGTTGATCGGTCAGCTTGAAAGTCTGCAACTCCAGGTCGTTGCCCGTACCGGTCAGCAGCGATTCCAGAAACTCGATCAGCGGCGGAACCACCAGCTCGTAACCCCAACTGGCGTACAAGTCCAACAACCGGCGCCGGAGTTGTTCCAGCCGGCCGGCGGCGGGGGGCAGGATTTCCTCAATGCCTTCGGGCAGGAGCCAGCGATCTTGAGCAGTCATGGCGGATGATGGGCGAAGCAGGAAGAGAAGAGGACGGATGGGCTTGGCGGCGCTTCAGCGGAACACATACAGCACCAGCAAACCCAGTCCCATGCTGGCCAAACCGGCGAGCCGCAACACGCGGTCCTCCAGTTGGGCCATGCGCAACAAAGTCTGGCGCAGGGCACCGGGGTTGAGAAACGGCAGGACGCCCTCCAGCACCAGCATCAACCCGAACGCCGCCAGCAGTTCATCCCACATGGCGGTGTTCGGTCAGCGGCGGTGCGGCGCCCTCGTCGGTCTGGCGAGAGGTCCGGGTCATTGCGACTGATTGAAGAAACGGAAGAACTGGGAACCCTCCGGCTGCATGACCAGCACGTCGTCCCTGGAACTGAAACTCTGCCGATAGGCCCCCAGGCTGCGATGGAAGCTGTAGAAATCCCGATTCTTGCCGTAAGCCTGGGCGTAGATGTCAGTGGCCTGGGCGTCGCCCTCGCCACGTTGCCGTTCGGCGTCGCGGTAAGCCTCGGCCAGCAGCACCGTGCTCTGCCGGTCGGCGTCGGCGCGGATGCGCTCGGCCGCCTCGCCGCCCCGGGACCGGAAATCCTTGGCCACCCGCAACCGCTCGGCTTTCATCCGGCTGAACACCGAATTGCTCACGTCCGGCGGCAAATCGATGCGCTTGATTCGCACGTCCACGGAGGCGATGCCCAGTTGCGTAGCCTGCTCCTGCAGCAGCCGGCTCAGGGTTTCCATGATCTGGTCACGGTCGCCCGACACCACCTCCTGAATGGTGCGCTTGCTGAACTCGCTGCGCAGGCCATCCTTGACGATCTGATCGAGCCGCACGTTGGCCTGGCTGGGATCGCCGCCGACCCGGGTGTAGAACTGCCGCACGTCCTCGATCCGCCACATGGCGAAGGAGTCCACGATCACGTTCTTCTTCTCGGCGGTCAGGAACCGTTCCGGATCGGTATCCAGGGTCTGTAACCGCCGGTCGAACTTGCGAACGTTGTTGATCAGCGGCCACTTCCAGTGCAGGCCGGGCTTGTAGTTGGCCTGGACAATCTCGCCCAACTGGAAGCGGATGGCGGTCTGGGTTTCATCCACCGTGAACAGGGACATCGCCAGCAGCGCCACCACGGCGCCGAGCGCGCCCACGATTAAATTACGTGACAGGGCCATCAGCGCACCTCCCGGCTGCGATTCAGATCGCGCAAGCGGCTGGCCGCCGCATTATCATCGGCCGTGGTCGAAGTGGCCGGCACGGGTTCAGCCGCCGCGCCGCCTGGCCGCGCGCCGCTCGCATCCACCGCCTCTCCCGACTTCAGCAGGCGATCCAGGGGCAAATACAACAGGTTGTTGGTTCCCTTCACGTCCACCAGCACTTTGCTGGACCGTGACAACACCGTTTCCAGGGTCTCCAGGTACAGCCGTTCGCGCGTCACTTCCGGGGCCTTTTCATAGGCGGTCAGCAACTGTTCGAACCGGCTGGCCTCGCCCTGAGCTTCGGCAATGGCCTGTTCCTTATAGGCCGATGCTTCCTGCAACCGCCGCGCCGCCTGGCCACGCGCCCGGGGAATCACCTCATTGGCGTAGGCTTCGGCTTCATTCTTCAACCGCTGCTCGTCCTCGCGCGCTTTGATCGCGTCGGCGAAGGCATCCTGCACTTCTTCGGGCGGCTGGGCGTCTTGCAGCACGACGGTCACGATTTGCAGGCCGGCGCCCTTGCCAGGGACCGGGCCTCCATCTTTTCCGGCGGCAGCGGCCTTGGCCGGCTCCTCGGGACCATAGTTGTCCAGAATGCGCTGAGCCAAGATCTTGATATCAGCCACGATGTTACTGCGCCCTTCGGTCAGCACGAAATCCATGGTGCTCTTGCCGATGGTTTCGCGGACGGCGCTCTCCACCACATGCACCAGGACGTTCTCCGGATCGAAGACATTGAACAGATAGGCGCGGGGATCGCTGATCTGGTATTGCACCGCCAGGCGCACGTCCACGATGTTCTCGTCCTGAGTCAGCATCAGCGCTTCCTTCGGCACGGTGCGCACCGCCGGCTGGCGTGCGCCGCTCGCGCCGGAGCGATAGCCGATTTCCCGGAACCGGCGCTGTTCGAGATTCACGATCTCCACCCGGTCAATCGGGAACAGCCGCAGATGCGGGCCGGGCATCGTGGTTTCCAGATAGCGCCCGAACCGCAGTACTACGCCGCGCTCGCCTTCGTTGACGATGTAGATGCTGGCGATCAGCCAGCCGATCACCGCGATGACGCCAACGATCAGGCCGATGCCGGCGAAGCCGGCGCCACCGCCGCCTGAACCGGCCGCGCCACCGCCGCCGCTACTGCCGCCACCGCGCCGGCCGCCCAGCAACGCGCTGAACTTGTCCGACAGCTTGCGGACCACTTCATCCAGATCGGGCGGCCCCTGATCGCGCCCCCCGCCACTCCAGGGATCGCGATTGCCACCACCGGGTTCATTCCAGGCCATGTCATACCCCAACATCATCAGTATTCATTGATACCTCCGGGATTGCAAAACCCGAACGCACCCATTCCGCCCGCAACCCTTCCCGGCGGGACAACCACTCCACATTACCGTGCGACGTGCGCACCTCGATCAGCCATTCACCTTCTGCACCGGTGCTTTCAGTCACCACCGCGCCCAGGTCAAACAGCTTGGCCCGCAACCGGGCCGCCTCCGGCGGCAGGCACAGCCAGCCATGCACGGCCTCGCCTCGCAACCGTTCGGTCAGCGCCGCCAGTAACAGTTCGATGCCCGCGCCAGTCGTCGCCGATACCCAGACGGCGCACGCCTGACCGTCGGCATCCCGCTCCAGCCGGGGCGGCTCACCGCTCAGATCAATCTTGTTATACACCCGCAATTGCGGTACTTCATCCGCACCGATTTCCGCCAACACCGTCTCGACCCGCGCGATCACGGCGTCCCGGTCGGGATGGCGGGCGTCAATCACGTGCAACAGCAAACTGGCCTCGCAGGTTTCCCGCAGGGTCGCGCGAAATGCTGCCACCAGCTCGTGCGGCAGGCGATTGACGAAGCCCACCGTGTCGGCCAGCACTACCGGCTCCGCCCCCGGCAACTCCAGCCGGCGCACGGTCGGGTCCAGGGTGGCGAACAATTGATCGGCGGCGTACACGCCCGCCTGAGTCAAGGCGTTGAACAGGGTGGATTTGCCGGCGTTGGTATAACCCACCAGCGAAACGGTCGGCAAATCGGCCTTGCGCCGCGCCCGGCGCCCCTGCTCGCGCTGGCGTTCGACCCGCTCCAGCCGCAGACGAATCTGCCGGATGCGATCGGCCAGCAGCCGCCGGTCGGTTTCCAACTGGGTCTCGCCGGGACCACGCAGGCCGATGCCGCCGCGCTGCCGCTCCAGGTGGGTCCAGCCGCGCACCAGCCGGGTGGACAGATGACGCAGTTGCGCCAGTTCCACCTGGAGTTTGCCTTCAAAGCTGCGCGCCCGCTGGGCGAA
>ERZ1645192.2457-NODE-2457-length-15327-cov-6.711040_pt1 | contig 15327 bp, 13 predicted proteins | sample MGYA00575354_ERZ1645192 | MGnify/ENA primary metagenome ERZ1645192 (study PRJEB40844, sample SAMN11349763) | freshwater sediment metagenome | isolation source: river sediment | host: Sediment | place: India: Faizupur Khadar , New Delhi | collected 2017-02-21 ... | reverse complement strand
TCAACAAGCTGCCCGTGTCCTACGACATCGCCTGGTACGAGCAGAAGGCCGTGGCAGTGCTCCTGGCCCTCCTGTTTCTCGGCGTGAAGGGCATTCGCCTCGGCCCCACCCTGCCGGGTTTCCTGTCCCCGGCCGTGGCCAAGGTCGTGGTCGAGAAGTTCGACCTGAAGCCCATCGGCACGGTGCAGGACGACATCGCGGCCATGATGGCCGGCAAGTAGATAAAGGGGGGCTTCTTTCCTTCTGGCCTGCATGTCACATGTCCATGTCTGCCGGGCCGGTTCGTGAATGAGGATAATCGGGAAAGGAACGGAGGGCCGGAGACGACCGGTCCTCCGAAGTTTCCGGGAGTGGCATGAGGATCATGACCAAAAGAGTGTACGACCCGATCGGGGAAGATGGCGTACGTATATTGGTGGACAGGCTCTGGCCGAGAGGGCTGAGCAGGGAAGGGCTGCGGGGTCTGTGGTTGAAGGATGCGGCGCCCAGTTCCGACTTGCGTACATGGTTCAGACACGAACCTGACAAATGGCCCGAATTCAGGAGGCGGTATTTCTCCGAACTGGACGCCCGGCCGCTGGTTGTGCAGCGCATTGCGGCATTGGCCAAGGAGGGACCGGTCACTCTTCTGTATGCCAGTCGTGATCGGGAGCGGAACCAGGCCGTGGCGCTGCGTGACTACCTTGAAGGGTTGTGCAATGGAACATGAGCAATGGAGTGCCCGGCACGGTGCTGTACCCGTGAAAGAAGATCTGCCATGCGCGACACCTCGATCCTGCTCGATACGGAATTTTCGGAAAGTCTGAAGAGCCGGAAAAAAAAGGCATCAGCTCAGCATACACGTCCCTTTGTGTCCTGGAACAGGGAGACGCACGGGGAGAGGACCGGATTGAACGGGACGAACGTCACGTCTTGACAATGCCTGTGCCTCCGTGCTCCCCACAACGGTCATGCACCCCTTTGTCTCTTCTCTTTCAGTACGCGGAAGATTGGCCCCCAGCCCCACGGGTCATCTGCATCTGGGCAACGCCTGGTCATTTCTCTTATGCTGGCTGGCCGTGCGCTCCCAAGGTGGGCGCGTGGTGCTGCGCCTGGAGGACATCGATCCGGACCGGGCCCGGCCCACGTACGCCTCAACCATCATGCGCGACCTGTCCTGGTTGGGATTGGATTGGGACGAAGGCCCGGACCTTGGTGGTCCTTCCGGGCCCTACACCCAGAGCGAGCGTTTGGATCGCTACGCCGAGGTCATGGAGATTCTGTCCCGCCAGGGCCGGACCTATCCCTGCTACTGTACGCGCAGGGAACTCAAGTCCATGGCTTCGGCCCCCCACGCCGGGGATGTGGGGCCCATTTATCCCGGGACCTGCCTGCATCTTTCCGCGGCGCAGCGCGCCGAACGTGAAGCCGCGGGGCGCGCGCCTGCCGTGCGTCTGCACGGCGGCGGCACGACGTCATTTTACGACCTGATTCAAGGGGCTGTGCGGCTGGGTTGGGAGGAATGCGGCGGGGACTTTCCCCTGCAACGGTCCGACGGGGTGATCTCCTACCAATTGGCCGTGGCTGTGGACGACCTGGACCAGGGCATCAGCCTGGTCGTGCGCGGGGCCGACATCCTGTCCAGCACTCCGCGTCAGATGGTGCTGTTTCGCCTGTTGGGAGGGACTGTCCCGCAGTACGCGCACGTGCCTCTGGTCCTGGACCATCACGGGGAACGACTGGCCAAGCGGCATCAATCCATGGAATTGCGCGCCCTGAGGGAGCAGGGAATCTCACCCAGGGCAGTGGCCGGGTACCTCGCCGACCTGGCCGGGCTTCTCCCCCAGGCCGGGCCGGCGACTCCGGCCGAACTCCTCCCTTTCTTTTCCTGGGAACGCATTCCACGCCATCCGGTGTTCCTGCCGCCACAGATCATGACCCTGCTGGCTGATCTCTCCTAGCCCAACACCTGTTCAACGATTTTTTTCCAGCCGGTCCAGCAGGCGCAGGTATCCGTCCAGAATGGTGAGGGGATGCGGCGGACAGCCAGGGATGTGGAGGTCGATGGGCACGATGGATCCCGCCCCGTCGTTGGTCTGGGCGTGTCCGGCAAAGGGTCCCCCGCTGATGGCGCAGGCGCCCACGGCGATGGCGATGCGCGGCTCGGGCACGGCCTCCCATGTCTTGCGCAGAGCCAGTTCCATGCCCTTGGACACGGGTCCGGTGATGAGCACGCCATCGGCATGCCGGGGGGAGGCCACATACTGGATGCCGAATCTGCTCAGGTCCCAGCCGATGGTCCCCAGCACGTTGATGTCCGCCTCGCACGCTCCGCATCCTCCCGCGCTGACCTGCCGCAGGCGCAGAGACCTGCCGAACAGGCGTCGCATCTTTTCGTCCAGTGCTTCGGCCAGCCGCATTTCCGTCTGTGCGGGGCTGAGGACCAGATCCTCCCTGCGTCTGGCTGCCAGGCGGTGGTCGTTGGTCTGCTGGATGGCCCCCTGGGGGCAGGCCGTGACGCAGTCCGCACAGAACAGGCAGCGGCCCAGATCCAGGCGGAGTTGACCGTTGGATCTGACGATGGCCTGACTCGGGCAGACCTCCACGCACAACGCGCATGTTGCGGAACATTTCGACGGATCCAGGCGCAAGGCCCCGCCGTGGCGGTCGGGCAGATCCGGGGCCGGGCCCTTGGGAAATGCCATGGTCATGCAGCCGCGTTTGAGACGATTGGTCAACGTATCGAAAATATACATGAACGGTCTCCTAGAGGTCGAAGCCGCAATAGGACAGAGTGAAGCTCTTGTTGCAGAGCGGGAAGTCCGAGATGGCCGTACCGCGCAAGGACAGGGCCAGACCGGTCCAGTTGTGGAACGAGGGGTCCGTGATCTTGTAGCGCCGGAACCGACCGCTGTGGTCAGTCAGGGCGGCGTGACAGACTTCCCCTCGCCACCCTTCCACCAGGGCCGCGGTCAGGGATTCGGGCGCTGGGACAGGGGCTGGTGCGAGGATGTCTCCGTCCACTGGCCCGTCGAGCTGTTCCAGCAGGTAACGGCCAGACCGCTGAATTTCCAGGGATTTGACCCGGGCGCGGGCTAAAATGTCCCCGCTGGGCCAGACCGCGACAGGAGCCTGGGAGAATCGGTGCCATCCGGCCGGGTGGTCGTAGCGCACATCCCTGACCAGCCCGCTGGCCCTCGCGGCCGGCCCGACCAGACCGATGTCCGAGGCCTGGGACGTATGCACGACCCCCACGTTAAGGAAGCGGACCCGGACCGAGGCCGCGTCCCAGAACCAAGCCGTGGCCTGCTCCACGTCGGCCAGATGGGTCTCAAGCCTGGCTTTCAGGGTCTGCAGCCGCTGGGGATCCAGATCATGCCGGCATCCGCCTGGGCGGATCAATCCGCGGCCAAACCGGTTTCCACACATGAGGGCCGTCAGGTTCAGAAAATCGCCCCGGATCTTGCCGCAGGCAGACATGGTCGGCAGAAAGGCCACGTCTCCGGCCAGGGCTCCCATGTCGCCAGTGTGGTTGGCCAGGCGTTCCAGTTCCAGGGCCAGGGCGCGCAGCCATTGGGCCCTGAGGGGGGCCTCGATTCCGGCCAGGGACTCCATGACCATGGCATGGGCTGTGGCGTGGGCAATGGTCGCGTCCCCGGAAACAGTCTCCATCTGACTCATGGTGGCCCGGTGCGGACCGCCGCCCATGTGCTCCTCGACGCCCCGGTGCTGGTAGCCCAGGGCGATCTCCAGGTGCAAAACTTCCTCCCCCTGGCACTGGAAGCGGAAATGGCCAGGTTCGATGACACCGGCGTGAACCGGGCCCACGGCCACCTCATGCACTTCGCCCCCGTCAACGCGGAAAAAGGGGGCGTTGGCCGGGGCCGTCCCGTTGGCATGGCGCACGGGCTTGATCCAGGGGTGTCCCAGGGGCACCAGCCCGTGCTGTTCCCAGACCTCGCGCTCAAAAAGGTGGGCCTGGGGATATCTGGGGGTCAGGGATGGGTAGGATCCGCTGATGGGTTCGCTGCGGGCCACCCCCAGGACGCTTTCGGAATCCATGGCCAGAATTGCGACCAGGCATGTTTCCTCGTGATCCTGAACCCCGAACCAGGAGCAGATGCGGGCTCCCCGGTCCAGGAGTTCGCCCGTGACCCGGACCAGCTTGGTGATGGAGAAAACCGGCACTGCCGGCCAGGAGACGCTAGATCCGTTGGGGAAGATGAAAAATGGGGCAAGTGTGTTCATGGCTGTGCAAAGAGTTGGAGAAGAGCTGCGGACCATGCGTCCCGAAGGACCTGAGGGGTGAACAGTCCGAGCCAGAGGGAGGCCACAAGCAGGGCAAGGGACGGCGCGATGATGCCGGCCGTCTCCTTGAGATGAATGCGTTCGGGGTTTTTCAGGCGGGGCCGGCCGTCAACGACGGCAAACACGATGCGGGACAATCCCAGGAAGGCCAGCAGCAGGCAGAAAAGAAAGAGGCCGATGGCCCAGCCCTGGCCCGCGCCCAGGCCCACCCGGATGATGAGCAGCTCGCTGAAGAAAGGGGCAAAGGGTGGGCAGGCCGTGATGGCGAACATGCCGGCCACGAAGATGCGCGATGATCGGGGCAGAATCAAGGACATGCCCCGGACGTCATCCATGGAGGAGGATTTGGCGGCTCGCTGCAGGTTGGCGGCGCTGAGGAACAGGGCGCCTTTGGTCAGACCGTTGCTCCAGATATGGAAGAGCGCGGCCCACGCGCCCGGCGCCCCAAAGGACGCAGCGATGCTCAGGATGCCCATGTGTTCGATGCTGGAGTAGGCAAGCATGCGCTTGAAGTCTCGCGTGCGGAGCAGGAACAGGGCCGCCACCAGGGTGGAGAAGAGGCCGAGGCCGAGCAGGGTGCGGGACGCGAAAACCGATTCTCCGGCCGCGTCGATGACGGACTTTATGCGCAGCAGAGCCATGAAGGCCACGGAGGTCACTCCACCGGCCAGAATGGCGCCGACTATGCCCGGGCTCTCTCCATACGCGTCGGGCTTCCAGGTGTGCATGGGAGCAAGGCCCATCTTGGTACCGTAGCCGACGAGGAGAAGAACCCAGGCCGCCAGGACCCAGACTTTGGACAGCAGGGGACCGTGTTCGAGAAGGGCCGTGAAGGTGATATCTCCGGATCCTCCGCCATGGAGGGACGCGTAGCCCAGGCAGATGGAGCCGAGCAGGGACAGGGCGATGCCGGTGCCCCCGACGAGGAGATATTTCCAGGTGGCCTCGAAGGCCCGGGGTGTACCCAGGAAATGGATCAAGGGCACGGCGGCCAAAGTCACGGCCTCCGTGGCGATCCACAGGATGCCAAGGTGCCGGGCCTGGTGCCCGGCGCTCAAGAGTCCCAGCACCAGGAGCAGTGCTGCCACGAAGACCCGGTTGTCCTGGGGATGCAGGCGCAGGTAGCTGACGGCGTAGACCGCGCAGGCCAGGAAGAGGAGGGACACGCCTGGCAGGATGGCCCGGGCCAGGGGGTCGAACGCCAGCCATGCGGCAGGGTCGAAGCCCGGGGGCCGAGTTAGAAACCAGAATGCCAGCAGGGTGTGGGCCAGGGCGAACACGGGCAGAAACAGGGGTCGGGTGCGATTGCTCGGCCACAAGGCCGAGAGGATGGCCCCCAGGAAGGGAATGAGGATGAGCAATAGGGATTTCATTCGTGCAGTGCCGTGAGTTTGCGGGTGTCAAGGGAATCGAAGGCCCTCTGGATGCGATCGACAATGATGCCGATGATGAAGATGCCGACCGTGACGTCCAGAAGGATGCCGAATTCAACCAGCATGGGGGTCGCGTGGATGAGCAGCAGTCCGAAGAGGTAGATCCCATTTTCCAGAATGAGGTAGCCGCAAACCTGGGAAATGGCCTTGGTCCTGCCGATGAGCAGGATGAATCCGGTCAGGATGAGGGCAATGGCCCCCGGCACGAGCAGGGATCCGACATGCTCAGGAAAAAGGGGCAGATGCTGGGCAATGACCACGGCGGCGATGGTCGCGGCTGCACCCAGAAGGAGCGAAGAGATATAGCCGATGAAGGGCTCCAGCTCACGGGCGATGTTGGCCGTGCGCATGGCCCTGTGCAGCAGGGTGGGAATGATGAATCCCTTGCCGGCTACGGTGGCGATGGTGATGAACACGAGCTGCCAGTCCATGGCCCCGTGTTCGAGCAGGAGGGGCAACAGTCCGAGCAGGACGCCCTGGGCGGCCACGGCCCGGATCAGCAGGCGCAGTCGGCTGGTGCCCAGGGCCAGCAGGTTGAGACCCACGGCCAGCCCAGTGAGAAGATTGAGGATTTCATTCATAAGACACCTTCCATCCACGTCAGGAGCAAGGGAAAGAGGCAAAACAGGAAGCCGATGGTCAGCAGGAGAGGCACCCTCCGGAAGGCCAAACGGGCCGTCAGGGATTCGACCAGGCCCACGGCCACCACGACCAGCACAATGCCGCCGGCCATGGCGGCCAGCGAAAGGCCGAGAGGCATGTGAGCCAAAGGCAGCACGGCCTGGACCAGCAGTGCGGAGAACAGCATCATTTTGACGGCGGCCCCGTGCAGAATCAGGGCGAAAGGAGGGCCGCTGTGATCCAGAACCATGACCTCGTGGATCATGGTCAGCTCCAGGTGGGTATTCGGATCGTCGAAGGGGACCCGGCAGTTTTCAGCCAGCAGGATGATGAACAGCCCTACGGCCAACAGGGCCGCTCCGGGTCCGGGCGGGGGGGTGAACATGGAGGCCAAGGAGATGCTGCCGGACTCCAGGGCCAGGGTCAGAATGGCGGTGATGATGCCGATTTCGGCCAGGACAGCAAAGCTCACTTCCCGGGCTGCGCCCATGCCCTCGAAGGCAGAGCCGGTCTCCATGGCTCCCCAGGCCGTGCTGAAACGGGCCAGGGCCAGGAGATAGACCAGCAGGAGCACGTCGCCGTCAAAGGAAAAAATGCACCCGGCGCGCCCCAGGGGCATGAGCATGGCCGCCGCCACCACGGCCACCCAGGCCACGGCCGGGGCAATCAGAAATCCAGGCGAGGCCAGGGTGCTCATGACCACGCCCTTGCGCCACAGCCGGGCCAAGTCAAAGTAGAGCTGCAGCACTGGCGGGCCCTGACGGCAGGCCACCCAGGCCTTGACCTTGTTGATGATACCCGGAAGCAAGGGGGCCAGGACCAGCCAGACCAGAAGACGTGCGAGAATGTCGAGGGCCTCCATCACATTCCTCCCCAGAAGGCCATGGCGCCCAGGGCCATGACACCGGCAAAAACATACAGGATGTAGAGGTGCAGCCGGCCGTGCTGCATTTTTTTGGCTCCCTCGGCGAGCAGCCCCACACCCCTACCCAGGGGGTGAATGCAGTACTCAAGGACGGTTTCAGGGGTCCGTTCCAGGTAGAGGGCTTTTTCGGGGAACTGGCCGCGCACTTTGCGGACCAGACGCGCGGGGCGCAAGATCCACGCAAACCATCGCGTCACGATGCCGGCAAAGGAGCCGCTGGTGTACTGCATGTGTGTGGTGGGGGCGGCATAGCCGCAGTCCCAGGTCAGGGAGTCGCGCAATCCGTTTCGGGAGACCTTGCGCAGGACCACATACGCTGCGGCCAGCAGTCCGCAGGCCAGAAGCAGGTGCAGACTGCCCAGATGGAAGACGGGGATATCCACATTTCCTGACCAGCCCGGATTCCATGCCGTGGCCGCGATTGCAGCGGGGCCGAGGGCCATGGCCGGAAACAGTCCGACCCAGAGCATGAGCCCGGCCAGGACAAGCATGGGCGCGCGCATGCCCCAACCGTACTCCTGCACAGGGGCAGTGCGCCTGGTCCGCGGGGCACCGAGGAAGATGATGGCCACAGCCTTGGCAAAAGCGGCCAGGGCCAGGGCTCCGGCGGCGGCCAGGACGATGACGGACGGAACGATGGCCCCGGACACGGGGCCTTTGGCCGCCACAGCCCGGATCAGCCCGAGGTAGATCATCCATTCACTGACAAAACCGTTCAGGGGCGGAAGACCGGACACGGCCGCCGATCCCAGGGCAAAGAGCGACGCGGTCCAGGGCAGGAACCTCCACAGTCCGCCAAGCCGGCTCATGTCCCGGGTTCCCGTGGCATGGAGCACGGAGCCCGCCCCAAGAAAAAGGAGGGACTTGAACAGGCTGTGGTTCCAGACATGCAGCAGGGTTCCGCACAGGGCCACCCGGCCCCAGGCTGCCTGCCCATTGGCCATGGCCAGGATGGCCAGTCCCAGTCCGGTCAGAATGATGCCGATGTTTTCCACGGAACAGTAGGCCAGCAGGCGCTTGAAATCGTTCTGAGCCATGGCGAAAGCGATGCCCAGGAGAGCGCTCATGGCCCCAAGCCCCAGCACGACCCATCCAGCCCCCGGGGGGAGTGGGAGCCAGGCGCTGAAGCGGACAATGCCGTAAACGCCCATCTTGATGGCCACGGCGGACATCAAGGCCGAGACGTGGCTTGGTGCGTTGGCATGGGCCGAAGGCAGCCAGACGTGCAGGGGAAAGAGGCCTGCTTTGACTCCAAAGCCGCACAGGGCCAGCCAGAAGAGGGGGGCCAGGGCGGCCTGGTCACGCATGGGGCCCAGGGCCCAGCTCCCGGTGCGGGCAGCCACGGCCGAGAAAAAGGCGAAAAGGATCATGGTTCCGGCATGGGACGCGGCCAGGTAGAGCCAGCCGGCCTTCCGCGTTTCCGGTGCGGTATTGTCCAGGGTGATGAGGAAGTAGGCGCTGATGGCGAAGATTTCCCACGCCAGCAGGAAATGCAGTCCGTTGGCCAGGCTCAAGACCAGGATCATGCCCAGGATCAGGGCCGCGCTCCAGGACCGGCCACGGGGAGCCGAATCCGGATGGTGGTGATCGGACCAGTATTCGCGGGAGTAGACTGCGCTCAGCCCTCCGATCACGCTGACCGGAACAAGGAAAAGGGCGGAAATGCCATCCACGAGAAATTGTGGGGTCTGGCAGCCGAGGGTGAACGAGGCTTCCCATGCCCAATTTCCCGCGTCTCCCAGGACTTGGGCTGCGCTGATGAGGGCGCAGCCCGCTCCGGACAGAACCAAGGCAAGCCAGAGGCGGGGGAATCGTCCGCTCAGGATGGCCAGGCACAGGCAGGCCAGGGACCCAAAGAAGAACGGTGGGATCATCGAGGCAGCCCTTTATGGATGTCTGCTCCCTTCTCGACAACCTTGAAAATGGCCTCGTCGTCCATTTCTGCATCCAGGTTCTGCAGTGCCCCTGAGGTGATGCCTTTGGCCAGCAGGCCGAGCATGTTCACGTGCAGGCGGGGGGTGGGGGAAATGAAAAAAAGCATGCGCGTGATGGGTATTCCGTCAGGCGGATCGGCCTTGGTGAAGGGGGTCTTGAGCAGGATCAGGGCCACCAGGGCGCAGTCTTCGCCCAGGGAGACACGCATGGCCGGATGGGGCAGGGCGAAGCCGCTGCCCACAGGGGCGATGTTCACCCCGCCGGGAGCGCACATGCGTTGCACGAGCATGTTCTGCACGGGACCGGGCAGGCCCGGAAGCCGACCGACGATGCGATCACAGATCTGAGGCAGGTCGGTCTGCAGCACGTCACGCCAGATCCCGCCACGACGAAGCAGAGGCCCCAGAGCCAGAGTGTCGGCCTGGGCCGGAGCAGGTTCCGACAGAAAGCCGGTATGGGCGGCAAGCCCATGCTTGGCGGCCCATTCCATAACCTGGGAGCGTTCGAAGAGGATGCGGCCCCGGTCATGGACGTGAGGCATGCCTTCCTTGCGCACCCAGTCGGTGACGACACTTTCTGACACGCCGAAGGATTCAGCAATTTGGATAAGATTGAGGTACATGATGTGAGTGAGATTTGAGTGTTTCCGAAACTATGACCTGCCACTCAGGATTGCCGCTGCAGACAGAGCCAGGATGGCGACGCACAGGTAGAAGATGTAGGATTGGACCCGGCCATGCTGAAAGCCGCTGGCCTTGTCCGCCAAGCGCAGAATCTTATGCCCAACGGGTTCGACCACATGTTCAAGCACTGTTTCCGGAGTGTGGGACGCACACTGGGCCGCGGATGGAAAAAAGGTTGTGGGCCGGATTTCATGCACCGTGGGTCGCAGAATCCAGGCAAACCACTCGTTGATGATGCCCGCGAAGGAGCCCGCCGTGTACTGCATGCGGGCAGAGGGAGCGGAGAAGCCGCAATCCCAGGTCACGGATCTGCGCACCCGGTTGCGCAGGAACCATATCGTGCCAACCCCGGCCGCCAGTCCCAGGACAGCCAGGGCCACATGGGTCAAGCCGAGGGTGTACAGTGCATCCGGGGCGCGGCTGGACATGTCCACAGCGGACCAATCCTTGGCCACGCGGGAGAGAACCTGCCAGAACATGGCCGGGAAGAGGCCGATGAGCGTACATCCGGCAGCCAGCATCAGCATGGCCCCGCGCATGCCCCAGCCGCATTCGTGGGCGCGTTCGGCTGGCGCAGAACGGGGCGCACCAAGGAACACCACTCCGCAGACCTTGGTGAAACAGGCCAGGGCCAAAGCGCCGGTCACGGCCAGAAGCACTGCGGCCGGAATGACAGCCATGGCCACATCGTTCCACTCCATGCCTGCCAAAAGGAGTCCGGAGTAGATCAGCCATTCGCTGACGAAACCATTCAGGGGCGGTAGTCCGCTGATGGCCACGGAACCGAGGGTGAACAGGGCGGCGGTCCACGGCATGTGCCGCCACAGGCCACCCAGCCGGCTCATTTGGCGCGTTCCTGTGGCATGCAGCACGGCCCCGGCACCAAAGAACAGCAGCGACTTGAACAGGCCATGGTTCCATACGTGCAGCAATCCTCCAGCCAGGGCCAGGGTGCCCCAGTACGGCGTGTCCCGCTCCAGGGCCACGGTCGCAAATCCCAGGCCCATCAGAATGATGCCGATGTTTTCCACGCTGTGGTAGGCCAGGAGCCTTTTGAGGTCGTGCTGTCCCAGGGCGAAGGCCACGCCGAGCACGGCGCTCGTGCATCCCAGTCCAGCCATGACCCAGCCCGCGCCTGGGGGCGTCGGGAGCCAGCCACTGAAACGAACCAGCCCGTAGATACCGATCTTGAGTGCCACGCCCGAAAGCAGTGCGGAGACATGGCTCGGGGCGTTTGCATGGGCCGATGGCAGCCAGACGTGCAGGGGGAACACGCCGGCCTTGATGCCGAAACCGAGGAATGCCAGCCAGAAAAGGGGGGCGAGTTCCACATTGTCCCGCATGGGTCCCAATTCCCAGCTTCCTGTTTGCGCGGCCAGAGATGCGAAAAAAGCGAAGAGGGCCAGGGTACCCACATGGGATGCGGCCAGGTACAGCCAGCCGGCTGCACGGACTTGGGGATTGCCTCGCTCCAGACTGACCAGAAAATAGGCGCTGACCGCAAAGAGTTCCCATCCAAGGAGGAAGTGCAGTCCATTGGCGGCAGTCAGGACGAGGCCCATGCCTGTAATCATGGCGTTCCACCACAGGCGGCCGGATGGGGCGGTACGGGGATGGGTCGAGTCGGGCCAGTACCTGATGGCGTAGATGGAACCTGCTGCGGCTACGGTGGAAAGGAGAACCAGAAAAAAGGCGCTGACGGCATCGAGGAGCAGGGTAAGAGGGGTTCCTCCCAGGAGGAAATCGCTCTTCCAGGACCATCCGGGCTGGCCGGTCAGCACAATGGTTCCTGCCAGAAAAGCCGTGATTGCACCAGTCAAGGTACATGCAGCCCACCATCGGGGAAAGGACATGCTTGCCATACCGCCAAGCATTCCGATCAAAGAGCATAAGAGTAACAAGGAAATATCCATAGCAAAACTGGATGCGATGATATATTTTTTCAGTTATAATGAATTTTCTAGGCGATAAATACGTCAATAATTAAATATACTGCATATTATTTATGCAAATTACTACGCAGTTTTTATTTTTTAATGATCTTTTATATTTTCAAGATGAATTACAAGACATGCATTACGTAGTCATGAAAGCGCGTCCAGCATGATCTCAAATCCAGACCAGTGGATATGCCTCTCGACATAGGGAGTCAAGGAATTGAGCGGGTCCAGGCGAATTTTGTTCTAAAAGGACGTTGATCTGCAACAGGATTTCGCGGTTTTCGAGCAAGGGCGTACGGTTTTTCTGTTCTGCCAGGCAGGAAGCATCTTTTGCCTGTGCACAGAACTGTCCGGCTGGAATGCCTGGATAGTGGTGAGGGGCGGGCTGCTCCATGGGGGAAGAAATGTAATTTTTTTCCTGCGCAAAAGCCGAAAAGTGGAGGATTGGCTTGACTCGCCGGCGGGAAGGTGAGTATAAGTGGGAAAAAGTGGTAAATAGTGGAAGAGGCGGTGCGATAGCGATGTTTCGAGGGCATTCACAGCGTTCACAGGATCCCAAGGGGAGGCTCATGCTTCCGCCTGAATTCCGAGACGAGGTTTTTGCCCAGTCGGCCGAAGGGAAGCTCGTGCTGACCAATTTCGACGACTGTGTTGCGGCCTATCCTCTGCCTGAATGGGAAGTCATAGAGCAGAATTTTTCCCGCCTGAACATGGCCGACCGGCGTGTACGCGATTTTCATCGATTTTTCATTTCCGGTGCAGTGGAGGTGACCCTGGACAGGCAGGGGCGGGTGCTCATTCCGCCTCATCTGCGCAGCTATGCAGGGCTGCAGAAGGACATAGTTCTGGCCGGGGTCGGCCGCAAGTTCGAGATCTGGGATCAGGAGCGGTTCGAGGCCCAGCGCAAGGCCATGCAGGAAAATTTCGACCAGGTCATGGATGATCTGGCGGGCAACGGCTTTGAGTTGCGGTTCTGATCGGGGGCATGGACATGCACTCCGATCACCAGCCAGTCATGCTCCACGAAGTGATGGAATGGATCGAGCCAAGGGCTGGAGGCCGCTATCTGGACGTCACTCTCGGTCTTGGCGGCCACGCAGCAAGGCTCATGGAGTTGACGGGCGGACAGGCGTATCTTCTTGGACTGGACCGGGACCGGCAGGCCCTGGAAAAGGCTCGGGCCAGGCTGGCTTCCTATGGAGACCGGGTGATCACCGCGCATAGCTCCTTTCAGTTTTTTGAATCGGCCCTGGCCGATGCCGGCTGGGATCTAGTGGACGGGGTCATTGCCGACCTGGGAGTGTCTTCGCTGCAGTTGGACAACCCTGAGCGGGGCTTCTCATTCCTGCATGAGGGACCCCTTGACATGCGCATGGATGCCGGTTCAGGCGGGGAGCCGGCCTCGAACGTCGTCAACTCCGCCTCCTACGAGCGGCTCCGCAAGGTTATCTGGGAGTACGGGGAGGAGCCCATGGCCGGACGTATTGCCCGGGCCATCGTCTCCTCCCGTCAAGAGCGGAGAATCGAAACCACCCAGGAGCTGGCCCGCATCGTCGCCGCAGCCTACCCTGCCAAGAGGCGGGCTCTGGCCCGGAACCATCCGGCGACCAAGACGTTCCAGGCGCTGCGCATCGAGGTCAACCACGAGTTGGAGCAGATCGAAATTTTTCTGGACCGGGTCATCGATGTCCTTCGACCCGGAGCGCGCCTTGCCATCATTTCCTTTCATTCTCTGGAGGACCGCATCGTGAAGCAGGCTTTTCGCAAGGAAAGCTCCGGATGTCTTTGTCCCCGCGAATTCCCTGTCTGCCAGTGCGGGCATAAGAAGAGACTGAAGCTGCTGGTGCGCAAACCCCTGGTTCCGACAGAAGAGGAAATGCGGGCCAACAGCCGGAGCAGGAGTGCCAAGCTGCGTGTGGCCGAGCGCGTGTCCGGGGGGAATACATGAGCGGGAGCAGATCGGGTTTCTGGAGCGTGGGGTTGATGTTTCTGGTGACCATCGCCCTGGGGCTTGGCCTGGTCTGGGTGAACATTGAGCGCGTGGATCTGGCCTACGAACTGAAAAGCCTGGAGAGAGAGCTGCAGGAAAAGCAGGAGCAGAACTCCAAGCTTCAGGTGGAGCGCCACTATCTTCTGGCACCTGCGACCCTGAGGGTACGGGCGGAAATGGCGGGCCTGAAGCCTCCCCGCAGGGATCAGATCAGGACTTTGGAATGACGGGCAGAGCTGAATCGTGACCAAAAGCGGAAACAAACCACCCAAAGAGCGGAGCCGCGGCAAAATCATTTTCGCCGGGGTCGTGTTTGGTCTGGCCCTCTTGGGTCTGTGGGCCCGTGCATACTTCGTGCAGGTGGTCAAGGGTCCTGAATACGCGAGAATGGCCAACCGTCAGTACTGGGCCTCAGAAACTGTTTCCGGAAAACGTGGAGAAATATTTGATCGCAACGGGCTGCTTCTGGCCAAGTCCATCACCACGCAGTCCGTTTCTGTGCGACCCCACGAGGTGATTGATCCATGGACCGTTTCGCAGCGCCTGGGCAGGATTCTGGGCATCAACCCGCGCAACATCAGCCGCATGCTGGGGGATAAAAAGCGATTCGTATGGGTCGCGCGGAAGATCAGCGACGCGCAGGCGACCGCCATCCGGGAGGAAATGCTTCCCGGGGTGCATCTGGAGGCCGAACATTCACGTCAATACCCTCAGGGGCACATGGCCGGACAGCTGCTCGGCTTTGTCAATGTCGATGGGCAAGGCATCGAAGGCGTGGAGAAGAGTTTCAATGAGCTGCTGGCCCCCTCTTCCGCCAAGTACACAGTGCAGAAGGACGCCGCGGGCAACAGGCTTTCGTCGCCCGAGGCGGGGGACAGAACCAGTTTTGACGGCCAGAACCTGCGTCTGACCATCGACAGCCAGGTTCAGCTGGCCACGGAGGAAGCCTTGGCCCGGAGCGTGATGAACGCCAAGGCCAAGTACGGCATGGGGCTGGTGGTGGACGTGACCACGGGCGAAATTTTGGGCTGGGCGAACTACCCGCTGTTCAACCCCAACTCGGTCAAGAAGACAAGCGGGGAGTGGAAGAACCGTTTGGCCGTGGATATTTTCGAACCGGGATCGACCATGAAACCCATCATGGTCGCTGCGGCCCTGCAGGAAAAGGTTTGTACCCCGTTAACAGAGTTTTATTGCGAAAATGGGAAATGGCAGGTTGCTGGCCGCAGGATCAAGGACACGCACAAGTACGAAAAGCTCAGCGTCAACAAGATTATCCGCTATTCGAGCAATATCGGGGCGGCCAAGATAGGCCTGGCTCTGGGGGCCGCCAAATACAGCCACCATCTGGAAGAGATCGGGTTCTCCCGCCCGGTGGGCTTGCCCCTGCCCGGAGAATCGGCCGGACTGTTGCGGCCGGCCAGGCAATGGACGCAGGTCGATCTGGCCAACATGGCCTTTGGCCAGGGGTTGGGCGTGACCATGCTGCAGATGGCCGAGGCGTATCTGTGCA
>ERZ1645192.2456-NODE-2456-length-15333-cov-12.731575_pt1 | contig 15333 bp, 17 predicted proteins | sample MGYA00575354_ERZ1645192 | MGnify/ENA primary metagenome ERZ1645192 (study PRJEB40844, sample SAMN11349763) | freshwater sediment metagenome | isolation source: river sediment | host: Sediment | place: India: Faizupur Khadar , New Delhi | collected 2017-02-21 ... | reverse complement strand
CGCACCTGCCAGAATACGTCCTTGACCATTCGGGCCATCGACTCCTGTGATAGCAGCGGATTTGTTGCCGCCGCTGCCCGCACATGCTCGTCGCTGTCCTTTGCCAGGAAGCCCAGCGCGGAAGGGCTGATGTTGGGGCTCCTCGCCACCGCCTCCTTGACCAGGTAGCGGTTCTTCTGGAGAGTGGAGTCGTAGTCCACCATCTCGTCGCCGGCCAGCATCTCCAAAATCTCCCCTGCCGCCCGCGAGTTAAGGGCCACCGCCGCCCGCACATATCCTGAGCTGTCCTCCGCCAGCCGGGCCAGCGCTGCCGGGGGCGTCCTCTCATTTCCGGCCACCGCCTCCCTCACCCACTGGCTGGCGTCCCTGGAGAGGGCCTCAAGGACAGTAGCTGTGGCGTCCGGCCCCCAGGCGGCTTTGCGCCGAACATGCCAGTCCCAGGAGCGGGATAGCTGCTCAATCTCTTCCTGAGCTTTCTCTTCCTGCCCGGCCCCTCTCTGGCCTTCAGTCGATTCGGTAGATGACAAATCCGTAAACCTCGTCCAGCAATGCCTTCAGATCCTCTTCATTATGCCTGGCCAGCCTTCTGTTCACGGTAGGCAGCTTGACGGCCGGGGCGATCTGGCGGAGGAGACTGTCATCGCCTGCCAGCACTATGTATTTGACTGCCGGTGCGTACTTTTCCGTCAGGGCCGCCAGAGCCTCCAGGACCTGATCGGCATGATTTTTAATCTCCTCATCCCGCAGCCTCTCAAATCTCTTCTGGCTCCAGCCGCCTTTGGAGTGCTTGCCTATCACCGGGCTTTCTACCAGCTCCTCCTCCTCAAAACTGCTGCTGGAAAGGGCCACGCCCAGGAAGCTGTCTCCGGCATGGGCGCAGAGCAGCATCACCGGCGTTTCCAGTATCTCCCGGAGGGGATCAAGGCAGAATGACTCATTCTCCTCAAACCGGCCCTCATCCACGGGGAAAGGCGGGACGAGCAGCAGAGAGAAGAGGTCCGGGCAGTGCAGGATTATCAGCCCCCGCGGCGAGTTGACGGCAGCCGCTGCCTGCTTGAGACGGGCGGGCAGCGGCGCATCAGCGGGAACAGGGCCGGATAGGTATGCAGTGAGCAGATCCTCGCGAGCAGAGCGAATGGCTGAGAGCCTCTCCATGAGCCTGGCCGTCTCTCTGGGCTCCAGCCTCCGGCCTGAGGGCCTGGCCTTCCCGTCCTCAGGCCCATCCTGCCCCGATTCGAACCGCGGAGACGCGTTTGGGGCCGCGGCCTTTTGCACCGCCGCCTTCAGGGCCAAATTGGCCTCCTGGAGGGAGCCGGAGAGCTTTCGGATCTTCTGGTCGCGCTTATCAACAGTGCGGGTGAGATCATCGCGCTCGGCCTCTGCCTTCGCCAGTGCCGCCTCCAGATCCAGGATGCGATCCTCCAGCTTCTTTCTGCCGAAGAGGTCTACCATACGATATAAGCAATAGTTTCCGACTAATTTAAATATGCGGTCTGAAGCGCATAACAGGTTTTTGGATGAGTGCGCATCGCATCAATTGCTGGAAATCAAATGTCAATCTCAGCCCGCAAACTACAAATATCTTTCATTATCATAAGTGTAGATTGTCGCGTTCATGCTCTTGGCCAGGGAAGAATATCCGGCTGAGCTCTCTATAGCCACGGTTGTGGGCATTCTCAGCGAGTGTCCATTGACACCAAAGGCCGGGAGAGGTGCAGCCCATAGGCGGCATCCGGAATTGCATGAACGGAGAAATGGCAAAATTATGCACGCCTTAGCCGGCGTAGCATATATTATAAGCCCCCAAAGTGCATACCTTCCCTCCAGATGCGGAGAGCAGAACGCGACACAATTCTCAAAGTCCAGGCAAAGAGGAACGTCTTCCCATCTGGGCTTTGATCGAGCCATAAGCGGGGCCAGGCCGGCACTTGATGCCGGTCCTTAGAAAGGGCGCTGTGGATCGGTGCTGGCCCGCTTAAGCCCGGTCCACATTTATGATTCTGTCTCCAATCCTGGTCACCTCATTATAGGCACCATCCATCACCTTTACAATGGCCACATACTCACCGCTGCCGGCAGAGATCTTCTCCAGCTCAATGTCAAATCCGCTGGAGGCGGTGCCGGAGAGCAGCAGCGGTCCGACTGGCTCTGTAGATCCGTTGTTATCTCCGCCCGGAGCCGACATCCTCAAAAAGGCGATCTTGCTCATGTCCGGCACAATGGTCATGTTCTTCCAGACCCCGGCATAATCGGCATCCGGATCGGTGGCATCCATCAAGTCTTCGGATATGTAAAGCGCCATCTCGCTGGAGTCGACCAGGGCATTGAGGCTGCCGTCCTCTCCGAAATATGCCCTGGTGCTGATCGTCTGGTTCTCTCTGACCTCAGTGATGCATGGTGCATAATAGGCAATGAGATGGCTCACGTTTTCGGCTGCCCTGCCATTGCTGACGGCATATATCGGCCCCAGATCCTCGATGCCGTCGGAGATGCTGAATGTCGCCGCCGGCCAGGATAGCTTGGACTCAGCCTTGCCACCCTCTATCTCCCGGCTCTCCGACCATACGATCTCCCTGGTCGTGTTGTCCATGATGAAGAGCGTAACGCTTTCCAGATTGCCGTCCGGGTCCTCCGCCTCCACATCCACAATCGCGGGGCTCTTTTCGCTGGCACTGCCGGATAGCACTCTCACCTCAAAGTCAGGCTCAGGGGAGTGGCCGCTGGCCCGAATCATCCAGTCGGTCTGATTTCGGGTGTGGTTCTCGACGCTCCAATTCATTATGTAATTGGGATTTCTGGAGACCAGTGCTGACCGACCCGTCGACTCACCGGCATCAAATCCCAGGAATACGCCGCCGTATTCGAAGACGCAGATGAGAAACTCGCCAGATACCACAATGTCCGGCAGGTCGACCTGCGCCCACTTCATGTCCCCAGAAAAGTAGGCACTGGCTCTGTCAGATGTCCTGTAGAGTAGACCCAAATTCTGATCCCAAACCTCAACGGCGAACGTCCCGGATGTGTCATTTTCATTGAGCATCCCCAATATATTCACCTGGGATAGGCTCCAGTTGTCAACCGGAGCTGTGAATATGACCGCATGGCCGGTCTGCCCGCCAAGCCATAATGCTCCTTCATTGACGCCATCGTCATATGCCAGACTCACCAGTGATGCGCTGCCCGCGTTCGATGCCGCCAACCCTATCACCAGGATAGTCATCAGGATCAGAATAATTCTCATAGACTCATCTCACCCTTCAGCCTTCTTTTTCTTAACCATCAGGCGAGATCCGTCCTTGCCCGCTACGAGCACCTTCTCGCCCTTCTCCACCGGCTCATCAGACCTCGCCAGCCAGTATTCTCCCTCGAAGATGACATAGCCCTCCTGGTCAAGGCGGTCCAGGGCCACTGCCTCCTGCCCCTCCACCCGGCCCAGCACCGGCGGGGCAAAGCGAGCTTTTGCCACTTTGTAGATGGCCAGGGCTAAAAAGACGCCCAGAATCAGAGAGGGCAGCACTATGGTCATGGTCATGGAACGCTGATATCCGGCGGGCACATACCAGTCTGGAAAGCTGGTGGGAACAAAGAGGATGCTGCCCGCGATGACGCAGATCAGGCCGGCCACAGCTAAAATGCCGAAGGAGTGGCTGTGCAGCTCCGCCAAAATCAGGCCCAGGCCGAGGATCAGCAGGAACAGGGCTCCCACATTGACATTGTAGCCCATGCCTATCAGCCCCAGCGCCAGTGCCACCACGCCTATGGCTTCAGAGCCTATGCCGGGACTGGAGAGCCCGAAGACGAGGGCGTACAGGCCCACCAGCAAAAGCAATCCTGCCAGCGTCGGATCGGAGAGGAGCTTTAAAAGCTCCAGATTGAGCGGGGGCTGGAAGTGCTCCACCGTTGAGAAAGCCGTTTCAAGTGTGACATTTCTGGCCTGGGCGCCGTCCATCTGCCGGAGAAGCTCCTCGATTGAGGGGGCAATGTACTCGACAACTCCGAACTCTCTGGCCTGCTCGGCATTGAGGTTGAGATTGGAGGTGACGAACTGGGCGGCTGCAGTCTGATTCCTGTCGTGGGCGGCGGCCTTCTCCTCGATCAGGGCCACAATGGCATTGATGGTCTTGCTGTCGTTTATGGGCCTGGACTCTCCGGTGGCCGTGAGCTGCACCGGCTGGGCCGAGCCGATGATGGTGTGAGGTGCCATGGCCGCCACATCCGAGGCCATCAGAATCAGAGCTCCCGCCGACCAGGCCGTCGCCCCCTCCGGATAGACATAGCCTATGACGGGAAGCCTGGACTGCTCCATCATCTTCAGGATCTCCTGGGTCTCGGTGAGGCCGCCGCCCGGCGTGTCCAGCAGCAGCATGACCGCCTGATAGCCGCTTCCCTCCGCCTCCTCCAGGGCTGCAGCCAGGATATCGTCGCTGGCTGGTGTGATCGTCCCCTGCATATCCACCGCCAGCACCGGACGGGAGGGATTCTGCCCCGGCAAACCCTGCGAAGAGGGCGCAAGGAGCAGCAAAATCAGAAAAAGGAGAAGATATCCAGCCCGTCCGCCATACAAAGCAGCTCATCTCCCGGCTTTTAAGGCATCCAATGCCGCCTGTCTCAGGGCATCCTTCTTCTCGTCCTCCCGGCGGCTGCTCTCTCTATCCGATAGCTCCCGGTTCAGAGCGGCGGTGAGGCCGGCTACGGACCCGGTTCCCATGTCGCCGCTGGGTGTCACCACGATGAGCGTCTTCTCCCTGGCGATGTCGACCAGCGTCTGCAGCTCGCGCAGCTTGAGGGCTGCCGGCACCTCTTCGTAGAGCCGGGCGGCGTCGGTCATGGTCTTGGAGGCCTGGAACTCTCCATCGGCCAGGATGATGCGCGACCTCTTTTCCCTCTCCGACTCCGCCTGCTTGGCAATGGCCCTTCTCATGGATTCGGGCAGAGCCACATCCCTCAGCGTCACGGCAGTGACCTTGATTCCCCAGGGATCTGTATGCCGGTCGAGGATCTCCTGCAGCTTCTTGTTCAGCTCATCGCGCTTGGAGAGCAGGTCGTCCAGCTCAATCTGCCCCAATACGTCCCGCAGCGTCGTCTGGGCCAGCAGAGAGGTGGCCAGCTTATAATTTTCCACCTGGATCACTGCCCGGGAGGGGTCGACCACCCGGTAGTAGATGACTGCATCCACTTCGACGCTCACGTTGTCCTTGGTTATGACCACCTGCTTGGCCACATCGATGGTGAAGACGCGCAGGTCGAGGAGTATCACCCGATCGATGACCGGGATGATGAAGAATATGCCCGGCCCCTTCACCCCCGAGAAGCGGCCCAGACGGAATATAACCACCCGTTCATACTCTCTGACAATCTTTATTGCCTGGGCCAGGATAACAAAGGCTATCACCAGGGCTATAAGAGAAGATACGCCGAAATCAGCCAAACTAACACCATACTCAAATTGTACTTCCTGGTATTAATAAAAGATGCTCTGCAAATAATGAGAAGAGGCCCGGCAAAAGGGCCTGGAAAAAAGAGTCTATTTCTTGAACTCGGTGTAGCCGCACTTTCCGCAGCTCTGACGGTCGGCGTGGCTTGCCAAAAAGACTCCGTTTCCGCACCTCGGACAGACTGCCTTCTTGGACTTGATGGAGTCGCCGGAAACCTCGTAGAACCTGGAGACGCCCTTGACCTCGCCCTTGGCTGCACCCTTCTTGGCTGCCATTTAGCTGGCCTCCGGCTTGGCTTCCTCTGGTTTGGAGAATGTGTTGCGTTCGATGATATGGGGCCTCTCGATCTCCTTAGCCCTCTCCGCCGTCTCGTAGATCTTGGCGTATCCCAGGCTCTCACGTTTGCCGAACTCCGTCTTCAGGCTGTCCACGTAGACCAGGCCGACCTTGGAGTTCTCAGTTGCCGCCAGCCTCTCCACCACGCTCTTTCGGGATGGTGTAGACTCATCGAAAATGACCTTAAATTCAATCTCCCTTCTCTTCAGAATGGGGTTGTCCTTGGACTTGATTATCTGTATATCCATCATCATTCCTCCGCTCTCATTTTATTTATAAACTCTTCGATGTGCTTCTTCCTTTCAGGAGTAACATGAACCAATACGCTTCCCTCATTGGGCTGTCCGTAGACCACAACGGAGCCCAGCGGCGCATAGAGTATGGCCGGAAGCGTGGCCAGATCCTCTTCCCCCTCCACTATGATCTTTATATGTTCGTTGCCCTGCAGCGACTCTTTTATGCGGTCCATCAGCTCCGCAGTGAGAGTGGCCGCCGGGTTTTGCACCAGGACGCTCTTATAGCTATCGTGATCAAGCTTTCTGACCACATCATCAGATACCGGCATCCTCTTGGTCTTGTTGTCCACGACCAGCAGATCTGGTACAATTGATGATTTGAGGAGATAGAAGGCGGTCATGTCGCCCACTGCCGCAATCTTAACGGCGGAGGCAAGAGCATCCTTCATGGCCTGCACACATTCCAGGCCGTCTCCCCTGTAGAGCCTTCCCAGAGGATCTTTGAGAGAAGAGCGCAGCTCATCCGGCAAAAGAAGTAGACGCAATTCTAACGCACCTTCAAAGCATACTTGCCGGGAAGGGTTATCTCCAGCTTTTGCGCGATGATCGACTCTTTGGGGTCGATGATTACCACATACCCGCTCCAGTCACGGCTGAGCGAGGCTGAATTGCAGGTGGGGCAGACCTGTCCCTCAACCAATCTGCGGCACTCTCTGCATACCTGCTCTGTCATTTCGCCTCTGCCTCAACGCCTGCTTCGCCCGTCTTTGCAGCAGTCTCTTCCTGCAGCCATTCCAGTTTGCCAAGGCCCGTCTGCCTCATGGTCAGGCCGATCTTGCTCTCGCGAGGCTCTTTCTCGTTTAGGCTCACGGCAATGACCCTTGCCCGGACCCTGTCACCTTCTCCCAGTGACTTGTTGGATTCTTTGCTGACCAGCCGCGCGTTCTTTTCATCATAAGATATATACTCATTGGTTATCTGGCTGACATGCAGAAGGCCGTCGAAGGGTCCGATGGAGAGAAATGCACCGAATTTTACAATCTCAACAACCTCGCCCTCTACTATCTCCTGCATCTCCGGCTTGAAGACGAGGGCATCAAAGTCAACCTCATAGTAAATGGAGCCATCCCCTGCCAGGATATGCCCCTCTCCAATGTTATCCGCTCCGAGCACGGCCACAATGGTTCCGAGCGACTTGTCCACAACTGCCTCGTACTTGTCGCGCAGTGATTTTTCCACTGCCGATTCGAGGGGATCGCCCAGGTGATCAGGCTCAATCCTGGCCACACCCTTAAGCTTCATCTTCTTATACATCAGTACTCCTTCTTCGTCGCCTCTAGATACCGACCCTGGCGCAGGTATATTACGGTGATGCCTTTACTAAATAATCTTTTCTTCAGAGCCCTGTCGTTGGTAAAGACGGCTGCACCCGTCTCCTCCGCCAGCTCCTCTATGGCCCGGTCGGCATCGAGACTGTCCTCTCCCAAAATGCGGCAGCGCGCCGCCAAATCCAGGGCCACCCGGGCGGCGACCTTGTCCCTCCCCTTCTCAGCATTCCTGGAAAGGGATTCAAGCTCCCCCATGACGCTGGCCGGGACCAGCCACCTCACATATCCCAGGCGTAATAGCTCCCCGAATATATCCACCCCAAACTGTTCGGCGGTCATCAGGGCGTTGGCATCCAGTATGACCTGAACGCTATCCGGATCTTCGATATGCTTCATGGTATGATGCTGCTCTGCTGTCTTGGTGCGGGACTGTAGCCAATGATTGCTGTAATTGCTACTCCGTTATGGTGCCCACGCCAATCAGGCGCCACCTGGCTCCTATACGCCTGCTGACAGCCACACGGTCTCCCTTCTCAGCGCAGACCGGCCTTTTCAGTTGCACCTGGACTATGCCGCCCTCTCTGGCGCTGCTCACCACTCCCACTGTGGTGGCCGTTCCCACATTGAGCATGAGGGGCTCACTGGAGTGGATGGGCTCGACGCTGGACTCGTCGGTAACTCCCACCACCCTCTCCAGCAGTTGCATATTCATGGTAAAAGACGACCTTGCCGGAGGAAGCTTGCCCGGCTCTCCTGCTACCTGGCCCACCAGGGCATCGCTCTTGGTCATGATGGGGTCAAGCAGAGTGCCGACACCTATCAGCCCTCCGGGAGTTATCTCCTCTATGGACTGCTTTCCGGCGAGGAGGGTCACAACTTTGGTCTGGATGGGCACCCACTGCTTTCTGCCCTCATATTCGACCAGCCGTCCGGGGCAGATCTCGATCTTATCGCCGACGCGAAGCATTCCCTGGTTGAGAGAGCCGCCGATGACTCCACCCTTCAGGTTGTCGGGAGTTGCACCGGGCCGGTTGATGTCGAAGGAGCGGGCAACTTTGAGCAGAGCCGGCTTGTCGACATTCCTGGTAGGTGTGGGTATGGTGTTTTCAATGGCTTCTATGACCATGTCCACATTGATGTTCTGCTGGGCGGAGATGGGCACAATGGGCGCATTCTCGGCCACAGTGCCCTTCACAAATTCCTTGATCTGGCGGTAGTGCTCCATGACCTGCTCTCTGGACATGAGGTCTATCTTGTTCTGCACTATCACTATCCTGTCTATGCCTGTGATATTGAGGGCCATGAGATGCTCTTTGGTCTGAGGCTGGGGGCAAGGCTCGTTGGCGGATATTACCAGAACAGCTCCGTCCATGATGGCCGCTCCGCAGAGCATGGTGGCCATGAGAGTCTCGTGCCCAGGAGAGTCTACGAAGGATACTGTGCGCAGTATCTCCGTCTCGCCTCCGCAGTGAGAGCATTTTTCGCTTACTGTGTAGGCATCGGGCGCAGGACAGGTCGGACACTTGCGGAAGGTGGCATCGGCATATCCCAGGCGGATGGAGATGCCTCTCTTGACCTCCTCGCTGTGCTGATCAGTCCAGACGCCGGAGAGCGATTTGACCAGAGTGGTTTTGCCGTGATCGACATGGCCCACCATGCCGATGTTGACCTCCGGTTTAGGGGAGACTGCTGCTCCCCCGTCTTTTGGATCCGATGGATGAATGTCTGATTTTGTCAAATTGAAATCTCCTTAAGGATTATAATGACCAGCAATTGAGGGCGGTCACTATTTAATTCTTCCTGGCAGGGGCGGGACGGCGGCAGGGCTGCCCGGCATCTGCCGAGGCGCGGGCTATAGTGTGGCTTTTGCCATTCAGAATAATTATCTTGTCAGTTCCCTTCTGCGCCCGCTTTATCCAGGATCGCTTTGAAGTCCTGCCACTTTTCCACGGGAATTCTGATTCCATTTTTGGACCAGCCCGTGTATCTGTCGCTGGTCACATATTCGCGAATGTCAATTCCCACCGACCCGCGATACTCCGTCCTCTGCACTATGATCTCTGTGCTCTCGTTCTTTCTCAATCTGCCAATTTCGGCCATGATCGCACCTCCTTTGCCTTCATCCGTCCTTCCCAACCACTGATGCTAGACACTCAGGCAGAGATGTCCACCTTATAGACTCTGGTGTCGGCCACTATATTCTCCCAAGATCTCTTGTAGACGAAGTAGATGGTGGTCTTTCCCGGCTGCAGGGGCGTAAAGACAAAAACTGATATCCCGCCTGCGCCCACCCGCGGTGCGGCAGAAGCTGCCCCGGATGAGGTGCCGGCAATGCCTGCGGCACCGGAAGCGCTCTCGAACTGCAAGCTGTCCTGCCGCAGAAGAGCACTATCGTAGTCCACGAACCATTCGTATCCGGTGGTGGGGTTGGCAGGCAGGGATATGGTGAACGACTGGTTTACACTGGCCTGGATGAGCTCTGCACCGGCCTCCTTTTCTCCCTCAATCCCGATTCTTTCCACAGGCTGAATCAGGGGGTAATAGTCTATATTTTTTTCGTTTAATACCACAGGCTCGTCCCCGATTCCATCGCCATTTGCATCCTGGCCGCTGTAGTCAGCCCAGTAATTGCCCATGCGGCTTCTCTGCACCCGGCTGTTGTACTGGTAGCTGACGGCCAGGCTGCTGTTCCAGGAGGCGGCGTCCTCCGGGCAGATGGCAGATTTGCCGGAGATGTCGTTGTAATAGATGGTGGCAGGCAGTACCACCTCTAGAGTGCAGTTTTCACCGGCCGCAGGCTCTCCTATCTTAAAGCCGTGCAGGACGGCCCCGGAGGCGGCCAGGATGATCCTCCCGCTTGCCGGAGACAGGGCCGGCTTTCCGGAGCCTGTGTCCAGGCCGTGCAGGTCCACGCTCTTGCCGACGATGAGGCTGCTGTTGTACAGGCCGCTCTCCAATGTGATTCTGTCTCCGGCCTGGGCAGAGTTCAAGGCCTGCTGCAGGATGGTTGTCGGAGGCGCGCTTGCATTGGCCAGTTCCTCTGCATCTGCGGCTGCTGCTGCGGCCTGATGGGGGTCCAGGCGCACGTCCCATGCACTCGATGCAGAGATGCCAGTCAGAGGGGCCCCTGCCAGAATTGAATATGCCAGGAGGGCCAAAATGGCTGCCATGCGGGCAGATGAGAATATTCTTCTGTGATTGAGCATGAATAACTATTGCCGCCCTAAAACTTTATACTCTTCGATCCAGGATTCGATCGGTGGAATGATACCGTGCTAACGGATGACAATAGATGGAGAGCAATTGAGAGTGGGCAAGAGGGAGAGGACAAGAGGTGGAAAGATCAAGGTCACCAACGGAGTGGGGCATAAATGTCTTCTGGGAGAGTTTTAGCGGAGAGGGAGATAATCAGGCGCATATCTGCAATATTGGGTGGCGTTGAGAACGACGACTGCGCGGTCATAGACGCAGGAGAACGCTATCTTGTGGCCACCACGGATATGCTGCACGAGAGGACCGACTTTCCCGATATCATGAATCCCTGGCAGATGGGCTGGATGGCGGTGGCCGTCAACCTCAGCGATATCGCAGCCATGGGCGCAGAGCCTGCCGGGCTTCTCATCGCTGCGGGGCTGCCGCCCAAGGCCGACCTTTACTTTATTGACGAGCTATTCTCCGGCCTGGGGGATTGCGCGTCGTACTATGCGACGGCCATCCTGGGAGGCGACACAGACAGCCATGAGGAGCTGACCCTGACCGGCACGGCGCTGGGCTATGTGGACAGGGACCTGGTGCTGAGGAGGAGGGGGGCGCGTCCCGGAGATCTGCTCTGCACCACTGGCCGGCTGGGCGGCGCGGGCGCGGGCCTTCTCGCCTGGCAGCAGGGACAGATTGACAGCCCCTTCATTGTCAAGCTCCTCGAGCCCGAGCCGCGGCTCAAAGAGGGCCAGGCGCTGGCCAAGAGCCGGGCAGCCACGGCCATGATGGACAACAGCGACGGCCTGGCCCTCTCCCTGGCGGACCTTTCCCAGGCCAGCGGGGTGGGCTTTGTCGTGCGCGAGGAGGCCATTCCCCTGGCCGATGGCCTGTTGGAGATGATGGGCCAGGAGAAAGCGGTGCAGACAGCCATGAGCGCAGGCGGCGACTTCGAGCTGCTCTTCACCCTCCGCCCGCAGGGGCTAAAGTACGCTCGGAGGGCCTGCGACCTGACGGTCATAGGCGAAGTCGTGGAGGAGGGACTGTGGATGGAGAGGGATGGGCAGAAGAGGCGGCTGGAGGCGCGGGGGTATGAGCACAGGATTGGATCGATCGATTCCCATTATAAAAAATGAGAGGGCGGGCATCAAACCTGCTGCCAAATAGACCTTTACGTAGCTCTCTATTCACTCCTCTTAAGAGACAGCAACTCAATCTTGAGATAGCTCTTCCCGAATATATCCTCCTGGCGGCTCAAGCGGCCGGAAGCTGTCACCTGCTCGCCGGTTTGAGGAGAAAATCCCCTCCACGACAGGCTCTCCGATACCAAATGCCCCTGCACGGAAAGGTAGTAGTAGTTATCCTCCGCCCGCAGGGCATAGACCATGCCCGGCAGACAGGGCCTGGTGGTGCAGGGATTTTCGATATAGCAATACTCTCCGGAGACGGTTATCACTGCCGGATCAGCATCATCTGATTCAGGGGGGCTTGATCTCAATTCCATCACCTGCTCGCCATAAAAGCATGAGGGCCGGTGCCTGCCGGATGCCTCATGCCTATGCCTTCATGCAACACGCCGACTCAGCCATGGCGACTCAGACAGTGAAGTTGAAGTAGCTCCAGTCGCTCCAGGGGCAGACCCTCCCCCCAACTCTGGCCCGCACCCGCCACCTGCCGGCCTGGGCCCCCACGAAGAGCTGCTCGTAGTTGTTGTCGGCCAGGGCTCCGGATATGAACATGGTCCTGCCCACCTCAGCCGCCCACTTTCCTGCGGATACGGCGCCGAAGGCATCAATCTCGATATTGTATGTGACGGCAACGCCTTTCAGGTTGACGGGATTCCAGTGGAAGTTCGTCCTGCGGGGGAAGTGGTCGAAGGTGTCCCCGTTGAGAGGATCGCAGGGCGTCGGCACGACACCGCTCCACCAGTTGAGTGTCGGGTCTCCCAGCAGCACCATGCCGTAGTACCACTGCCTCTCTCCCAAGTCATGGGAGGGGCCCAGGGCATTCCACCAGCGCAGGTAAGCCTCTCCGATGGTGCTCCCTGAACCCATGGGGCCGTAGAAGTTCTCGAAGAGGAGCATCGATCCGGATTTGGTGCTGCCCACCGCCGCCAGGCCGTTGCAGACCGAGCCTGCCGGCCTGTCGAATATGTACCAGCCCGCCATGTAATCAGGCTGCGTGAAAAGGGCATTGCTGCAGGCGAAGAGGTTGTAGAAGTAGGCATTGGGAGCATTGACGTCCCGCAGGTAGGTATTGGGCACCCATTCAGAGCCACCCGGAATCTTGAATGAGTGGCCGCCCGGCGATGAGTGGGCGCAGACCTGTGCCCAGGCTCGGTGCTGGTTGATCTCGGCCTTGTACCTGTCGGCATCGGTTGTTGCCGGGTCGGTTATGACCTCCACATTTGCCGCCGGGAGCATCAGGTCCAGGGCGCAGTCGCCAAAGCCGGTCCAGTCATCATCCACATAGGCCAGGGCATTGTTGCAGTAGCCGAACTGCCCCTTACGGAACCTGTGATTTCGGGAAAAGTAATTATTGAGCAGAGCTGCATCGTTACCCCCGGATGAGGGAGTCCAGAGACGGGCGACCCAGATCTCCGGATCGACAGAGGCAGGATGCTCGCTGTATTTTCCGTCCCTGTCCGGGTCGTTCCAGGTGCCGTTCAGGTCCATGAAGAACAGGTCGCAGGGAAACTCGGCTGCTCCGTGGAAGTCGTCTGTCATCTCAAACCAGGCCACAGGAAGGCTTCCCACCATCAGAGCACCGACAATGGGCATCTTTGACCTCAAGAAATTGCGCATCTCCACAGGAGTGCCGCCAGTGACTGTGAAGACCGTCGCGAAGTAGCCCTCATAGGCGAGGTCCATCACATACTGGGAGATGGAAGCCGCGATGGAGGAATAGACACTGCTATTGACCAGTATGAGCACCTTTCCCTTGGGATAATGCAGGGTGGAGTAGCTCTGCAGGTAGCGCAGATTCGCAGGAAAGGCTGGGCGGGTCTGCTCTGCAGTCTGCATGGCCGCCGGAGCAGCGACTGATTTAAACTGCATAAAGGATTGGGGGGCTATATTATTCTTGTCCGTATACTCCAAATTCCTTATTTTGCTATAGTCGATTTTAAACTGGCTTAATTGCTTTACATTCTTTATATCCATTCTGGAAAATTCTTTGGGCATATACAACGCTCCTTATGAGTTCATATAGGCGAAATGAAATTATTTTCGATATATCTATCTAGAATAATTGTCAATCAATCCTATAACTAATTTAGAACTCTGAGATATAATGAATTTTTTAACAATATAAACTTTTGTAAAATATAGATTAGAATATAAGATACTGACTGAAATTAAGGGGATTTTGCAGGACCATTTGCCATACTTTTGCCTCATTTTTCAATGAGGAATCGAGGCCATGCCTGCGCGGCCACTCCTGCACGGATTGAGATTCGATTTATTATAGGTATGTAATATAATAATATATGGAGGGCTTCTCTCTTTTCTCAGGAAAAATTATATATTATGACCCGCCAACCTATGCAATCTGTGCTCAAAAAGCTCTGATATGACCGGCAGGAATTGGCAGAAGGTGCATGGCCGGAGTATCCAGGCAGATCCGCTCAGACCTTCGAGATATTATGCAGCCCGACACAACAGATTCAAATGAGCCTGTGAGAAAGATGCATCTGCATAGACTCATATCCCTGATTCCCGTCTCCTATCCACTGGGATGGACGCTGCTGGCAGCCGCCTTTCTCGCCGCATCTTTTCTGATTTTATGGCTGATTGAGGGATCGCTTCTCCATTTGGATGCGACTGTAATGATTTCAGTTATAATCGCCCTGGAGGGGATGATCATCAGTTGGGCCTACCGAAAGGTGAGTTCCTTTGAAGAGGTTCTGGCTGCAGTGGTGGACCTTCCCCGGGAGGAGTTGAGAAGGACCTTCAAAAAGCAGGAGGCTGAGATATTCAGCGACCGGGGGATGATCATCTTCTCGGCATTCTTTATTCTATTTGTGCACATCGCAGGCATCGATTATCATGCAGTCGCCTTCAACTCCATCGTATCCGCTACTGTGTTCAAACTGGGATACTACTTTGCCGTATACCTGGAGGCCGCCGGACTGTACATATTGATCATGACGGCTCTGGCTGTGCATAGAATCGGATTGCTCCCCCTGCGCCTCAATGCCCTCTACTCCGATTTTCATGCCATCGGCACTGTCTACTTCAAATTCACCATCTGTGCCGCTGCCGTATATGTCATTTGGGGCTTCTTTCACATCATCGTGCCGCCCCAATTCTCATCATTGCAGATGATACTCTGGTTTCTTGGCTTCGCCCTGCTCCTCTTCGCCTACTTCATCCTGCCCCAATACAGCATCCACAGGATGATGATGTCCACCAAGAGGGAGAAGATCGAACTGTTCTCCTCCCAGTTGAGGGCAGCCATGGACAGCTCGCAGGGGGCTCCAACGGATGAGAATGTATCCAATCTCAAGGACATATTCCTGGTTTCAGAAAAGATGGGACAGATGTGCGAATGGCCCTTCGGCTCTCAAGAACTCCTGTATATAACTTTGATAATCATCATCCCCCTGGTCGTTGTGATACTGGAAATTGCACTGGGGATCATAAAATAGGGCGGTAGTGGTAATGATAATGATAATAGCGGTTCTTCGCTATTTCATATGGGCGGCCTGAAGTGACTCTGCCTTTGGCAGTATCCATCCGCCTCTGTGTGTACTCTGTGTCCTCTGTGCCTCTGTGGTGAAAACGTCGTTAGCCATTGGTTACA
>ERZ1645192.2455-NODE-2455-length-15345-cov-40.594179_pt1 | contig 15345 bp, 13 predicted proteins | sample MGYA00575354_ERZ1645192 | MGnify/ENA primary metagenome ERZ1645192 (study PRJEB40844, sample SAMN11349763) | freshwater sediment metagenome | isolation source: river sediment | host: Sediment | place: India: Faizupur Khadar , New Delhi | collected 2017-02-21 ... | reverse complement strand
TGTCGAGCGACAGCCTACCCTCGAGTTAAGGCGACACCCAGATTTACGAGGGGTGTTTGACCTGAAAACGAGCCGCCGAGCGGCCATCCTCCGTGACGGGAGGTGGCAGCCATGGCCCGAGAGCTCGATGGGGAGGCCCGTATGACCATCCAGACCCTGGCCGCCCACGGGGTGGCAAACACAGAGACTGCGCGCCTGCTCGGGGTGACCGAGGGGGCGGTGCGTTACCACCGGCGTCGTCAGGCCGCAGGGGCGGTGGATGGGCGCGCATTCCAGGTGGCGACTGCGGCGCGCTTCCGGGAGGCGATTGACGCCTACCTCGAGGCCGAGGGCGAAACGAGCCCGCTCAACGTCGCGGCCCTGCACGCCTGGCTGGTGGCCGAGCACAGCTACCCGGGCAGCCTGAGGAACCTCGAGCGCTACGTGCGCCGGGCGTTCCCGCCGGCGCCGGTGCGGGCGCGCCGGCGAGTGGAGACCCCGCCGGGAGCTCAGGCCCAGGCCGACTGGGCGGCATTCCCGCGGATCTGGGTCGGCGGGGCGTGCGAGGACCTGCTCGCCTTCCACCTCGAGCTCTCGCACTCGCGTTACGGGGCAATCATCTGGTCGCGGCGCAAGGACGAGCTCGCCTGGCTCTCGGTACACAACGCAGCGCTGCGCCGCCTCGGGGGCGTGCCGGCGAGCATCCGGGTCGACAACGAGAAGACCGCGATCAGCCTCGGCGCGGGCGCCTGGGGTGTCGTCAACCGCGCCTACCGGCGCTATGCGCAGGCGCTGCGCTTTCACGTCGACGCCTGCGCCCCGCGCAGCCCCCAGGCCAAGGGCAAGGTCGAGCGGCGGATCGCCGACCAGCGCCTTGCGGGCGACCCCCGCGGCCAGCACTGGAACGACCTCGGGGAGCTGCAGGCCTGGACCGACGCCCGGGTCGAGGCCAGTGCCCGGCGTCGGCTCTGTCCTGCGAGCGGGACCCCGGTGTGGGAGGCCTGGCAGGCCGAGCGGGCGCTCCTCGGGCCGCTGCCCCCGCTGCTGCCCGAGCCCTTCGATGCCGTGGCGACCCACACGGTGGCGAGCGACTGCACGGTGGTCTTCGAGGGGCGCACTTACTCGGTGCCGTTTCGCTACCTGGGCGAGCGGGTCGAGGTGCGCGGCTGCGCGGGCACCGTCCAGGTGCTGGCTGAAGGCCAGGTGGTGGCGAGCCATCCGCGTCACACCCTCGCGCGCATCGTGCTCGACCCCGCGCACTTCACCGGCGAGCCCACCGCGCGCGTGCTGCCACCGACCCCGCTCGGGCGGATGGGGGTGAGGCTGCAGGAGATCGCCGCACTGGCGCCCCAGCGCCGTCCCATCGACCTGTACGCGGCCCTCGCGGAGGTGGCGCGATGAACGCCCCGGCGCTGCCGGTCAAGCCCCGGCCCAAGGTCGATCTCGACGCCACCCGCGAGCGGCTCCTGCGGGTCGGGCTGGTGCACGCCGCCGAGCGCCTCGGCGAGCGCCTGGCCGACGCGACCCAGGCCGAGCTCGCCCCGCACGGCTTCCTCGACCGCCTGCTCGAGGACGAGTTGAGCGCCCGCGAGGAGCGCCGTGTGCGCACCTCCCTGCGCCTCTCCGCCCTGCCCACGGGCCAGACGCTCGCGAGCTTTGACTTCGCCTTCCAGCCATCGGTGGAGCGCAGCCGCATCGAGACGCTCGCCACCTGCGCCTGGGTGCGGGCCAAGGAGACCCTCCTCATCCAGGGGCCACCGGGCGTGGGAAAGACCCACCTGGGGGTCGCCCTCGCGGTCCAGGCGATCGAGCACGGCTTCTCGGTCACCTTCTACCGGCTGGAGGAGTTGCTCACCGACCTGCGCCGGGATGCCGACCTCTCGCCCTCGCGCCTGCGCCGCAGGAAGTACCTGAACAGTGCGCTCCTTGTCATCGACGAGGTGGGCTTCGAGCCGATGACGCGTGCCGAGGCGAGCCTGTTCTTCCGACTCGTCAGCTACCGCTACGGGCGCGGAGCGACGCTCATCACCACCAACAAGGGGATCCAGGACTGGCCCGAGCTCTTCGCCGGCGACGAGGTCCTGGCCACCGCCATCCTCGACCGGCTGCTCCACCACAGCCACGTCCTCAACATCAAGGGCCGCAGCTACCGACTGCGTGACCTCGAGCAGGCCCTGAGCCTCCGAGGCTGACTCAGGACTGGGGATCACCATGAAGACCCAAGACGACAGGATCGTAAGACTGGACGTCGCCTTATCTCGTAACACTGGGGATCGCTTGACACTTGGCGCCCGAGACCGCTGGTCGCGGGGTCGCGGGTCCGCCCTGTCGGTGAGCTTTACACCTGCCGAGGGGAGCCAGGTCACGGCTGACACCGGCCCCCCGGGGCCGAGGGTCGGCTATGCCGCACCTCGCTGCCGTTCAGGAGGCAGGGCGGCCAGGACGGCAGCAGCATATGGGACTGCGGACCTGCGGGGCGTGGCGGCTACCAGGTGGTCCCGACCCAGAGCGGTGCTGACCGCGTCGCTTACGGATCTACCACTGCGGGCTGCCGGCAACCGGCGCCAGACGGGGCTGGAAGGGGGCGGGCTTGTGCGGCTGAGGCGGTTTATGCGACCTATACTCTGGCCGACGAGGACGCCGTAGGAGGAAGCACCATGGGTTACCTTGCAACGAGCACGGCACGGAGCTTGGTGGTGCGGACAGCCGAGTTCCTGAACCATCAACCCTCCGAGCGGCCGCTGTCCGCCGACGCAGTCCGCCAAGCGCTCGGCGACATTCTCGGTGCCCTCGACTACGTCATCCTTTCGCTGGAGCAGGATGAGCGTGAGCTGAGGGAGCTTGCGCACCCTGCGGCAGCGAGGGGACCCGTGGGACGCGGGCGTTGAGTGTGTCGAGGGCATGTTCCCCGGCGGCGGCGGGGCCCGTGCTCGCGGCCCCGGCGCCAGCCCTCGTGTAGTGCCGACCTTTCCGGGTCGGTCTTCAGCCGATCAAAGGGTTAGGCTCGTCTGCCCGTCGAATCGCGGAAGTCGGGCTAGCCTGGGCGACCGCTTCTGGCCGTCCCCTTCCCTTGGCGCCCGGGACCCCTGATCGCGGGGACCCGGGTTCCCACTGTCGGTGGGCTTTACACCTGCCGGGCGGCGCCCCGACCCGGCGGCCACCACCGGCTCCCGGGGCCGAGGGTCGCCTATGCGGCACCTCGCCGCCGTTCACGAGGCCGCGCGGCCGGGGCGGCAGCAGGACCGCGTGCGATCGCACTTCGGAGCGGTCCGTCGGGGCAACCGGCAGGAGACTCACGGCGTTACGGTCTGCCCCGCGCCGAGAGTGGCGCCTGCCTTGTCCCAGGTCAGGAACCGCTGCGGCACCTCAGTGGTTTAATGGCGCCGTTTCAGGTGTCCCGAGGGCGTTCGCCCGAGGGGTGAAACGGGAAGCCGGTGCGTGCAGGCCCGATGCCCGCGCAATTCCGGCGCTGCCCCCGCAACGGTAGGCGGATCAAGGGAGCGGCTGGACGCCACTGTGCCCGACGCAGGGCACGGGAAGGCGCCGCCCCCGGGGCCGAGTTGCCCGTCCGCGAGCCCGGAGACCGGCCTGGAGCGCCAACCGGCGTTGCGGAGGGCGACGGCGGCCGGGTGCGCCGCCGGAGGCTCTCCCGCCGTCCGAATCCTCTCCCACGCCAGATACGGCCAACGCTCCGTGCGGGCGTGCACGGCAAGGAGAGGAATCGATGACGCACCAAGCCCTGACGGCAGCCCTGCTGCTATCCACCCTGTCCCCCGCCCTGGCGGCGGAGCCCGCCATCGAGCTCCCCCCAGTGGTGGTCACGGCCACCCGTACCGCCGAGACCGCCGACGAGACCCTGGCCTCGGTCACCGTCATCGACCGCGCCGAGATCGAGCGCAAGCAGGCCCGAACGGTCCCCGACGCCTTGCGCGGCACTCCAGGGCTCAACATCGCCAACACGGGGGGGCGCGGGCAACCCACCACGCTCTTCCTGCGCGGGACGGACTCGGACCACGTCCTGGTCCTCATCGACGGCGTGAAGGTGGGCTCCCCCACCCTGGGGCCGGCGCCGTTCCAGGACATCCCGATCGAGCAGGTGGACCGTATCGAGGTGGTGCGCGGGCCGCTCTCCAGCCTCTATGGGTCCGAGGCCATCGGCGGGGTGATCCAGATCTTCACCCGCAAGGGAGGCGGGCCGCTGCGGCCCCGGATGAGCGCGGGTGCAGGAAGCCGTCACAGTGTGGAAGGCTCCCTGGGGCTCTCCGGCGGCGGCGACCGGGGCTATTTCGACGCAGGCATCGCCTTCGAGCAGACCGGGGGGTTCGACGCCTGCGTCGGGTCCCTGACCGCGGGCTGCTTCACCATCGAGTCGGACGACGACAGCTTCGAGAACGCCTCCGGCAGCCTCCGAGCCGGCTGGCGCTTCAGCGATCAGGCTGCAGTGGACCTGCACTTCCTGCGCTCGGTGACGGACACCGAGTTCGACGGCAGTGCTTTCAGCGGCAACGAGCTGAGCACGGTACAGCAGGTGGTGGGCCTCAGCGCGACACTGGAACCGGTCGAGAACTGGAACGTAAGACTCGCCACGGGGCGCAGCTGGGACGAGCAAGACGTCTCGTACGATGGCACCTTTCTGGACACCTTCGACAGCCACCGCGACACCCTGACCTGGCAGAACGACCTGGGCCTCGGCAACGCCCAGCTCTTCACGGCCGGGGTCGACCACCACCGAGACGAGATCGACAGCACCGTCGACTACGACGAGGCCAACCGCACCAACACCGGGGTCTTCGGGCAGTGGCAGGGGGACTTCGGGGCCCATCGCGTGAAGCTCAGCGCCCGCTGGGACGACAACGAGCAGTTCGGGGACCACACCACCGGGAGCCTCGCCTGGGGCTGGGACCTGCGCGCCGACCTGCGGCTGACGGCCTCCTATGGCACCGCGTTCAAGGCCCCCACGTTCAACGACCTCTACTTCCCGTTCTTCGGCAACCCCGAGCTAGACCCCGAGACCTCCTGGAGCGCGGAGGTCGGGTTAAGTGGCCGGCATGGGGGGATCGACTGGTCATTGAACCTGTTCCAGACCGAGATCGACGACCTGATCGCCTTCGACGCTAGCCTCGGGCTCTACGGCCTCCCCAACAACATCGACAGCGCACGCATCCGCGGCCTCGAGGCTATCGCCAGCACCCGTCTCGACGGCTGGGACCTGAACGGCAACCTGACCCTGCTCGACCCCGTCAACCGCTCCGACGGCCCCAACCGGGGCAACCTGCTGCCCCGGCGCCCGGAGCAGACCTTCACCCTGGACACGGACCACACCTTCGACCGCGTGCGCCTGGGGGGCACGCTGCACGCCGTGGGCCGGCGCTTCGACGACCTCTCCAACCGGGTGCGCCTCGACCCCTACTTGCTCGTGGACCTGCGGGCCGAGTACCGCTTCAGCGACGCCCTGCGGGTGCAGGCCCGCATTGAGAACCTGTTCGACGAGGAGTACGAGACCGCCGCCTACTATAACCAGCCCGGCCGGGGGTTCTTCGTCACCCTGCGCTACGAGCCAGGCCCTTGAGCGGGCCCTTGCCTTACCACCAATCAGGAGCCCTCTCTGCTCGCGGGCCACGGGCGGGGGAGGCACAGGGCCGGGGGGCGCACCGCCGTCTTGGCCAGGCCCTGCCCGCACCGGGCATCCTGCGACCTTGCGACAGGAGGGACCAGAACGGTTTGGACATCCGCACGAAGCACGAGATCAAGACCTGCCCGCGCTGCGGGCGCGCCTTAGAGTGCAAGCTCAACAACCCAGTGCATTGTCAGTGCGCGGGAGCGACGCTAACCCCGGATCAGCTGCAGTACCTTCAGGAGCACTGGTCGGACTGTCTCTGCATCCAATGCCTAAGCCACATCGCCGCGGGCGGCACTTAGGGGTTCCATCTACTAGGCGGAGGGCATGTCCGGTCCTGGCGTGCGCCGTGCCAAGGCGGCGCTTCTCAGTGGGTGCAAGTCCCACCCGGCAACGTTCGCTCCGGCCGGTAGTCATCGGAGCAGTCATGGAGGTAACGAAGTGGCTGAAGCCTCTGAGTAAAGGGTCACCTTGGGTGACCTGGCGAGTGTGCAGGCCGTAACGTGAGTGAACGCTGAGCAAGCCTCGAAAAGGACGATGCGCAGGCCGACCCGAACGCCATTTCGGGGAAGGCTGGAACGGCTGGGGAAGCGAGCGAAACAGGCACCCAGCGGCTGCGCCGGGGTAGTGGCGACGGCATGTGCACAAGGGAAGCGTACGCAACACGGGAAGCCCCAGGACGTGGTGCAGGAATAGCCAACCGGACGCCCGTGAGGGACAGGCCGGACGTCCTGGGGTGGCGGAGGGGCCCGGAGTACCGGGGAAGCCGGGTAATGCCGGTGGAGGGAAGGGGCCCTGGTTCAAGACAGACGCCAGCAGTAGGAAGGGACCGGAGATTGGGCAACCTATCGACTCCGAGGAGTGTCCGGGGACTACAGACGGCGTTACACGCGAAAGCGAAGGCAGAGCCTGGCTTCCGCTTCTACGCGCTCTACGACAAGGTGTACCGGGAGGACATCCTGGCCCATGCCTACGCCCAGTGCCGCTCGAATCAGGGGGCGCCGGGGGTGGACGGCCAGGACTTCGCGGACGTCGAGGCGTACGGGGTGGGGCGGTGGCTGGGGGAACTGGCGCTTGCGCTCAGAGAGGAGAGCTACCGGCCGGACCCGGTCCGGCGCGTGTACATACCGAAGGCGAACGGCAAGCTCAGGCCGCTGGGGATACCCACCCTGCGGGATCGGGTCGCCATGACGGCAGCGATGCTGGTGCTGGAGCCGATCTTCGAGGCCGACCTGCCACCGGAGCAGTACGCCTACCGTCCGGGGTGCAGTGCCCAGGGGGCGGTGGTCGAGGTGGCGGGGCTGCTGTTCCGTGGCTACTCGGACGTGGTAGACGCCGACCTATCCGACTACTTCGGGAGCATTCCGCATGCCGAGCTCGTAAAGTCGGTGGCCCGCCGGGTGGTTGACCGGCGGGTGCTGCATCTCATCAAGATGTGGCTCGAGTGCCCGGTGGAGGAGACGGATGGGAGAGGGCGGAAGACTCGGACGACACAGGCACGGGACCAGCGGCGCGGCATTCCGCAAGGTTCTCCGCTCTCCCCCTTGCTGGCGAATCTGTATATGCGCCGGTTTGTGCTGGGGTGGAAGCGGCGGGGCCTGGATCGAAGCCTGGGCAGCCGGATCGTGACCTACGCGGATGACCTGGTGATTTGCTGCCGGCGCGGCCGGGCCGAGGAGGCGCGGGAGCGCATGCGCGAGCTGATGGGCCAGCTGAAGCTGACGGTCAATGAGGAAAAGACACGTGTCTGTCGGGTGCCGGAAGGGACGTTCGACTTTCTGGGCCACTCGTTCGGTCGGCGGTACTCGCCAAGCACGGGCGCGGCCTATCTGGGCATGTGGCCGTCGCGGAAGAGTATCCGCCATGTGGTCGAGGCGCTCCACGCGCTCACCGACCATACGACGACCTGGCAAGAGGCCACGGAGCTGGTAGGCAAGATGAACCGGACGCTGCGCGGATGGGCGAACTACTTTCGGGTGGGCACCGTCAGCAAAGCCTATCGGGCCATCGACACCTACACGGCGGCGCGGCTGCGCCGGTGGTTGCGCAAGAAGCACAAGGTTCGGCGTGCGGGCTACGCGGTCTATCCGCCCGCGTACCTCTACGAGACCCTGGGTCTCGTGCGCCTGACGGCGCTCGAGCGCGACCCGCCGAGGGCGAAGGCGTGAGGTCTTGTCCGAGAGCCGGATGCGGGAAATCTGCATGTCCGGTTCGATGAGAGGGATGTGGAAACGGAGCCATGCCCTGGCCACTGAGGCACCGCCAGACGAAAGGGGCGGCCAACACGCAGGCCCGACCTACCGCCACCGCGCCACATCCCGACTCTACCGCCATCCGGCCGGAACCCTGTCCGCCATGCCACCGGAAGGGTGTCCGCCATGGCTCCGGAATCCTGTCCGTCATGGGCCGGATTACGCACCCAACTGAACAAAGCGAACATCCCTTCCTGCATTGGCGACCGATGCCGGAGACGATGCGAGAGAGTCGCTGACGGGACGCAGGTAGAGCAATCCCCTCGACTTGCGAGCATGTTCAATAGTGATATCATTCGTCACGTGGATAAACGTACCCGTGAACTGGTTCGAAGGATGCGAGGCCAGACGGCAGCGGTACGGTTTACCGACCTTTGCAAGGTCTGCGACGCGTTCTTTGGCCCGCCGCGCCAGGCGGGAACGAGTCATCGTGTGTACCGGACGCCCTGGCCCGGTGACCCACGAGTGAACATCCAGGACTTTCGGGGCATGGCCAAGCCCTATCAGGTTCGCCAGGTCCTGAGGGCTATCGACAAGTTGGAGCGGGGTGATGATTGACCATTACACCTACCGAGTTACTTGGTCTGCGGAAGACGAGATGCATGTGGGGCTTTGTGCCGAGTTCCCGTCGCTGAGTTGGCTGGCTAACACGCCGGGAGGTGCTCTCGCAGGGATCCGCCAAGTTGTGGCCGATACGGTCGCCGACCTGGAGACAAGCGGCGAGGATGTGCCGGTGGCACTTGCCGAGCGAAGGTTCAGCGGCAGATTCGTTGTCCGCGTTCCACCCGAGGTACACCGTAACCTCGCTGTCGAAGCGGCGGAGGCCGGGGTAAGCCTGAACCGGCTGGTGAGTGCCCGTTTGGCGGGTTAGCGCCTGACCCACCGCCGGACACCTGCGTGTCGGACGGCGCTCACGTGCGGCGTCACCCAACGCTGCCGTTCCCGAGGCCCGGCGGCTCGGACGGCTGCAGTACGTGCGACTGAGGACCTTCAGGGGAAGGTCTACCCTCCCCGGCGCACCTTGCGGTGGTGCTCGAACGCCGGCGCGATGAGCCTGCCGGGGTTCGTGGCGTCCACCGTCACGGTGGGGTAGTCATCGTTCAGCGGCACGAGCTCGAAGACGGGGTGGCCGGCCGCGTCTTCGCCACGGGAGTGGTACTTCCTCAGGGTCGCCGCAGTCTCGCGGTCGAGCTAGGCGACCACGATGTCGCCCGGCTCCGCCGGCATGTCCGGATCGACCACGATGTAGTCCCCCGGTTTGAACTCCGGGGCCATGCTGTCGCCCTCGACGGGCAGCCCGAAGGCGTGGCTGGAGGTGAGCGGTGACCGGGGGCCCTCACGCCCCCGGCTCGGCCCGGTCCTCCCAGTCCACCCAGTTCACGGGGTGGGTCGCGAGGTAGGCGCAGACGGCCGCCCCGATGGTGGGGAAGAAGGCCCCCGCGCCGAGGCGGGCGAAGAGACCGAAGCGCTTCAGCTTGTCCTGGACCGGGTCCTTCATCTCCGCGAAGCAGAGTTCGACCCCTGCCGCGTGCAGGGTCTCCTCCAGCTCCGCCAGCATGTCCGCCGCGGTCACGTCCACGCTGGTGACCGGCTCCGCCGTGACCACGAGCCAGCGCGCCTCGGTGGGCGCCCGGGCGACCGCGTCGAGCGCCCGCCGCTGGAACAGATCGGCGTTGGCGAAGAACAGGGGCGCGTCCCAACGAAAGAGGACGAGACCGGGGATCTGCCGGGCGTCGGGGTAGCGCGTGACGTCGTGGTAGCCGCGCACACCGTCCACGCGCCCCAGCACCGCGGAGTGCGGGCGCCAGCCGTCCCACAGGAACTCGATGACGGCGGCCACGATCGCCAGCCCGATCCCGGGGATCGCGCCGAGGACGACCACCCCGGAGAAGCACCCGATGGACAGCCAGAACTCCCAGCGCTGGATGCGGTAGATCCGTCCCAGGTCCCGCACCTCGGCGACCCCCAGCGCGGAGGCGATCACCACCGCGGCGAGTGCGGCGTCGGGCAGGTGTCGCAGCAGGCCGGGCGCCACGACGACGACCAGCGCGACGCCCAGGGCGCCGACCACGCCCGCCACCTGCGTCCTGGCCCCGGCGGCCGCGGCGACCGGGGTCCGCGAGGAGCTGCTGTTGACGGGGAGCCCGTGGAAGAGCCCGGCCGCGAGGTTGGCCACGCCGAGCCCGATCATCTCCCGGTTGGGGTCGACGGGGCTGCGGCTGCGCGCCGCATAGGAGCGTGACAGCACGCTGGTGTCCGCGAAGGACACCAGGGCGATGGCGGCCCCGCCGACCAGCACCGGGCCCAGGTCCTCCTGGCTGAGCCACGGAACGGCGGGCCCCGGCAGGCCCTGGGGCAGGGCCCCGAGCACGGACAGGCCGGCCCGGGTGTCCAGGTCCAACACCGCCGCTGCCAGCGTGGCGCCCGCGACCGCGACCAGGACGCCCGGCACGCGGCGGCTGCCCCTCAGCATGCCGATGACGACGAGCGTGGCGGTTCCGACGGCGAGGGCGGCGCCGTTCGTCTCTCCCGCGAGCAGCGCCCCGGCGAATGCCCCCATGCGAGCGACCGGGCCGTCTCCCTCGCCGCCGAAACCGAACAGGGCGGGCAGCTGGCTCACGATGACGGTGACGGCGATGCCGTTCATGTAGCCATAGCGGATCGGCTTCGAGAGGAGCTCGGTGACGAACCCGAGGCGCGCGAGGCCGGCCAGGACGCAAATCGACCCCGACACCAGCGCCATCGCGCCGGCCAGCGCGACCGCGCGCCCCGGGTCGCCCCCGGACAGGGGCAGGACCACGGCGAGGGTGAGCCCGGCGAGGGAGGAGTCGGGGCCGAGGACGAGGACCCGGCTCGGTCCGAACAGCGCGTAGGCGAGCAGCGCCCCGATGGTCGCGTAGAGGCCGTGGATGCCGGGCACGCCGGAGGCCACCGCGTAGGCGATGCCGACGGGCACGAGGATCGCCGTCAGCACCAGGCCCGCCTGCAGGTCGTTGCGAAAGGCACCCGGTCCGTACCCCTGCAGGGTCGCGAGCCCTGGGAGCCAGTGCCGCCAGCCGGTCGATGGGGACTCCATGGGGGGACAGTCTGCCAGAGGCCTCAGGCCATCGTCGCGAGGGTCTTGCGGAAACGCGCGAGGGAGAGCCCGAAGAGCGTGGCCCCGATGCCCACGAGCGCCAGGAACTGGGGCCAGACCACCGCCGCGAGGCGGTGGCTCAGGTGAGGCGCTCGCGCCAGCGCAGCGGGTCTCGGGACGTGTGCAGGATGGCGTAGACGAGCACACGCTGCTCCGTGTGCTCGTAGAAGACCGCATATGGGAAGCGCCGCACGAGTGCCCTGCGGTACTCTTCGTGCACCACGGGATAGAGGCGTGGGTTGCGGCGAACAGACTGCAGGCAGGCGTCCACCCGGGCGAGGAAATCCTCGCCGAGACCGAGCCGGCGGGCCTCCAGCCAGCCGTAGGCGAGTGCCACGTCCTCCTCGGCCTCGGGGGCGAGAACCAGCTCAGCCGCCATGGCGCGCGCGGACCCGGCGCTGCACCTCCTCCCAGGCGAGGACCGCGGCCGGCTGGCGCTGGAGATTGGTCCTGCGCCGGGCGAGCTCGGCCTTCTGCCAGTCGTGCACCGGTATCGCCTCCGGGGTGGCCGCGAGGTCCTCCCACAGGTCCTCCACTAGCTGCAGCTTCTCGGCCGGACTCAGGTCGAACACCGACTGCCCGTCACTCGTCATCTGCGTCTGCCTCGTTCTCTGCCCTGCGCCCCGCGACTCGTAGTGACCGGCGAGGAACCCCCGGACCCTGCCGAACCATCGGCTGTACCCGGACCCGGGTGCCCGCTGGGGCGCCGGCCCGTGCCGCGTGTCGCTCAGTCTCCCCGGCGCCGGGGCAGCCCGTCAATCGGCCGCGCACGTGTCGGCACGCTTTACAGCGAGGGCGTGCAGCGGCCTGGGTGATTTGGCGCTTCGGATGATTCGGCCCTTTTTCCTCCCCCGGCACGGGGGAGGGTTGGGGAGGGGGTCTTCGGGGGGGCAGGGGGGCGTCCCCCCTGCAGCGGCACCCCCGGCGGCGTTTTTGCTCCGACCCAGGCAACCATCAGCAACGCAGCGGCGAGGGCGCAGGCGCCGGAGAAGGCGAAGGCGGCGAGCGGCGAGAGCGACTGGTAGAGCCAGCCGAAGATCACCGAGGCGGGAAGCAGCATCGCGCCGGCAGTCAGGTTGAACCAGCCGTAGGCGGTGCCCCGTCGCCCCGCCGGCGCCAGGTCGGCGACCAGTGCCTTTTCCACCCCCTCGGTCGCGGCCATGAACAGCCCATAGAACGCGAACAGCGCGAACAGGACCGGGCCACCCTGCACCAGGGTGCCGAGGGCGAGGTAGAAGACGCCATAGGCCAGGTAGCCTGCCACCAGGAGCCGCACGCGCCCCCAACGGTCCGACAGCGCGGCCAGCGGGGTCGAGAACACCGCGGCGACCAGCGACACCGCGGCCCACAGGAGCGGCACCTGGGCCTCCGGCACCCCCAGCTCCCCCGCACGCAGAAGCAGGAACAGGTTGGAGGAGTTGCCGAGGGTGAACAGCGCGACCACCACCAGGTAGCGCTTGAACACCGCCGGCATGTCGCCCAGGCGCCAGTCGAAGCGCATGGATGCCCGAGCGGCCTCGTGTCGTGGCTCGCGGAGGGCAAGCGCCAGCGCCACGCAGACGGCCCCTGGGAGGGCCGACCACAGGAAGATGTCCCGCAACGGCATCTCGGCCGCCAGCAGCAGCGCGGCGAGGAGCGGCCCGATCACCGCGCCCGCGTTGTCCATCGCCCGGTGCACGCCGAAGGCGAGCCCGCGTTGCCCGGGCGCGATGCTCGCGGCCAGCAGGGCGTCGCGGGGCGAGGTGCGCAGGCCTTTCCCGACGCGGTCGGCGAAGCGCAGGACGAGCAGCGAGGGCCAGCTCGCGACGAAGGCGATGAGTGGCCGCGTCAGCCCGGCCAGCCCGTAGCCGGACACGACCCAGGGCTTCGCCCGGCGCGTGCGGTCCACGACCACGCCCGAGAAGAGCTTCAGCAGGCTGGCGGTCGCCTCGGCGACGCCCTCGATGACCCCGAGCGCCCGCGGCCCGGCCATCAGCACCGACGACAGGTAGAGGGGCAGGAGCGGATAGAGCAGGTCGCTCGCGCTGTCGTTGACCAGGCTGATCAGACCGACCAGCCAGACCGTGCTCGGCAGGCCGCGCAGTCGTGAGAGCATGTTGGCTTCAGTGCCGTGTCACAGCGTCAGGACGCCACCGGCACGCGCCAGCGCGCCTGGTGGGTCAGGGAGCTTACCTCACCTGGCGCACGAGGAAGGAGGGGCCTGTCACGGGCCAGCTTTATTGTCCACTTCGATAGGAAGCCCTTGCCCTCCTTACCGTAGGGGTTGACCGATCGCCGCTCTCTTCGCGCCACTACGGATGCGGCGGTGCGCAGGCTGACCTGGTCGCGGGCTCCCGACTGCGCCCTGTCGGGAAACCTGACGCCTGGCTGCTGGCGCCGGGTCCGGGTCGGCGCCCGGCCGCAGGCTCTGACCGGCAGCTCTGCGTCTGACTCCGGACGTTCAAAGCCCGGCGGCTACCGGGCGGTCCCGACCCGGAACCGACATTGAAAGCAGTGGAAAGCAGCCGGTCAGAAACGGCCCGCCTCGATACCGCAGCATGGTGTCGCCTGTAATTCCCGCTTCCACATTCATTCTGTCCTGACGCACGCAAAGACGGTGTACTCACCCTCTCCCAATCCGTTGAGAAATGGCATCGTCCATGAGCACGGCGTCGAATGTCCTGCCGAGCCGACATGACCGCATGTCGCCCTCGACGAAGGCACATTCCGGATTCAGATTCTTCGCCTGCTCCAGCATGGTGGAACTGAGATCGACGCCGGTGACGTCAAACTCCCGCTTCAGGTTCAGGGCGTTCTTGCCGCCCCCGCACCCCATGTCGAGCAGGGTGCTGACCGGCCGCTTGGCGTAGCGACGGATCTGAGCGGCAACGTGCTCGCAATAGTGCGCGTATTCCTGGGTGGCATCGCCCCACATGGGCCACAGCCACGCAAGATCCGTCCCAGCACCTCAGCCAGACCGCTGTTCAGGAAACGGGCTGTTCTGGAGGAGGAGTCTGGACGTCCGCTCCTGACCGTTCCCCGAGGCCGGGCGGCGCAGGAACCAAGCCCACGGTCCCGCTGCAAGCGGGTCACTCGTAGTGATACCGGCAGGCGATGATGGCCAGTGTGCCCGCCTCGACGGTGTAGACCAGCCGATGGGTGTCGTCGATCCGGCGCGAGCATAGTCCCGATAGGTTCTCGCGCAAGGGCTCGGGCTTACCGATGCCTTCGAAGGGATGGCGCATCGTGTCCTGAATGAGCAGATTGATGCGTTTGAGCGTCCTTCGGTCCTGTCCCTGCCACCAGACGTAGTCAGACCAGGCAGCCGCTGTCCAGAGCAGCCGATCAGCCATCGGCGAGCGGGTGCGGCTCGAGCTTACCCGCGCGAAGCTGCCCGATCGATTCGGCTAGATGGGCGGCATTGGCCGGTGTCTTGAGCAGGTGCACGGTTTCCTGCCAACTGTTGAACGTTTCCAATGACATCACGACGGCATCCGGTGCATCGCGGCGCGTGATGATCGCCACGTCGGCATCGTCAACGACCTGGTCGATGACCTGCTTGAGCCGATTGCGGGCTTCAGAGAAGCTGATGGTGCGCATGGAGAGATGTCCTCTATTCTGTACAAGTCTAGCGACCTGACGCTCACCCCGCAAGCCGTGTGACGGACTTGCCCCGGACCTTCCTTGACACCCGCCAGGGCGTGGCGGGGCTCACGCCGCTGCACGAGCGGATCCGGTTTCTGAAGCAGGAACGCTTCGCGGGCTTGCGTCAGGCCCAGCTCGAGCTCACGCCGTTCGACGGCGAGCGGAGCAGCAGCGAGCCGAGCGCGCCGAGGAGCGCCACCGCCGCGGCGAGCAGCATCGCGGGGGCGAGCGAGCCCGCCGCGTCCGCGATGAGGCCGGCGGCGCTGGGGGCGAGCGCCTGCCCGATGCCGAAGAAGAGCGTGATGAAGCCGAGGCCCGCGGGGGCGAGACGCGGGCCGAGGAGATCGCCGCAGAGCGCGGCCATGATGGCCGGGATGCTCCACGCCGAGAGCCCGAAGAGGACCGCGGACAGCAGGAGGCCCGGAGGCGCCGGCCAGAGCGCGAAGAGGCCGAAGGCGAGGGTGTGGATGAGGTAGACGATGACCAGGGCCGCCTTGCGGCCGATGTGGTCGGAGACCCACCCCCAGAGCAGCCCGCAGGCGAGGCTCAGCCAGCCGAGTGTCATGAACAGCCCGCCCGCCTCGGCCTGGGTGTAGCCGCGCTCGGCGATCAGGTACTTGGTGAAGAAGGTCACGTAGATGATGTAGGAGAAGCCGAAGGCCACGTAGATGAGGCCCACGTGCCAGACGACGGGCGATCGGTAGACGCTCGACCAGTGGGGCAGGGCGCCGGGGGGC
>ERZ1645192.2454-NODE-2454-length-15348-cov-10.122344_pt1 | contig 15348 bp, 13 predicted proteins | sample MGYA00575354_ERZ1645192 | MGnify/ENA primary metagenome ERZ1645192 (study PRJEB40844, sample SAMN11349763) | freshwater sediment metagenome | isolation source: river sediment | host: Sediment | place: India: Faizupur Khadar , New Delhi | collected 2017-02-21 ... | reverse complement strand
TCCTGGATCTCCACCTCTTCGGCTTTCTCTTTGAGGGCTGCCAACTCCTCCTCTTCTGCCTTGATCCGCTCTCTGATCAGCGCCTTCAGACCCCAACTCTCTTCCCTGAGCTGGTCATTACTCAGTTGAACCACACGGTCATACTCTTTCTTGATTTTCTCCACCAGCGGAGAGATCTCTGATATATCGCGCTCCGATTTGTTTCCCAGAATCTTCCCCAGGATCTTCGTAATGAATGCCATAATCTGTTATTGCGTGAATACTATTAATATGCAAATGTAGTTATTGTGCGGGGGCTTTGAAAGTATTCTACAAAAAAAGCCCGTCACACAGGGTAACAGGCTTGAATTTTTTTATGTTCTCAGGTCTTACTCGGCCGGAGCAATTGCTTCCGTTGGGCACACCTCAGCACAGGAACCACAATCGGTGCACAGTTCGGGGTCAATCACATAGATATCGCCTTCAGAGATGGCATCTACCGGGCATTCATCGATGCAGGTTCCGCATGCTATACATTCATCTGAAATTTTGTAAGCCATAGCTAAAATTTTTATTAGACAAGTATGTTGAGGGCAAAGGTACAAAGTTTGTTCCAATATTAAACTGTATCGGTTCCAAATAAGGGATCAAGCTCAAAAATCTTCCCCTGCCGGAAGAAACAGGGGGTTTCATAGCGCCGGAACCGATTTTTTGAAGATTTATATTAAATTTATCCCCTCGATATGGACACAGGAAACCTGCTGACTGCCTTTATGCTGACGCTGATTGCCGGACTCAGTACCGGCATCGGCAGTGGTATTGCGTTTGTTGCCAAACGCACCAACACCAAGCTGCTCTCCATGGCTCTGGGCTTCTCAGCCGGGGTGATGATCTATATTTCCTTTGTGGAGATTTTCCCCGACGCCCGGGAGAGCTTCATCGACCAGTTTGGAAAATTCAACGGTACCCTCTACACCTTGGTGGCCTTTTTCGGGGGGATGTTGCTGATAGCGATGATTGACAAGTTCATTCCTTCGGCCGAAAACCCGCATGAAATGAGGGGGGTGGAATCGATGGACAATGAAACCCGGGCCCATGATTTCCGAAAACTCTACAAGATGGGATTGACCATGGCGCTGGCCATCTGGGTCCACAACTTCCCTGAAGGAATTGCCACTTTCCTGTCGGCACTCAAGGATCCCACCCTGGGGGTAGCCATCGCCGTAGCCATTGCCATTCACAATATTCCGGAGGGGATCGCCGTATCGGTACCGGTCTATTATGCCACTGGCAACCGGAAAAAGGCCTTTCTCCTCTCTTTTCTCTCGGGACTTTCGGAGTTTGTGGGGGCGCTGCTGGCTTATCTTATTCTGATTCCCTTTATTTCCAGCAGACAGTTCGAACTTATTTTTGCCGCATCGATGTCGGCGGTAGCAGGCATCATGGTATTTATCGCGCTCGATGAGCTTCTGCCATCGGCCGAAGAGTACGGTGAACACCACCTGGCCATTTATGGCGTGACGGGGGGCATGGGGGTGATGGCCTTAAGTCTGCTGTTGATAGGCTGATTTGTGTTCCCACCGGCAGACTTCCTGAAGCCCGCATGAGCCACAGTGCGGCTTGCGCGCCAGGCATACATACCTGCCATGCAGGATCAGCCAGTGGTGCGCCTTCCCTATCAACGCCTCAGGTATATACTCCACCAGTTGTTTTTCTGTCTCCAGGGGGGTCCTGGCGCCTACCGTCAGCCCGATTCTCCCCGACACCCTGAAAACATGGGTATCCACGGCCATGGCAGGCTGGTTAAAAACGACAGATGCCACCACATTGGCCGTTTTTCGCCCCACCCCGGGCAACCGCTGCAATGCCTCCACATCCCCGGGGACTTCCCCCCCAAACCACTCCACCAGCATACGCGACATCCCCATTAAATGACGCGCTTTGTTGTTGGGATAGGAACAACTCCCTATGAAAGAGAACAACTCCTCATGGGTGGCCTGCGCCATGGCCCCGGCATCAGGATAACGCTCCAGCAGCGCCGGCGTGATCTGGTTCACCCGCTTGTCGGTACATTGGGCCGATAATATCACAGCCACCAAAAGATGAAAAGGATCACGGTAGTGAAGCTCCGTCTCCGCAACCGGCATATGCTCCAAAAACCAGGCAATCACCCGGTCATACAACTCCTTCCTCGTCTGCTCTGCCATAATTATCGAATAAAAACATAAAAAATTCAAAAAAATGCGCTTCAGGTGTAACAATTGACCTTTTTTATGGTCCTATAGCTAGAGATAATTTTAAGTAGAAAATCATTTCAGTACTAATAGAAATGGTTTAAATTAGAAATTAAACAGAGAAAAGCCGGTATTGACCGGCTTTTTTTGTGGGCTGCCGGCGTGACTCCCCATATCGGCGATTATGCCTTCTTATTTACGGCTTCAGGAACCTGCGAATTCACCCTTCAGCGTTCTGAATTCAGCCCCCTGAACAGTGGATTTCCGCCGTCAGTTCCTCCAGAAAGGGTTGCAAATCTTCAGGCATTAAGGGCATCAATGACTTTCTCACCTGACGGTGATAGCGGTTGAGCCATTCCACCTCCTGCGGGAGGAGCAGGGAGAGCTCCACCAGCCGGGCATCTATGGGGCAGAGGGTCAGGGTTTCGAAGGCCAGGAATTTCCCGAAGGGGGTGGTTTCCTTTTCTACGCAGACCATCATGTTTTCGATGCGGATGCCATAGGCTCCCGTGCGGTAAATCCCCGGTTCGTTGGAGAAGACCATTCCGGGTTTTATTTCATGCGGATTCCATTCGCGCCTGATGGCAGCAGGTCCTTCATGGACACTCAGGAAGTGACCGACGCCGTGGCCGGTGCCATGACCATAATCGATGCCGTGTTGCCACATGGCCCTGCGGGCCAGGATATCGAGATGGATGCCCCGCGTTCCCTCAGGGAAAACCGCCTCGGTGAGGGCGATCACTCCTTTCAGCACCAGGGTGAAGTCGCGTTTCTGTTGCGGAGTGACCGCACCCAGGGCTACCGTTCTGGTGATGTCAGTGGTGCCCGCAAGGTACTGCCCTCCCGAGTCGAAGAGCAACACCCCATTCTTTTCCAGCGGCAGGGCATTCTCCTGATCGACCGTAAGATGAACGACAGCGCCATGTTCTCGGTAGCCGATGATCGGTTTAAAGCTCTCCCCTCTGAACCCGGGTTGTTTTGCCCTGAAGGCAGCCAGATGCCGCCCCACCGTATATTCGGTGACCCCGGGATCACCGGCATGCCGGCTGAGCCAATGGAGGAAAGCCACCAGGGCCACCCCGTCGCGTTGCATGCTCTCTCTGAAGCCCTTCAGTTCCGTGTTGTTCTTGATGGCCTTAAATATCTCCACAGGAGAGGGGGCTTCCACCACCCGGCACTGCTCCCTGAGAGCCATGAAGATACCGCAACTGGCCGACGCCGGATCGATAAGCAGAGTCATCCCCCTGAGCGTGCCAAGAAAGTTCATGAAACCGGCGTAGCCGGCAAGGGTTATTCCCTCTTCCAACAGCTTGGCCTCCAGGGAGGCAGGGAGGGTTCCCGGTTGTACGAAGAGATGGTGGAAGCCGGAACCGATGAGTCCATAGCCCAGGAAGACCGGATTGTAAGGGATATCCTCGCCCCGCAGGTTAAAGCACCAGGCCAGTTCAGAGAGGGAGGTGATGACAGTGGCAGAGGCATCATGGCGGGCCAGGGTATCGACGATCGCGGCGCGTTTGGAAGAGCGCGATGCACCGGCCAGTGCTGTCTCCATTTCGAAGAGAGGGGCCGAAGGAAGGGGGGGTCTGGTGGTCCATACCTCACCGATCAGTTCCGGCACCGGCACCAGGGTAATCTTCCGTGGCGTGAGCAGCTCCAGGAGGGCCCGGTAGCTTCCCAGCGGCAGGGTATACGGGTCAAAACCCACCCGGCTGCCCGCAGGCAGATGACCGGCCAGCCACTGTTCCACCCCCACCGCCTGGGGAACCCGTAGCGGAAGCATCCTGAAACCACTCCCGGCCAGTTCTGCCTCCGCCTGCAGAAAATAACGGGTGTCGGTCCAGAGGATGGCCTCCTCCATGGTGACCACCACCTCTCCGTAGGAACCCGTGAAACCCGAGACCCATCGGCGGACCTGCCAATGGTCACAGAGGTATTCACTCATGTGGGGATCGGTGCCCGAGATATGCAGGGCGTCGAGGTGCCGGCAATGCATGGCCCTCCGCAGGGAGGCCAGCACCTGGGGGTTATAAGCCTTCATGTAGCGCCACTTCCTTGATGAAATAACGTATGGATGGAGCAGGCACCTCCGCAGGATCTACCTCCCGTGGGTCGACCCATTCAAAGCCGCTGATATCATCGGAAGCGCTCATCCCAACAGGGATATCAGCGTCGACCCTGAACGCCAGATCGGTAGTGAAGACCGTCAATCCGGAAAAGAGATAACGGTTGGCCGCAGAGGCCAGATATTGCATTTTGATGACCTCAAGGCCCAGTTCTTCCGCCAGCTCACGCCGAAGGGCCTCCTCGGCACTCTCTCCCGGATCGATGAATCCTCCGGGAAGGTCCAGTTTTCCCTTGTCGGGATCGATGGCCCTGCGGGTCACCAGCAGACGGCCGCGGGCATCAAAGATCAAGGCAGCCACGGCCGCCGATGCATTGATGAAAAAATGGAACCCACAGGCCTCACAGCAGAAAGAGCGGTTACTGACAGCCGGAAAATGGCCCGAACCACAACGCGGGCAATAACGGAAGACTTCCGTGGGATGGGTCGTGCTCACGGCGTAACCCTTATTTAAGAATGGTGCTTTCCCTGAGCCAGGTCAGGAAGAGCTCCGGCCACTGGTCCACGGGCAGGTTTTTTTTCTTCATGCCGAAGCCATGGCCTCCACGTGCAAAAATATGCATTTCGGCAGCCACCCCGTTCTGTTTAAGGGCAGAATAAAACTCCACCGCATTGCGGGGGAGGACCCCCTTGTCGTCATCGGCAAGCACCAGGAAGGTAGGCGGGGTGTCACCCGTCACATGCAACTCATTGGAAAATTGACGGATGAGTTCCGGTCCAGGATGCTCTCCCAGAAGGTTATTGCGTGATCCCTGATGGGTGAACTCCTCATTCATGGTGATCACCGGGTAGAGCAGGAGCATGAAATCAGGGCGGCAGCTCAGGCGTCCCACAGGATCGGCAGCAGCAGTATTACCCCTGTCGAAGCGGGTCCCCACCGTAGCCGCCAGGTGACCTCCAGCTGAAGAACCGGCGAGGCCGACCCGCGCCGGGTCGATCCCCCACTCTGTTGCATGATGACGCACCAGTCGCAGCGCCTGACGTACATCGCCCGAAGGAATCGCCGAATGACCATAGGGCAGCCTGTACTTCAGTACAATACCAGCCACACCCCGCTCTGCCAGCCACCGCGCCAGGTCATAACCTTCATGGTCCATGGCTTCCATGGCATAACCACCACCCGGACAAATAACAAGGGCCACGCCGCTGTTATTCTCCTGCCGGGGCAGGAAAACATAGATCTCCGCCTCAGAGACATTCCGCACCCGTACACCGTCGAACTGCTCCTCCGGAAGGGTCATCCCGTTGCTGTCGGGAGCCCCCGCCGGCCATACCTTCAGGATGTGCTCCTGCGCTCCGCCCGTCCCGGCTATGACCATCATGACCATTACCAACAATTTTTTCATAACCCTATTCTGATTTTGACCCAACGAAATAATCTTCTTTTCCGGCAAACAAAACATTGAATGTGGTCAACGACCCATAGATCCGCGTGATGTATTGCTGAAGATTCACCTTCTCCTCGTCGGTGAGGAGAGCATGGGCGTTGATATTCTGCTCGAGCACCCGGAGCCGGTCACGCAGCATGACTATCTTGTGAAAAAAAGTCTCAATAGGAATCTCTTTGGGCGCCAGGGCGTTGTTTCCGGGTTTGAGGATCATGGTTCCCCCCTTCCATTTATCACCCAACGGCACTGCCGCAGTCACCCCGTTGAACCTTTCCAGAAGCGAGGACAATACCGCCTCTACTTCGGCCAGGGTCAACATATTGCGGGGCCGGGTCTCCTCCTTGAGTTCCAGCAGGGTAAGATCGGGATTCCGCTTGGTGATTTCCACCCGGCCTCCTTTTTCAAAATAGACCTCATAAGCCGCCAGGTTCACCCGCGATATGATACCCTGTCCATACCTGGGATGCTCCACCCTGCTGCCAACAGTCAACTCTTCCATATTCTTCCGTGTTTTGAGTAAAAACACAAAGATAAAAAGAGCCCCGGAAATTCAAAACGGAACCTCTCCGATCCTGGAATCACTTCCCGGAAGCCACAAGAATCCCCAGCCCAAGCAAATCTCCCCCTGATCAAGAAAAACCTTACCCCAAGGAGCTTCACATAAGCCCATAAGGATTCTATCCTGAGGAACCTTCCACAGGTTAATCACAAAGCTCTCCAATGGATTTACTTACAGAGACTATCCGGAATTAGGCTGGTTCGAATCGCGCTATTCCGGATTCCCAGTTTTTTCAGGCTGGTTCAGTAATAAACTGCTCGTTGAGGGACTCGCTCTCTTTGGAACCGCAGGCCGGACAGATGGGGTTTTCGTCACCCTGGTGGTGGAAGCGCTGTTTGCAGTTGGTGCAGGCGTACCACTCTTCCTCGAAGGAGACCTTACCTCCGCGAACGACAATATCGCGGCCTTCGACGAAGGCGGATGCCACCTTACGCCGGGCTTCCTCATAAATACGGGTCAGCGTGGGGCGCGACACCTGCATCAGAACAGCAGCCTGCTCCTGATTGAGCATCTGGTAATCCAGAAGCCGGATGGTCTCGTACTCTTCGAGCAGAAGAAAAACCTGATTCGATTTTCTTCCACGTACACCGGTTACCGACATTCCTTTAATGGCTGGGGGCATCAGCATCTTGCGTTCTCTCTTTTTTCTAGGCATCTTCAGTTAAATATAAAGGTTTTGCATTAAATAGTGGTCGGCCAGAACCAGGGCAGCCATCGCTTCTACGATGGGGACGGCCCTTGGCAGAACACAGGGGTCATGTCTTCCTTCAGGGTGTATGGTAACGGGTTGATAAGCAGTATTAACAGTGGACTGTTCCCTGAGCAGGGTGGCCACCGGTTTGAAAGCTACCCTGAAACAGATATCTTCTCCATTGGAGATGCCACCCTGTATTCCACCTGAATGGTTGGTGAGGGTGCGTACACCTTTTTCTCCGGGTATAAAAATGTCGTTATGTTCCGAGCCATATAGGCGGGTTCCTTCGAAGCCGGAGCCGTAATCGAAACCTTTGACCGCGTTAATACCCAGCATGGCGAACCCCAGGTCGGCATGGAGCTTGTTGAAGACGGGTTCTCCCCATCCGGGGGGTACGCCGGTGATCACACCGGTGATCACGCCCCCAACGGTGTCGTGGTGACGTGCGGCCTCTTCTATCAGGGCGATCATGCGGGCTGAACTCTCGGGATGGGGGCACCGCACCAGACTGCGGTCAGTCAGTGACAGGTCCAGCTCTTTGTAGGAGTGCGGGACTTCCACCCCGTGGATCCGGGAGACATAGGCCTGCACCTGCACTCCTTGCTTTATGAGCACCAGCCGGGCAATGGCCCCTGCCACCACCCGGGCAATCGTCTCCCGCGCTGAAGAACGCCCTCCCCCCCGGTGATCACGGGTGCCGTATTTCTGCTGCCAGGTGTAGTCGGCATGGGAGGGACGGAAAACATCACGCAGCGCATCATAATCACCCGACCGGTGGTCCTGGTTATACACCAGAAAACCAATAGGCGTCCCCAGGCTCTTCCCCTCAAAAATACCAGAGAGAAACTCTACCCGGTCCCCCTCCTTCCGCTGGGTGGTAAGGCTGGACTGGCCAGGACGGCGACGGTCCAGTTCGCCTTGTATATAATCAAGATCTATTTCCACTCCGGGAGGACAACCGTCAATAACCCCTCCAATCGCCCGTCCGTGCGATTCTCCAAAAGAGGTTAACCTGAAGATCCTTCCGAAGGTATTCATAATTGTCTGTTATTCAAATGAATGAATCAGCAACCGCAACCCGATCCGCAGCCGTCGCCGCAGCTATCACCCTCGTCACCGCAACAACCGGAACTACAGCCACCCGAGCTGCACCCGCCGCCGCACCCTCCTGAGAGGGTCTCCACAATCTCCTGGTCAGTGGCCGGTCTCACGTCCACAACCTGACCGCGGAAATAGAGATCTTCTCCCGCCAGCGGGTGGTTGAAATCCATCCTGACACTGTTATCAGCCACCTCCAGAACAATACCATTCAGGCGCTGACCATCACCACTCATCATGGGAATAGAATTCCCTACCTTGATGAACTCAGGATCAAACTGCCCATTCACGATAAAAATATCTTTTGGCAGATCTACCACAGCATCCTCATTGACCGCTCCATAAGCGTCGAGATGATTCAATGCTATCTCAAAACCATCTCCGCTCTTCAGGCCTGACAGCCCCTCCTCAAACTTGGGAAGCATCATGCCCGCCCCATACAGGAACTTTAACGGCCGGTCGGCGGTAGCCTGCTCTATCATTTCTCCTTCATGGTCATCGATCATAAGATCATAGGTGACCGTAACCATCATATTCTTCTGAATCTCCATTTTTAAATTTTTAATTGTGCAAATTAAGTGCTTTTGTTTCTCAAAGTAAATCCCCGGGGCTGTCATTTTCATTGATAACAGAGATTTAACAAACGTTTGCAATAAAGAAAGCCCCTTTTTCTCCCTTTTGTTGCAGTGAGCGCCGTTTCAGACCATTCCCCTCCAAAAAAATTTGCATTTTATGACAAAAATCAGGGTTTCCCTGACCTGAATATTTTGAACGTCGGGTGATTTGATTTCGTTTGGAATCGGAGGATGGCCATACCCGAGGGCATCTGCGCCGAAGGGGTAACCCTGATCCGGGTTCCCTCAGGATGAAGTTCCACGGGCCAGCTTCGCCCGGTAGCATCGGTCAGGCTTACCTCCCCGACCAATTCCATGGGGCCATGGAGTTGGCTGATAAAAAAGGAAGTAGTAAAGGGATTGGGGTAGACCTCCGTCAGAACGCCACCGGAGAGGGTGGCAGCGGGAAGTGCCCTGTCGTTGATGTTATCCATACAGAAATAGCCCGGGGTATTCATCCCATAGGAGCCCGTATCTGACGATTCCAGGGCGAAACGAAGCATGGCGACCTCTCCCAGCACATCGAGGGGAACCCAGGTCCACTCCTTCACCAGGTAATCCTTCCTGGGATCCTGGTCACGGTAGTCGGCCAGATAAAAGACGACAGTCCCGGTCGTGTCACCCCCCGTGCCGATACCTATGATATTGACCCGGAAATAGTCAGGATCATTGCCCGTGGCACCGCCGAACTTCTTAGCCCAGCTGTTGCCGTCACGCATCGTGAGATAGGCATAGGTGGAATTGGTAAGGTACATGCCCGAAAACCGGGTGGGTTGGGCAGGCGTAATCTTCACATTGCTGAAATCATAGGCCACAGCGAAATTGCCGGAGCCACCATATCCCCCCCCTGCTGCCGCACTGTATTGATTGGCGTATCCTGCCGTCGTGGTATCCTTATGATTAGAACAGGCAAAACCGCTCCAGCTTTTCCATTCGTTGTCATAACTGTTGTGGAAGGTCATTCCCCCGCTGCGGAAATAACCGCTCCCGTCGGCACCGTTCCATACTCCCGAAGCCGGAAGTATGACATCTTCAAAATGAACAGGCGTCTGCGCTAAGACAGAAATCCCTGAAATCCACATCAACAAGAAAAGATAAAATTTTTGCATAACTATATTTATTATAAATTAATATATAATCTCAATTAAACTTTTTTCCTACCTGAAGAGGAAGTCCCCCGGGTTGATGCCCACCCTGAAGCTGTCGGTGAGCAGTCCCCCTGGTGAAAAGCGGTAGACCATTCCATTCTGGGCATAATCGATGGCATCGGCCAGGTAGATCTCGCCTGAGCGGGGGTCTATGCCTGCGCTGTAAAAAGTGCGCTGGCCCGAGCGGATCAGGGGTTCCGGGGGAAACTTCCGGTCGAGGATGCTCATTTTGTAGAGGTCACCGGAAAGGATGTAAAGGGAGTCGCCTGCCTGCGAGAGGTGGAGGTCGCCAGGTTTGTCGCTGCTGCCCTTCCAGCGGAAGATCTGCTCCACGGTGCGGGTCACCGGGTCGATCCGGACCAGGGCCGGCTCTTCAGCCGGTTCCTCCTGGCGGGCATAGCTCCCCCCTGTGATCACCCATAAGCGGGAGCGGGCATCGGCGACGATTGCTCCCGGCTGGGCCGGCACGGTCACTGAATCCACCACCATGGCGGTCACGCCATCGAGGAGCATCACCTTATTATCACGGGCCCAGCAGGTGACAAATATCTCATCGCCCACCCGGGCAAACTGCTCCGTAGGATGACCGGCTCCCCCGGGATAGCCCCCGGGAAGGGGGATAAAACCCCGCTTGTGAAACGTCAGAGGATTAAAAACGGTTATTCCCCCAGCATATAAATCACTGATCCATGCGGTAGTATCGTTGATCAATTGAATATAGCGTGGTGAGGTGAGCCCCGTCACAGCTCCTTTGAATTGCAGCGTCACCGGATCCAGGGCGACCACCTTCCCTGAATTGTTGACCACGATGAAGAGTGATCGGCCGTCGCTATACAACGACTGGGGCACATCGCCCAGAGGAGCATGATTCCGGGCAAAAAAGAGCTGATTGTAAACCTCGCCGCTCTCCCGGTCATAGAAGGAAAGGGAACCGTTGCCATACATAAAATTACCCTCACAGGCGATGTAAACGCCATTCTTCCCTTCCAGGGAACGGTAGACCACCTCTACGGGAAGCTCCTCGCAACCCCCCAGGAGCAACAGAAGCCCCACCAGCAGCATCCAGGTGTTTCTCATGGCTGAAAGGCTGCTGAAAGGGTAAGGGAATAGTGGCGTCCTGGCATGGGCCGCCATAGCACCTGCTGATAGTTGGCATCCAACAGGTTTTCAACTTTTGCTTTCACTCCGATATCAAGATGTCTTGTATTAAAATGTTTTATAAGAGACAGGTCCATCAGCCAGAAAGGATTCAGCCTGCTCTCGAAGTAGCTCCATTCATTGGAAGAGCTGGTATACCTGCGGCCGGTATAGCCCAGGTCGGCCAGGAGGGACCATTTATCGCGGGAGGCCATGACATGGAGATGGCCTGAATGAAGGGGAATATAAATCAGTTGTTTTCCCCGGGAGCGGTCGGCGGTGCTGACCCCATTCCGGTTGGTGGTGTGGGTGAGGGCATAATTCCCTGAAATAGTGAAGGTATAGTTCCTGTGTTTGAAGGTGGAATTAAAGTCATATTCCAGTCCACGTGAGAGCACATCCCTGAGGTTGTCGGCTTCCCAGTACCATGCACCGTTGGCCGCCGGCTGCCAGATGATCCAGTCGTTGATTCCGGAAAGGTAAAACGACAGTTCATGCCGCCAGTTCCAGCGTTGCCCCTGGCAGGCAGAAGCCCAGGAGATCTCGCCCGTGACCCCTTTTTCGGGCAGGAGGCCGGGATTTCCACCCGGAATCCAATAGAGGTCGTTCATTGAGGGTTTGTGGTAGTTGCCGGTGAAGTTGGCTTTGAGCCAGGCCTGGCGGTGCCGGCTCACCTTCCATTCGGCCCCCGCCGCAGGAATCAGAACCCTCCACTGGCCATCCCAGGTCTCGGTGCGGTTGAGCAGGAAAAAAGCACTCCGCGAAGAGGGCCGGTAGGTGAAATGGAGCAACAGGCCTCCCTCGTTTCTCCTTTGGTCGTACCCTTCATCACGGGCCTGATTGGAGGCCTTCACCTGGTGGGTGACGGCTTCCAGACTACCGGCAAAGGAGAGCCGGGATGTTAATTCTTTATTGATTTTCAGCATATTGTGCCAACTCAGCTCCCGATTCAGGGCATCATCGGTCACCCATCCGGCAGTGATGACTTTCCTGAAATAGGACATTCTGGAACGATTGAGCCCGCTGCTGAAACTCAGGGAAAGGCCCGGAGCGTATTTCTTTACCTCCAGTTGCACTCTCCACTGGTGGTCTTTCTGGAACTCCTCGCGTTCTCCGCCCTCATAGGACATCAATTGGGGCAGGTTGCGTTCCCCCTGCTGGAACCATCCCCTGAGGGCGGCTTTCACCTCCCCGGGTGTCCGGAGGTAAAACTCCTGCATCACCCCATTTCTGTGGTAATCACCGTGGTCGAGGGTATCTCTTCTGAAGGGGATGATGCCCACATTGTAAAAGGGAAAGTTATTACGGGAGGCATCATGGTATATCCTGGTCACCGACTGCCACCGGGGGGTTCCCCCTCTGACCGCCCCCATCAGCCGCCATGCGCCGAAGGAGCCGTTTTCGGCAATGGCGGTCACCCTCTCTCTGCCGTCCCACGAAGGCTTGTTCTCAAGATGGATGGCCCCACCCAGAGCTCCCGACCCGGTACTCAGAGAACTGCCCCCATGCAGAAGGGTCACTTCATCGATAAAGAAAACAGGCAGCAGCGAGAGGTCCGCCATGCCGGCCATGGGTGAGTTGAGGTTCATCCCGTTCCAGAGCAACTGGGTGTGGGAGGCCGAGGTCCCCCGGAAGCTGGCCGTAGCCTGGGAACCACGGCCATAACTCTTGATGAAGACAGGGGTATGCTGAGTCAGGAGGTCGGCCAGAGAAGTCGTTAGTTGTGCGGCCATGGCCATACTGTCGGGGCGTGATACCTTCATCCCGCTTTCCGCCGCCCGCCGACGACCAAAAACCTCCACTTCACCGATTTGGAGCGTGTCGCGGACCGTCTGGGCCTGGAGATACAAGGAGAGAAAAAGCTGACACCACAGCAAAATCCCGCGCTTCATAACTTAAGGATTTTGGACTGGTCCAGGTTTTCGCCGCTCCTGATCTCCACCAGGTAAATTCCGGGAGAGAGATGGCCTGCCGGAATCCAGGTCTCAGGCCCAGCGACCGTCAACACCTGCAGGAGTCTTCCCGACACATCGCGGAGGGTGACCGTAGCTTCCCCGCCATGCCCCGTATGCAGGTGAAAGCCGTCAGCCACAGGATTGGGCCACAGCTTCATCATGCCTCCTGAGGGGAACCCTGCCTGCGTCGCTGTGGCGGGTGTGATAAGGACCGCATTGACCCCTGACCTGAGCAAAAGCGGGGGTTCCGAGGGAACCACCACCGTGACCGATCCCTGCTGATCAGTGAAAGCCCCGCTCTTGGCCCCCTCTGCGAAGGAAACCGTCTGATTGCCCAGTGGATGTAACTCTTTTTCAAGAATGGCGCCTTCCTCTGTCAGACTACAGGTGACCTCTGCCACCGTGATCTGCAGTGCATCGCCCTTCCTGGCTTCAGAGGGCATTGAAGTAAGAAGTGGTAACCGCCATTCTTCCTGAATATTATCTTCATGATATAAAATGAGGGTATCCCCATCTGCGACGTTATGAAGGTTCCAGTTATTGATCAGGTGGAGGTGGTTTTTGCGGAAGATCCATCCGCGGGCAAACGCCAGGGGTTCTTTTTTGCCGCCCCACCCATAGGTAAATTGTCCCTCTTTTTCTGCGGAATAGAGGTATAGGCCCCGGGAGGCCGGATCTTCATCACGGAAGAGGAAGGAGACGCCGGCGCGGGTGAGGATCGCTGAGGCGGCCTGGGCCAGGGAGATAAAAGAGGGCTGGGAATAGTCCCCCCTCCGGTTTTCCACCCGGTCGTTGACCGAGTGGGCGGTGATGGTCATCCACTGAGCGGGGAGGAGGTTTTCGGTGGAAGTCAGGGCGGTGGCAAAGACTCTGACGGCGTCGGGTGCACGCTTCACGGTCAGAGGAAAGGAACGGCTGAAGCCTTTAAAGCGGGAGGAGGTGAGGGTCAGGAGGGTCGTTCCCGGCTGGAGGGCGGTCACCTGAAAGCCTTCTCCGGCGGGCGTCACCGCCACCATCTGTGGGTCAACGGTGGTCGCCCCCCATCCGGTGCCGATGATCTCCTGACCATACTGGTCGGTGAGAACGGGCGTGAAAGTCAGCGTCTCCCCGCATGTCAGCGAAGAGACCTGAGGGCGGCACCAGAGCGAATCAGGAGCCCTGACGACCATTCTGGTTTGCGCGGAAGCATCAGTTTCTCCTTCCACACGGGCCTCCAGGGTGAACTCGCCGCCCCGCAGGGCCCTGAAATGCCCATCCGGGGTAATCAATCCGGCTCCCTCCCCCAGGCCTGTAAAAGAAATCCCGGCTCCGGTGATCTGTCCCTGGCGGAAAAAAGCGGCATACAGGGCCAGGCTATCCCCCATCATAAGAACCTCCGGATGGGGATGGATCACGGTCACCTGCGCCCTGCCCTGCTTTTGGGAGGGCGTAGTGGCGACCACGGCGGCAATCTCCGGACTGATTTCTCCCAGGAGGGGACTTTCCGCCAGCACTCCGGTGACAATTTTCACAAAATCGATCCGGTCGAGGAACACATATTTTCCGGTGGTGTCGATGGCCCAGGCGATATCCATTGGGTCACCGCCGGCCCCTTCGGTGATCTCCGGGGTGTAGGGGTTGTCAGGATCAGAGAGGTCGCCATAGCGGTTCCAGGCATGGCTGTCGGCATAGCCGAACCCTGGTGTGGCGTTTTTGATGACGCCGTATTCTTCGAAGGGAAGCAGGGGCAGAAGGGTTCCCGTGAGGGTCACCGCATCGCGCGGATATGCGGGGAAGAACTCGGGTTGCGGGTAGTAGGGCTGAGTGTGGAAACTGTTTTTTGGACGCACAACGGTCAGGCGACCATCGCTCCAGCTTATGGAACCGTCAGCCAGGGGGGTCCAGGTCACCCTGACCTGCCGCCTCACCTGAGGATGAAAGGAGGCGCTGCCGGCCAGTTCATACCAGGTGTCGTCGGGCAGCCCGTTGCCGTTCTCATCTTTCATGACCCATACCACTCCCGGTTCCGAAGATCCATCAAAGGCATTGCCGAAAATGGAGAAATCAATGCCATAAGGATTGGAGGGATCGTTGTAGACCGGTTTCTCAAACCCCAGCACCAGCGATCCCCCGAAGGAGCCCAGGGAGACCAGGGAGAGCTGTGAAATATCAGCGGTGGTAATGCGTACTGCAGCGGCGGGAGTGCCCAGCAGGGCGTTGTTGATGAACTGCCCGGGGGCGGGATAGTACCCCAGCATCCGCGTGGCTCTGTTCTGCTGTGCCGTCATGATCTGACCCAACAGCAAAAACGCAACAAATGTCAATACTCTTTTCATTCCCCTATTGTTAAGGCACAAGACGGGGAAATAAAACGCAGGCTGGGAAACCTTCGCTTTTATTCCCGAAAGCATAATTACAAAACGGCAGGTCTTCTGGCTTAC
>ERZ1645192.2453-NODE-2453-length-15352-cov-7.431653_pt1 | contig 15352 bp, 14 predicted proteins | sample MGYA00575354_ERZ1645192 | MGnify/ENA primary metagenome ERZ1645192 (study PRJEB40844, sample SAMN11349763) | freshwater sediment metagenome | isolation source: river sediment | host: Sediment | place: India: Faizupur Khadar , New Delhi | collected 2017-02-21 ... | reverse complement strand
TGCAGCTCACCTCGAGGGACTTCCGTCCGGTGTCATATGTCCTTTTCGAAGGCGTAATAGTGAATGCGAATGTGCTGTCAAAATCAACCGAACCCAGCAATGGCGCAGAGATCTCCCCGCCGATGCGCGCCCTGTGCTGAGCGTCTGTTTCCCCGGGGTGCCATTTCACGATCTCCTGCCTCAGGCGGATGGAGTTGTACAGAAGCTCGGGGTTGTGCCCCGTGTACCCCTGGGGCAGCCGCTCGATGCCCGTATTGAACGGCCTCCTGTCGTACATTGTCGAGACGAACGTTGTCTCCGGGACCGGCGGCTGCCTCTGCCCCCTGTCCCTTTTCGGCGGACCGGAGCAGGAAACAAGGACCGTGGCGATACACAAAAAGATCAGAATGAGTTTGCCGTTTTTCACACGCCCACCGAAGTTTTATCAATTGAAGCATTGATGCCGGAAAGATTCAACCACTTTTCGTTCCACGTTCTATGTCAAAAGAACGTTCCACGTTCTATGTTCTGCGTTCTACGTTAAAAAAATCAAAGCCGCTGGATCCCGGCAAACCGGGACGACGAATTCTTCACGTATATCCCGTGAATGGAACAACGCAGAACGTAGAACGCAGAACGCAGAACGGCCTTTACCGCAAACGTTCTATCAGTTCAGTCTCTTCTTAAACCTCAGAGAGCTCGTTGCGACGACGGACACCCCGAGGATGAAAAGTGCGAGGAACTGGGGCCAGAGGATACCGATCCCGCTTCCTTTCAGGAAGATGCCGCGGATGATGACGAGAAAATACCGCAGGGGGTTGAGGTAGGTGACGAGCTGGACGATAAACGGCATATTTTCGATCGGGAACATGAGGCCCGACAGGAGGATGGCGGGGGCAAAGAAGAGGAACGAGGCCATCATCGCCTGTTGCTGCGTGCGCGAGATTGTCGAGATGAAAAGCCCGAAACCAAGGACGGAGAGCAGATATACCGCGGTCGCAAGGGCGAGAAGGGGTATCGATCCCCTGATGGGCACCTCGAACCATATGACGCCGACGAGGGTGACGAGGAGCGTGTCGAAGAACCCGATGGCGGCAAAGGGAATGGTCTTGCCGAGTATCAGCTCGGCCGGGCGTATCGGCGTCACCATGAGCTGCTCCATTGTACCGATCTCGCGTTCCCGGACGATGGCCATCGACGTCAGGAGGAGACAGACGAGAAAGACCATGATCGCGATGACGCCGGGGACATTGTAGTTCTTGCTCTTGAGGTCCGCATTGTACCAGGCCCTCGGCCGCACATCGAGGCGCATATCGGCCCGGTAGGCGGTCTTCATCGCGAGGTCCTGGCTGAACTTCATTATGATGCCGTTTGCATACCCCGCTGCTACCTGAGCGGTATTGGAATCGGTGCCGTCGAGGAGGACCTGCAGGGACGGCCTGCGCAGCGCCTCGAGGTCCGATGTGAACCCGCGGTCAAATTCGAGGACAACGGTCGCATCGCCCCTGTCGAGGAGATGCCGCACCTCGTCGTCAGACCCGGGATACGCCACGATGCGGAAATACCCCGATGACTCGAAACGCTGTGCTATTTCGCGGGTCACCTTCGTCCTGTCGAGGTCGTACACGGCGGTCCTGATGTTCATGACGTCCATCGTTACCGCGTACCCGAAGACGATAAGCTGCAGGACGGGCGTCACAAAGATGATCGGTTTCATCTTCTTGTCCCGGAAGATCTGGATGAATTCCTTGACGATCATGTATTTGATCCTGCGCAGTGTGTCCTTCATCGCCCTAGGTCACCTGTTTCTTGAACTTTTTGATGGAGATGACGAACACAAGCACCCCGAACAGCGCAAGAAGGCCCATATCGCCGATCAGCATGCCGGCGGTGTTCCCTTTCAGGAAAATGCCCTTTAACGCTGACACGAAATACCGGGCGGGAATGAACCGTGTGATGACCTGGAGGGGGATCGGCATATTGAGGATCGAGAACATGAATCCTGAAAGGAGAAGGGCAGGGAGGTACGAGGTGATGACGGAGAGCTGGCTCGACGCCAGCTGGGATTTTGTGGCGATCGATATGAGGGTCCCGAGGCTCAAACCCCCGAACATGAAAAGGGACGAGATGAACATCAGGAGAAAGAAGCTTCCTTTCAGGGGGACCCCGAAAAGGAAGACGACAATGACGATGGACATGACCGTGTCGATGATCCCGATCGCGAAATAGGGTATGAGCTTCCCGACGATGATCTCGGCCGGCTTCACCGGCGTCGAGATGATCTGCTCCATCGTACCGCGCTCCCACTCCCGCGCTATCGTAAGCGAGGTCAGAAGCGCCGCGATGATCGCCATGATCACGGCGATAAGCCCCGGGACGATAAAGTTGCGCGACTTGAGCTCCGGGTTGTACCAGACCCGGGGGCGGACATCGATGGCAGGCGGGACGGAGCTGAGCCCGGCGCGCCGTGCGGCGATCTCGAGCGCCTGGTTCAGGTACCCGAGCGCGATCGTGGCCGTGTTGGAATCGCTGCCGTCGACGATGACCTGCAACGGCACGGGCTTGCCCGTCCTTGCGTACTTTGAGAAGTCTTCAGGAAACGAGATGGCGACCCGCGCAGATCCCTCGTCGAGCGCGGCATCGATGCGGGCAGGGCCGCGGACGTATTCGACCACCGTGAAATAGCCGGAGGCCTGAAGCCCCCGCACCACCTCGCGGCTCATGCTCGACATGTCCCTGTCGTAGACGATCGTCGGGAGCCGGTCAACGTCGACGGTTATCGCATATCCGAAAATGAACAGGAGCATGACCGGCATGAAGAACGCGAGGGCTAGGCTCAAGGGGTCCCTTCGGACCTGTATCGTCTCCTTGCGTGCCATTGCCCACATCCGGTTGAAATTCATCAGGACACCTCGATGAGGGACACAAAAACATCCTCGAGCGACGGACGGATCGGTGCAATGCGGGAGACCGCGATACCGGCCGCCTCCAAAGCGGACTGAATACCGGCGGCTGCCGACGCTGCGTCGTCGACGGTCGCGTGGACCACGCTGCCGAAGAGGGCGGCGTCGAAGCCCGCCCTGCCGAGGATATCGAGGGCCTCTATGACGGGAGAAGCGGTGATCTCGAGAATGTTCCTGTGCATGTACTCTTTCTTCATGATGTCCGGCCGGCCTTCCGCGATGATCTTCCCGCGGTAAATGAGCGCCAGGCGGTCGCAGTACTCGGCCTCGTCGAGGTAATGGGTCGTGACGAAGACCGTCGTGCCCTTCGATGAGAGGTCATATATCAGGTTCCAGAACCTGCGACGTGATATGGGGTCGACACCGGAGGTCGGCTCGTCGAGGAAAATGATGGGCGGCTCGTGTATGACGGCGCAGCCGAGGGCGAGGCGCTGTTTGAAGCCGCTTGCCATGGTACGGGTGATAGCACGGCGCATGCCGGCAATACCCGCCATGTCGAGGACCCATTCCTTGCGGTCCTTCCTCTTTTCATCGGGCACCCCGTAGATCCCGCTGAAGAAATCGATGTTCTCCTCGATCGTCAGGTCGTCGTACAGGGAGAATTTCTGTGACATGTACCCGATGTTCTTCTTGATCTCCTCGGATTGCGTCATGATATCGAAGCCGCCGACCGTGCCTTCTCCGTTGCTCGGAAGGAGCAGTCCGCACAGCATCCGGATCGTCGTCGATTTTCCGGCGCCGTTCGGCCCCAGGAACCCGAAGACCTGGCCGCGGGCCACGTTGAGGTCGATAGTATCGACCGCCTTGAAGTCTCCGAATGCCCGGCTGAGGCCTTTGACGGTGACTGCAGAATCAGCCGATGCACTCTGTCCGGGGGTGTTATTCATTCTCTTTTTCCGAATGCGTCTTTGTACCGATCATGGAAAAAAAGATATCCTCAATCGACGGGGCGATCTCGCGATGTTCCTCGACATTGCAGTTCTTCTCAGACAGCAGGGCCATAAGGGCCGGTATATCACCGTGGTCACGAAGGCCGATATGGAGCCTGTCGCCGTAGATGCCGATGCCGGTCACCCGTTCGTGATCTTTAAGTATCTGCGTAATGGCACGCGCATCTTCCGACCACACCTCTATCATGGGCATGGCATGGCGCGCCTTGATCGCACCCGGCGTATCTTTCTCGAGGAGCCTTCCCTCGTATATGAGGCCGATCCCGGTGCATCGCTCCGCCTCGTCGAGATAGGACGTGGAAACGAAGATCGTGACCCCTTCCCTGAGGAGCTCGTACAGTATCTTCCAGAAATCCCTGCGCGAGACGGGGTCGACGCCGTTCGTCGGCTCGTCGAGAAAGACGATCTCGGGGGTGTGGATGAGGGCGCATGCGAGGCCGAGCTTCTGCTTCATGCCGCCCGAGAGCTGGCCTGCGAGCCTGTCCGTGAAGGGGGTGAGGTTCGAGAAACCGAGTAGCCTTTCAATGCGTGACGGGCGTTCATTTCTGGGCACGCTGAATATGTCAGCGTAGAAAACTATGTTCTCCATGACGGTCAGGTCTTCGTAGAGGCCAAACCTCTGCGGCATGTAGGCGATCTTTTCCTTGATCTGTTCCGGTTCTTTTACGATGTGGTGCGAGGCCACCCAGGCATCGCCGGAGGTTGGCTCCATGACCGCCGTCAGGAGCCGCATGAGCGTCGATTTGCCCGCCCCGTCCGGGCCTACGAGCCCGAAGAGCTCGCCTTTGCGGACCTCGAGTGTGATATCGTCGAGCGCCTTGACTGACGCGAACTCCTTTGCAAGGGATTTGCACCTGATGACAGGGGCGTCATTCACGGATCACCTCAGGATGATCCTGACATCCGCGGGCATGCCGGGCTTGAGCTCCTGGTCCCTGTTCTTGACGGTGACCTTGACGCCGAAGACGAGCTTGACCCGTTCCTCCTCGGTTTGGACGTTCTTCGGGGTGAACTCGGCATCGGAGGAGATGAACGTCACGGTGCCATCATAATACCGGTCTTTGTAAGTGTCCACTGTTATCCGGGCCTTCTGTCCGAGCTTGACGAGGCTCAGTTTGTCCTCCTTGACGTACACCTTGACCCAGGGGCGCTCGAGGTCACCGACGACGAAGATGGCCGCGCCGGGCTGGACGACCTCGCCCAGCTCGACGTTTTTCCTGAAGACGATGCCTGTTATCGGCGAGTACAACCGGGTGTCGGCGAATTTGTCCTCCGTATTTGCCGCCGCCGCCGCAAGCTGCTGGACGCGAAGCCCGGCAGCTTTTATGTCCTCCCTGCGCGGGCCTTCCTCAACGAGGCTCTGCTGCTGCCGGGCACTTCCGAACTGGGCCCTGCGCGTCTCGTACGCGCTCTTCGCCGCGTCGAAGCGGGAAGCCGATATCGCACCGTTGTTGTAGAGCATCTCGGCGCGCTCAAAGTCTTTGCGCGCCCGTACGAGCTCCGCCTCGAGCGATGCCGACTCGGCGCGTGCCCGCCCTATCTCCTGTTTGCGGGAGCCCGCCTTCAATTCCGCCAGTTTGACCTTTGCCTCTTCGAGGGCGGCCCGGTTCTGGTCAACGAGCGCCTTCACGTCGCCGCTTGAAAGTTCGGCGAGAAGGTCTCCCTGCTTGACCCGGTCGCCTTCATCGACATTGAGCTTCGCTATCTTGCCGGGGACCTTGAACCCGATATTATGTTCGGTTACCTCGACATTCCCGGATAACCGCATCGTGCCGTCATCACGATTGCGCACGAAACGGACGACAAGGATAACGGCCGCGATGACGACAACGGCGATAATGACGATCGGTACCAGTCTCTTTTTCGGGATCATCGTGCCTCCTTAACTCTTGGGAATAGCGGTCTTTGCTTCGTCCCCGGCGGGGGGTTTGGGCCGCGGGACGCTGTCGGGCATGCCTGTCAGGCCCATCGATTTGTTGAGCGAAGCGATCGCTATGTGCCGGTCAAAGATCGCCTGCGCCTGATCCGACCGTGCACGGACAAGGGCCGTCTGGGCGTTAATCACGTCCGTTGAGGTATTGTCTCCCGCCTTGTAGCGAAGGTCCTCGATCCGGGCCTGTTCCAGGGCGGAAGCGACCGCTTTCTCGGAAACGATCATCCTCTCCTCGGCATTCGAGATGGCGGTCCGTGCGTCCCTCAACTCGCGTGCGATGGTAAGGCGCAGGGCACGCTCTTCCTCTTTCGCATTCATAAGGGAGTACTGCTCCTTTTCAACTTCGGAGCTTATCCGCCCGAAATCAAAAACGGGAAGCATGAGGCGGACGCCCAGCGTCCAGTTCTCTTTAAATGCGAAGGCGTCTCCGGCCCGTCCGCCCCAGTCGCCCGACGCGTATATGTCGGGCAGCCGTTTCCCCTTCGCGGACGCGACGCGCTGCTCGAACATCCTGACCTTTGTCAGTGCCGCCTTGTAATCGGGACGGTTCGCGAGTGCTGCATCGAAGTCCCCCGGCGGGACCTGGGCGGAGAGCATTGAGGTGTTACCGAACGACAGTGACAGCTCGCCGGGATCGTCCATACCGATGATGGACTTGAGGAGCTCGCGTGCGCTGGCGATGGCGTTGCGTGTTTGTATGCGGCGCTCGGTAACGCCGGCAAGCTCCGTGTCTGCCTTGAGGAGATCGAGCTTCGGCACGGTACCGGCCTTGAGGCCGAGTTCAACGTCGCGCCGATGGGCCCCAAGGCCTTTTTCCTGTGCTTCGAATGCGCGTAAAAGCTCGTTAAGCTGCGCGATCTTATAATAAACCGCCGTGACATTGTAGATGAGATCGTTGAGGTTATGCGTGTGGTAGTCCCGGGCCATCGACCGTTTGAGCTCGGCGATGGTGACGCCCCTCACGAGCCGGCCGCCCTTGAACAGGGGCACCGACAGGGTCGCAAAACCGTCGTACACGTTCTTCTCGAAATCGGGTATATCGGACGGCAGGAGGGGAAGACGTTCGATGACGATCGGGGTCAACGGGTTGGGATAGCGGTACCTCGTGTATCCGCCTGTCACATCGATGCGGGGCATCATGTCGGCCTGCGCCGCCTTGACGCCCTGGTCCTCGATACCGATGTTCTGTTTTGCTATCTTCAGGCCAGGGTTGTGCCTGACGGCATACTCGATGAGGGAGGGCAGATCGAACCGGCCGCTCTGCGGGGCAGTCTGCGCCGGTGCCCGCAGCGGGACGAAGAAAAGGATGATCAGCAGGAAAAGGACTGGTCCCGTCGTTTTCATACAGGCGCTCCTGGTTCATCATTTCTTATTTCGGACAGCGCAGCAAGGGAAAAACGAGTGATATGGCCTGCTATGTCTTCAAGGGAAAGCGACTTCACCTTCTGATCGCCGATCAGGTGGCGGTACAGGGGCCGCGCATAGAGGAAATAGAGGCACTGTCCGATGATGCTCGAGGCGCAGAAGAGCACCTTGTCGCTCGCCGGGTCCCTGTCGATGATCTGTCCGACGATTGACGCGATCAGGTTGAACATCGGCCGCGCCGTCTCTTCAGCAATAACGTCGAGCGCTTCGGTCGGGTCGGCGAATTCCCTTGCCATGAGCCGCCCGAAACGCGACTCTACCCCGGAGTCGAGAATGCGGTAGACAAAGGCATGGACAAACCCTTCCAGCCTTTTTTCGGGCGGGTCGGACTGCAACGCACCGAGCTCGCGCGGGTATTTTTCGAATGCTATATCTTTCCAGTACCTCAACGTTTCGAGGTAGAGGTTATCCTTGCTCTGGAAGTAATAGTTGATCGATGCCACGTTGACCCCGGCGCGCCTCGCGATCTGCCGGACCGTGGCCCGCCGGAAACCGGTCTCGGAAAATATCTCTCCGGCGGCCCAGAGGATACGTTTTTTCGATCCCGGCTTGTCATCCATAAAAAGGCCCCCCGTAAAACAGGTGTTTAATACACACATTTTAAACAATAGTTTACATTTGTCAAGAAATTTTTTTCACAATTTCCTTGTGAATTGATGAACATAGTCCTGTGAAAAAGTTCCTGTGTTATCAAGAGGATGAGCAGGGTTAACAAAGAAATCATTCATTATTCTGAATAGAAAGCGCGTAATTAGGTATTGACAAGAAATTTGGATTCAGTGTTAAATACCACTGGGTTTTATAGGGATATAGTTCATTGAAAAGCTGTTGAGTTCTCGTATTTCACTATGGCCGTTCACCATAGTGAATATAATTTCCGGAGCAGTTTTTGACCAGTTCATAAACGTGACCTCGATCGGGTAAAGGGCTCGCTGCTACCGGCTGCAAAGGTTGGTTAATCTGAATGGATACGATCAATTTATCTGAAAAAACTGATTGGGCTTTTATCGAACAGGTAAAGCAGGAAAGCGGACAGAACCCGGCGCTGTGCTACCAGTGCGGGAACTGCACCGCCGGATGCCCGTACACCCAGTACTTCGACTACCCGGTGACCATGGTGATGCGCCTCCTGCAGGCCGGTCAGAAAGAGACAATTCTCAAGTCAAAGGCGATCTGGCTCTGTGCCACGTGCGAAACATGCACGACCCGGTGCCCGTGCGAGATCGACGTGGCCAATGTCATGGACACCTTGAGGATCATCGCCCGCAGGGAGGGCAAGGTATCCGAGAAAGATATTCAGCTCTTCTACGACTCCTTCCTCGATTCCATGAAGAAGCACGGCAGGATCTTCGAGATGGGGATTCTCCTGAGCTACAAGATGAAATCAGGACAGTTCATGGCGGACGCGGAGCTTGGCCCGAAGGTAATGAGCAAGGGCAAGATCAGCCTGTTCTCCAAGTCGATAAAAGGCGCAGACAAGGTAGCTCAAATATTTAATAGATTCCAGGAAAAGGCGAAAAAGCATGGCTGAGAAAGAATACGCATATTTCTGTGGTTGTTCGCTGGAAGGTACTGCGAAAGAGTACGACGAATCAATTCGGGCTGTCATGAAGGCTCTCGGAGTAGGCCTCGTGGAACCCGACGATTGGAGCTGCTGCGGGTCCACACCGGCCCACACGGTCGATCACGTATTCGCCGCTGCGCTTGCCGCACGCAACCTTTCCCTCGTTGAGAAGATGAACAAGGATGTTCTCACGACCCCCTGTCCGTCGTGCCTCATGGCTTTCAAGAAGGCACAGCACGGCATGTCCGGCAGCGAGGAATTCAAGGCCGAGGTCAACGAGCTCCTCGACGAGCCTTACAATTGCGGTGTGGAATCCAAGTCATCCCTCCAGATAATCTATGAGGATATCGGTCTCGAGGCTATCGCGGCAAAGGTGACGCACATCATGCCCGATCTCAAAGTTGCCCCGTATTACGGGTGCATACTGAACAGGCCGCCCGAGATCGCGAACTTCGACGATCCGGAAAACCCGGTTTCCATGGACAACGTCCTGAAGGCCGCGGGCATCGAAGTTGCCGACTTTGCATTCAAACTGGAATGCTGCGGCGCCGCCTTCGGCGTGCCGAAACGGGAAATGGTCAACAAGCTTTCCGGCAAGGTGCTGGAGATGGCAGTGGATGCCGGCGCGAACGCCATTGCGGTCGCCTGCCCGCTGTGCCAGCAGAACCTCGACCTTCGTCAGGACCAGATCAACAGTGTGACGGGTGCCAGGTACAATATCCCCGTTATTTATTTTACCCAGCTCATGGGCCTCGCTTTTGGCTTATCCCCGAAGGAACTCGGCATGGACAAGCTTTTCGTCAGCGCCGACAAGGTCACGGGACGGATAACGAAAGCGGAATACGATAAGATGAAAGAAGAAGAGGCGGCGGCTAAGAAAGCCCAGAAAGGCAAGAAAGAGCCGGCTGCCGAAGAGACAAAAAATTAAGGAGACCTGATCGATGCGGGTTGGTGTATTTATCTGCCATTGTGGAAGCAACATCGCGGGAACCATTGACGTCGCGAAAGTGGCCGAGGAAGCCCGGAAGATGCCCGGCGTTGCGTATGCGACAGACTACATGTATACGTGTTCCGAGCCGGGACAGAAAGAGATCACGGACGCGATCGAGCAGCATAAGCTCGACAGGGTCGTCGTCGCGGCGTGCTCACCTCGTATGCATGAGAACACGTTCCGAAGAACGATCATGAAGGCGGGCCTGAACCGCTATTTCTTCGAGCAGGCCAACATCCGTGAGCATGTCTCATGGATCGGGCTTGACAAAGAGCTCAACACGCAAAAGGCCATCGACGAAGTTCGGATGTCCGTCGCGAAGGTCCAGAAGAACAAGCCCCTCTTTTCATCGTCGTTCAAGATCAACAAGAGGGTCCTCGTCATCGGCGGCGGCGTGGCCGGTATGCAGGCGGCGCTTGATTGCGCGGACGGCGGACTCGAGGTCATCCTGGTCGAGAAGAGCCCGTCCATAGGCGGTATGATGGCACGCCTCGACAAGACATTCCCGACCGTCGACTGCTCGATATGTATCCTGGGCCCGAAGATGGTCGATGTTGCCCAGCACGACCTCATTAAATTGCATGCATACAGCGAGATAGCCGAGATCAAGGGCTATGTCGGAAACTACCAGATAAAGATCAAGAAGAAGCCTTCATACGTTGACTGGACGAAGTGTACCGGGTGCGGCCTGTGCATGGAAAAGTGCCCGACCAAGAACGCGTACGACCATTTCAACTTCGGCGCCGCGCCGACACGGGCCATCAACATCCCGTTCCCGCAGGCGATCCCGAAGAAAGCGACGATAGACCCGAACTACTGCCGGCAGTTTACGAAAGGCAAATGCGGCGTATGTGCCAAAGTTTGCCCCACAGGCGCCATCAACTACGAACAGCAGGAAGAGATCATCACGGAAGACGTCGGAGCGATCATCACGGCAACAGGCTATGGCCTCATGGATATAGAGAATTTCAAGGAATACGGCGCCGGCCGGTATCCTGATGTCATCACGGGCATCCAGTACGAGAGGTTCCTCAACGCTTCCGGCCCGACGTCAGGCCATATCATCAGGCCGTCCGACCACGAAGAGCCGAAGACGGTCGTTTTCATCGCCTGCGTGGGTTCACGCGACAAGTCACTCGGCGTCCCGTACTGCTCGAACTTCTGCTGCATGTACATCGCCAAACAGGCAATTCTGACGAAAGACCACATCCCCGATTCCCAGTCGTACGTCTTCTACATGGACGTGCGGTCACCGGGAAAAGGGTACGATGAATTTACCCGCCGGGCCCAGGAAGAATATGGCGCGAAATATATCCGCGGCAGGGTTTCCCGGATATATCCGAAGGGCAAGAAGATGGTTGTGCGCGGTGCAGATACGATGCTCGGTACCCAGGTGGAGATCGAGGCCGACCTCGTTGTCCTCGGCAACGCCGTCGTGGCGGCGCCGGGAGCGGCACAGATGGCCGAGAAGCTCCATATCTCTTACGATACCTTCGGATTTTACGTTGAATCACACCCGAAGCTGCGGCCGGTCGAGACGAACACGTCAGGCGTCTATCTCGCCGGTGCATGCCAGGGCCCGAAAGACATCCCGGCATCGGTCGGCCAGGGTTCCGCGGCAGCCGCTAAGGTCCTTGCGCTCTTTTCGAAGGATATGCTCGAATCCGACCCGGCGATCGCTAATGTTAACATCAATACGTGCGTAGGCTGTCTCAAATGCGTCAAAACATGCCCGTTCCAGGCCATTGTCGAGGATACGTTGAGAAACGGCAAGAAGGTGGCAAAGGTCATCGAAACGGTCTGTGCGGGATGCGGTGTCTGCACGTCCACCTGTCCCTGCGGCGCCATTCAGTTGAACCATTTCACGGACAACCAGCTCTTAGCGGAGGTTAATGTACTATGTCAGAAGTAGCAGCCAAAGAACTGCGGATCGTTGGATTTCTCTGTAACTGGTGCTCCTACGGCGGTGCGGACACGGCCGGCGTCGGGCGCTTCAAACAGCCTACCGATCTTCGGATCATCAGGGTCCCGTGCTCGGGCCGTGTCGACCCGATGTTTGTCGTGCGCGCTCTCATCACGGGTGCGGACGGTGTCCTTGTCTCCGGATGCCATCCCAGGGACTGCCACTATACCGACGGGAACTTTTACGCAAGGCGCAGGTTGGAAATGCTCAAAAGGCTCCTGCCGTTTCTCGGCATTGATGACAGGAGATTCCACTATACATGGGTTTCGGCCTCGGAAGGCGCGAGATGGCAGCAGGTCGTAACGGATTTCACCACGCGGCTCCATACGCTCGGCCCATTGCACAAAAAGTAAGGAGAAGGCACTTTGAGTACTCAGAAACTGAAAGAGATCATTACCAAGGTCTTACCCGATGTTGAGACCGTCATATGCTGGCAGGAAGGTTTCGACAAGCTCAATGTGACGCCGATCTTTATCACGTCCCCTGAGCAGGTCGAGAAAGTTGTCTGGAACGCCGCCTGTGCCCAGAACCTCGCAAGCTATCTTCCCTCGCAGAAGAAAAAGGTTGCGGTCGTGGTGAAAGGCTGTGATTCGAGGACCGTCATCCAGTATATGCAGGAAGGCCTCATCGACAAGGACAACGTCGTCGTGATCGGGATGCCCTGCAAAGGCATCATCAGCAAGAAGAAGGTCCAGAAGGCCATCAACAACGAGCCGGTGGAAGAGGTTACCTACACGGACGATTCGATAAAGGTCAAGACGCCCTCCGGAGAGAAAACGATCGCCATCAAGGACGTGTGGCCGAGCAAGTGCGCGACGTGCCAGTACCCGACACCGATAATCGCCGATCATCTCGCAGCGGACGCCATCCAGTCGGACAAGCCCGCGGACAGCGTGTACGCCGACATTGCGGAGCTCGAGGCCAAAACGCTCGAAGAACGCTGGGCATACTTTTCAAGTCAGTTCGACAAGTGCATCCGGTGCTACGCCTGCAGGAACGCGTGCCCGATGTGCGTATGCCAGGACAGCTGCATTGCCGAGACGCGCGACCCGCACTGGATCACCCAGAGAATGAACTTCGACGAGAAGCTGATGTTCCACATGATCCACTCCCTGCACCTCGCGGGGCGGTGCGTCGAATGCGGCGAGTGCGAACGCGTGTGCCCGATGGAGATCCCCGTCGCGAAGCTGAAAAAGAAGATAAACAAAGAGATGAAAGAACTCTTTGATTATACACCGGGAGTCAACCCCGAAGATAAACCGCCGATGTTCGTATTTAACGTTGACGAAGCGAAAATCAAGGAGCATAAACTCTAATGGCTGACAAAGGATACCTACCGAAAGAGAAGATAAAGGAATTCGTCGAGGCACTCGGTAAAGACGCAGCCGTGTACGCTCCGAGCCTCGAAGGGGATACGATCATCTTCCGTCAGTACTCACCTGACAAAGAGATCGCCCTTGACAGACCGGCCAATACACCGCCCAAGGGAGCTATCTATCCGCAAAGCGAGACGCTTTTTTCCTTCGAGTTCAAGAAGGACCAGGCGACGCCGCAGAAGATGGATGTCGAGCTCAAAGCGGACCTCGATTTCCCGAAGGCAGTCGTCTTTGGCGGGCGTCCCTGCGATGCGCGCGGTTTTACGGTCATTGACAGGGTTTTCATCAATCCCGAGGCATCCGACCCGTACTACGAGAGACGCCGCGAAAATACCACGATCATCACGAAATGCTGCAACGGCCCCTACGCAGGCTGCTTCTGCGTGGGCGTCGGCGGCGGCCCGGCCTCGAGAGAGGGATCGGACGTCGTGATGACCGAAGTGGATGGCGGATACTATATGGAGGCCGTGACCGATAAAGGCAAGGCCGCCATGTCCCTGCCGATGGTCCAGGACGGCGCATCTTACGAGGCAAAGGCGAAAGAGGCCAACGACAGGGCGACGGCCGCAGTGAGGAACCCCTTCGCACAAAGCGCCGAAAAGGTGAATGCGGAGTTGTTTGACAGCGCCGACTTCTGGGACAAGGTCATCGCCAAATGCGTGAGCTGCGGCGCCTGCACATTCCTGTGCCCGACATGCTACTGCTTCAATATCACCGACGAGCAGGGGATCATGACCGGCGAGAGGGTTCGCTCCTGGGATTCCTGCATGTTCCAGCACTTCACCCTGGAGACGAGCGGCCACAACCCGCGGCCGATCAAGAACAAAAGGTTCCGGAACAGGGTAGGGCACAAGTTCTATTACTATCCGGAGAAATATGAGGGCGCCATTGCATGCACCGGCTGCGGCAGATGCATCAGGTACTGCCCGGTGTCGGTCGATATCAGTGAAATAGTGGGCTACCTCAGGGACCCCAAAGCGGACCCGGCTCAGTGGGCCGCAGAAAAAAAAGACGCGAAGAATTAGGAGTGCGTGATGACAGGGAATCATAATCCATACCTTCCTGAACTGGCAACAGTTATCAAGGTAATAGACGAGACGCCAAACATAAAATCCTTCCAGGTCGTGTTCAACGATGCCGAAAAGATGAAGAATTTCACGTTTGAGCCGGGCCAGGTCGGACAGCTCTCCGTTTTCGGTGTGGGTGAATCCACTTTCGTTATCAACTCCCCGCCGACCCGTATGGATTACCTGCAGTTCAGCGTGATGAAGGCCGGCGAAGTTACGACCGCGCTCCACGGGATCTATGAAGGCGATGTTATCGGGGTCAGGGCACCGCTCGGCAACTGGTTCCCCTATGACTTCATGAAGGGTAAGAACATCCTCTTCATCGGCGGCGGCATCGGCCTTGCCCCGTTAAGGACCCTCATCCTCTACATGCTCGACAACAGAGCAGATTACAAGGATATCACCATTATCTATGGCTCGAGGACGCCCCCCGACCTGTGCTATAAGGATGAACTGAAAGAATGGGAAGAAAGACCTGACGTGAACCTCATCCTCACCGTAGATAATGAATTTCCCGGATGGGAAAAGCGGACGGGTTTCGTACCGACCGTCTTAAGAGAAGAGGCCCCGAAGCCTGACAACACGATCGCCATCACCTGCGGGCCTCCGATCATGATCAAATTCGTCCTCGAAGGGTTAGCTGACCTCAAGTTCCCGGAAGAGAACATCATCACCACCCTCGAGGCAAGGATGAAATGCGGCATCGGACTGTGCGGCCGCTGCAACCTCGGTCACAAGTACATCTGCAAGGATGGGCCGGTATTCTCCCTGAAGCAGCTCAAAGAACTCCCATCCGACGAGTAACAAACCCTCGTAAAAAACCAAAAGCCAGCCGGGAACCGGCTGGCTTTTTTGTTGTTAATGATCCATTATATACTTTAATGTTATGATGATACAGAAATAAGTTAATACAACACATTAGGTATATCAACATAATAAGCTAATTGATATGATAAAAGTGTAAATAATAATTAGTTGTCATTCCGGCGAAAGCCGGAATCCAATGTTTTAGTCCTGTTCTCGTACCAGGGTTCTCATTGTTGGTTTTTATTGTTGTTTCTAAGTATCATTCTATTGAAAAGACCCAAAGGAAAAACCTTGGATCCCGGCGTCAAGCGCCGGGATGACGGCACGCGGGGTT
>ERZ1645192.2451-NODE-2451-length-15357-cov-6.206901_pt1 | contig 15357 bp, 12 predicted proteins | sample MGYA00575354_ERZ1645192 | MGnify/ENA primary metagenome ERZ1645192 (study PRJEB40844, sample SAMN11349763) | freshwater sediment metagenome | isolation source: river sediment | host: Sediment | place: India: Faizupur Khadar , New Delhi | collected 2017-02-21 ... | reverse complement strand
CCCGGATGATCGATTGCCGAAAGTAACCCTTCGAGGCTCAGGTAGGCAAGGCTGTCGGCGCCGATGTAATCCCTCACTTCGTTGATCTCCCGCTGGGCGGCGATCAGCTCGTTCCGCGACGGGAAATCGATGCCGAAGAAGCACGGGTGCCGGGTCGGCGGGCAGGAGATGCGCATGTGGATTTCCTTCGCCCCGGCCTTTCGCAGGGCTCCCACGCGGCGCCGCGAAGTTGTGCCGCGGATGATCGAGTCGTCGATGACCACGATGCGCTTGGCGCGGACCACGCCGGGAACCACCGCGAGCTTCAGGTCCGCGCTGTCGGCGCGCTGTTCCATTTCCGGCATGATGAACGTGCGGCCCACGTAGTGATTGCGGATAAACCCGTAGTCCATGGGGATTCCGCTTTCCTGGGAAAAGCCGAGCGCGGCCGCGTTTCCGCTGTCGGGGATGGGAATGACCACGTCCGCCTCGACCGGATGCTCTTTCGCCAGCCGGCGACCGAGGCGCAGGCGCGTCTCGTGAACATTCTGCCCGAAGATCATGCTGTCCGGCCGCGCGAAATAGACGTGCTCGAAAATACACTGCCCGAGCTGGCCGGTGATGGGCTCGCAGAACGTGCTGCTTCGAATGCCCTTCGCGTCGACGATTACGAGTTCGCCGGGCATGACGTCGCGCTCGAACGTCGCGCCGACCTGGTCGAGCGCGCAGGTCTCGCTCGCGAACACGTAGCCGCTGCCGAGGCGGCCGATGGACAGCGGGCGGAACCCGTAGCGGTCGCGGGTCGCCATCACGGAATCCTTCGTCATCAGCAGGAACGAAAACGCGCCATCGAGTTCGCCCAAGGCCCGCTCCACGCGGCGTGTGCGCGAGCGGTACATCGGGTCGGCGAGCAGGTGCATGAGGATTTCGCTGTCGGTGCTGGTCTGGAAAATGGCGCCGGCTTCCTGGTACGAGCGCCGCATGCGCGCCGCGTTGGTCAGGTTGCCGTTGTGGGCGAGCGCCCAGATTCCGTCGAGGCATTCAAACACGATCGGCTGGACGTTCTGGGGGCGTGAAGATCCCGTCGTCGAATAGCGCACATGCCCGATGCCCAGATGTCCCGGCAGGGTGGATGGCGGGCGCTCGACAAACACGTCGTTGATCAGGCCCATGCCCTTGGTCGAGCGTATCTTCTCGCCGTCGCTGGCGACGATGCCGGCGCCTTCCTGTCCGCGGTGCTGAAGGGAGAAAAGTCCGGCATAGATCAGCTTCGCCGCGTCGGGCACGCCGAATACGCCGAACAAGCCGCAGAATTCGCGCGGCTTGTCGGTGCTCATCTGGTTCAAGTCAGTCATTAAATTGCTCCTGTCTTACAGGAGCAATATAGCTAGATTCGTTCCAATTGCCATAAACAAGGCATAAGTTGCTGATGGTTAAATATTTAAAGAGAATTCAGCTAATACGATGAATGGCGAATAATGACATTATTGTAAAATTGCGGATGAGCTGTATAACAATAATGTAAACAAGAAGAAGGCGTCCCGACAGGGCATCGGGACGCCTTCTCGCGACTAAATCCGACTGTTTAGAACGTGTATCCGAGCGAAACGCCGCCGGAGAGGATGTCGCCCTTGTTGAAGTAGGCGTCGTTCTCCTTGGCTGCGTCGCGGATGTCGGAATCCAGCAGGACCGTGTACATCGCGAAGCCGCTGACGGTGATGGACTCGTTGAACGCGTAGGTGGCGCCAATCCTGGCGTTGCCGTCGTTCAGGGCGATGTCATCGGTGCCGAAGTAGTACTCGTTGTAATCGCTGTCGCCGATGCCGACGGAGAGGCTGGCGTCGAGGGTCAGCTCCTTGGTTGCCTCGATGCTGTGGCTGATCGAGGCCAGTCCGTAGAATGCGTCCACGGCCTCGAAGTCATAGTACACGGAGGCGCTCGGCGAGAGCGGGAGGTCTTCCTTTCCGACCGACACGAAGAAGTCGCGCGTGCTCGGCAGGGCGAACGCCGTGCCTTCGACATCCTCCGCGGTCTGGTTCGGATAGGTGTACTCGGCCACGCCCACCGTTACGTCCACGACCTCCACCGGGATGTCGTAGCTCACCGTGAGATCGATTTCGTTGAAATCGTTCTTGGTGGATTCGCCGAGGCTGTCGGTCAGGTTCCAGTTCGCCCACGTGTTGAACGAAAGCCCGTTTTCCGCCGACACCGTGACGGAAGGCTGGAACACGGGTTCATCGTTCAAAACCTGGCCGCGCCAGATATACGCGGAGTTCACGGGCAGATCCAGGTTTGCCTCAGCCGCCTGAAGGGTGGCCGGCAGCAAAGCGGCCATGCAAAGAACCGCTGTCATCATTCTGCTTGCTCTCTTCATCTCTTCCTCCTCTTGGGGAACGCATTCGCGTCCCATGTGGTTGTTAGGTTAGGGGATAATCGGCCGCCGTCAAGAAGATCGGCGGCCGATCCCGGCGTCTTCATCCGATCGCCACACCCCCGGTTTCTCCGGTGCGAATGCGAATGCACTCGTCCAGGCTCAGGACAAAGATCTTGCCGTCGCCGATCTGGCCGGTGCGGCCTCCCTCGGTGATGGCCTCGATCGTCGGTTTCACGAACGCTTCGTTGACGGCGATCTCTATCTTCACTTTTTTCAGAAGGCTGCCCGCTTCCTTGTGGCTCCGGTAGACTTCCGCGATGCCTTTCTGCCGGCCCCGGCCGAGAACGTTGGTGACCGTGACCAGGTGAATCTCCTTCTCTGTCAGCCGCTGGAGCACTTCGTCCAGCCGGTCGGGTTGAAGAATGGCTACGATATATTTCATGGTCGGTATTCCTTTCCTTTAGTCGAGCATGGTGTACGCCGCTTCGCGGTGTTCGCTCAGGTCGAGGCCGATCCGCTCCTCCTGCTCGTCGGTGCGAAGGCCCATGACCAGGTCCACGACCTTCAGCAGAACGAAGGAAACGACGAGCGAATAGACCACGGTGATCAACGCCGCCTTGAGCTGGATCAGCACCAGGCCCGGGTTGCCGTAGAACAGTCCGTCGGCGCCCGCCGCATTGACGGACTTGGTTGCCCAGAGCCCGGTCGCGATGGCGCCCCAGAACCCGCCGACGCCGTGCACGCCGAACGCATCGAGCGCGTCGTCATAGCCGAACCTGGCTTTCATGAACGCGACGGAGAGGTAGCAGATCACGCCCGCGCCCGCGCCAATTCCGAGCGCGCCCAGGGGTGTGACGAAGCCGGAGGCCGGGGTGATGGCTACCAGGCCCGCGACCGCGCCGGAGATGATCCCGAGCACCGTGGGCCGCTTATTGAAGATCAAGTCCATGATGGACCAGGTCAGCCCGGCCATCGCCGTGGCCACATGGGTCACCACGAAAGCGCTCGCCGCCAATCCGTTCGCACCCAGCGCGCTGCCCGCGTTGAAGCCGAACCAGCCGACCCACAGCAGGCCCGCGCCCATGATCGAGAAGGGCAGGTTGTGGGGCGGGGACATCTTGTGCGGGTAGCCCAGGCGCTTCCCGAGAACCAGGGCCGAGACCAGCGCCGCGATGCCCGCGTTGATGTGCACCACGGTTCCGCCGGCGAAATCCAAAGCGCCCATTTTGCGGATGAATCCGCCGACGCCCCAGACCCAGTGGCACAGGGGATCGTACACGAACGTTGCCCAGAGCAGGGTGAACACGACGAATGGCATGAACTTCATGCGCTCGGCGAACGCGCCGATGATCAGCGCGGGGGTGATGATCGCGAACATCATCTGGAAGATCATGAACGCCTGGTGGGGAACCGTGGCGGCGTAGTCCGCGTTCGGCTCGAGGCCCACGCCCTTCAGGCCGAACCAGTCGAGGCTTCCGATCAAGCCCTTGATGTCCGGACCGAACGACAGGCTGTAGCCCCACAGAACCCACTGCACGCTGATCAGGCAGGTGATCATGAAACATTGCATGAGCACCGACAGCACGTTCTTCTTCCGGACGAGGCCGCCGTAGAACAGCGACAGGCCCGGAATCGTCATCATCAGGACCAGCGCGCTGCTGATCAGCAGCCACGATGTGTCGCCCGTGTCCACCGTGGGCGCGGGCGGCACCGCGGCGACCGCGGCCTCAACCGCGACTTCGTCTCCGTGCGCCGGAAATACAGGCAAGATGCCCAGGAGCAGGATGGCCAGCCCCAGGCCTGCAACTCGCGTCATCACTCTCTTCATGCTTTCCTCCAGTTTGTGTTTCGGAACGTCTCCTCACATGCACTCGCATGCGATGAACTGGAGTCTAGCAACGGGCGTGCCAAGAATGGGCTGTCACGGGTCGATGTATACGCAAGACGCGTTACATGAGATGTTTACATAAAATAATAAAAATTACAACATCGTGTGTAATGCGTGTGTAGTTAACATAAATGTATTTCTGCTGTCTATAAATTACATTTATGTAGAATATCTCTTCGGATCGATTTTAAACTTCTGGATCTTATAGCCGAGGATTCGCTGGGTGGTGTTGAGGGACCGCGCGGCGGCGGCGATGTTGCCGCGGGACGATTTGAGGGCGTCCTGAATCAAGTCACGCTCGTATGCCTCGACGATTCCCTTCAGGTCGCCGTGGGGCGCGGAGCCGGTGGCCTCCGCCGTCTGCAGCGTGGGCGGAAGGTGGTAGGGATGAATCACGTCGCCCTCGGCGACGAGGACGGAGCGCTCGATGCAGTTTTCCAGTTCGCGGACGTTGCCTGGCCAGTGGTAGCTCATGAGCATGTCGATGACGGCGCTGGAAAGACGCCGGACGTTCTTGTTGTTTTGCTTCGAATAGATCTCGAGGAAGTGGTCGGCCAGCTGGACGATGTCGGCCTTTCTCTTCCGCAGGGGCGGCACGAAGATGGGGAACACGTGCAGGCGGTAGAAAAGGTCTTCCCGGAATTTCCCCTCGTTTACCAGCATCTGCAGGTCCTTGTTGGTGGCCGCGATGAGGCGCACGTTCACCTTCACGGTCTGCGTCCCGCCGACGCGCTCGAACTCGCGTTCCTGGAGCACGCGCAGGAGCTTGATCTGGATCGACGCCGGAATGTCGCCGATCTCGTCGAGGAAAAGCGTGCCGCCGTGGGCCAGTTCGAAGCGCCCCTTGCGGTCCGCCGTGGCTCCCGTGAACGCGCCCTTGACGTGTCCGAACAGCTCGCTTTCGATGAGGCTTTCGGGCAGGGCGGCGCAGTGGGCGCGGATGAACGGCTTGTCGGCGCGGTCGCTGTTGTAGTGGATCGCGTGAGCGACGAGTTCCTTGCCGGTGCCGGTCTCGCCCTCGATGAGGACGGACGTGCTGGTCTTTGAGACCTGCGCGATCTGGTCGTACACGCCCTGCATCTCGTGCGAGTTCCCGATGATGTTGGAGGGACGGAATCGCGTGCGCAGCTCCTCCCGGAGCCGCTTGTTCTCCTCGTCCAGCCGGTCGCGCTCCTCCTCGGCGGCGCGCCGGAGGTTCACGGCCTGCGCGATCATCGAGGCGATGATGGTGAGCAGCCGGAGCGATTCGTCGAGGTCGGCGTCGGGCCGGTACGGAAGATCCACGCTCAGCGCGCCGACGACCTCCTGGCCGACCTTGATGGGGACGCACACGAAGGACGTGTCCGGGCTCTTGCCGCGGCGGGTCTTGTCGAGAAACAGTGGGGACTCGCTGGTCTTCGGGATGATCATCGCCTTGCCCGTGAGCACGACCTGGCCGGTGACGCCTTCGCCCAGCTTGTACCGCCCGCGGCGGGCCTGCTGGGCCGACAGCCCGTGCGCGGCCTCGATCAGGATGTCGCCGGTCTTCCGGTTGAGCAGCGTCAGCGTGGCATACCGCATGTCCAGGAACTCCGAAAACGCCTCGAGAACCGGGCTGACGACATCGCGCATGTCGAGGCTCTGGTCGAGGATGCGGCTGACGTGGTACAGCAGCGTCATGTCCCGGACGTTGCTCTCGCTGTCCTGTTCGCGTTTCTGGGCGCTCATGGTTCTCTTTCCTGTTCGGGTGTCGGTTCCGGGTTGTCTCCGTACAAATTGGTGATCGGCATGCGGCGGTCCCGTCCGAAGGCCTTGGGGGTGATCTTGATGCCGGGCGCGCCCTGCCGCCGCTTGTACTCGTTGCGGTCCACCATCCGGGCCACGCGCCTGACGACCGCGGGATCGAACCCGTCCGCGATGATTTCGTCCGGCCCCCAGTCGCGCTCGATGTACCGCTCGAGAATCGGATCGAGCAGCTCGTAGGGCGGCAGCGAATCGGTATCCTTCTGGTCCGGCCGCAGCTCGGCCGATGGGGGGCGTTCGATGGTTGACGGCGGAATGATCGGCGACTTCGATTGACGATTGCGCCACCGGGCGAGCTCGAACACGAGGGTCTTGGGAACATCCTTGATCACGGCGAACCCGCCGACCATGTCGCCGTACAGCGTGCAGTACCCCGTGGCCAGCTCGCTCTTGTTGCCCGTGGTCAGCACCAGCCAGCCGAACTTGTTGGAGAGGGCCATGACGATGTTGCCGCGGATCCGCGCCTGGAGATTCTCCTCCGTGATGTCCGGCGCCCGGCCCGCCCACAGGGGCGAGAGTTCGGCCAGATACGTGTCCTGCAGGTTCTGGATCGGAACGGTCCTGCAGTCGATGCCGAGGTGCCGCGCGATCAGCACGGCGTCGCTCAACGTCTCCTTGGACGAGAACTGGGAAGGCATCGTGACGCCTTCGACGCGCCGGCTTCCCAGCGCATCCGCCGCGAGCGTGGCGACCAGGGCGGAATCAATGCCGCCACTGAGCGCGACGACCACCTTGCGGAACCCGTTCTTAATGACGTAGTCCCGCAGGCCCAGCTTGAGCGCCGAGTACACCTCGGCCAGGTCGTCCAAAACCGGCGCGACGGAAGTTTTCCAAGGGTTGGAAATTTCAGCCTGATTCTTTCCAAGGGTTGGAAGATTCACGACCTCGACGGCGGCGGGCTGCGATTCGTTGCGGCCGGCCTCCGACTTGCCGACGGGCAGCTTGACGTACAGAATCTCCTCCTCGAACTGCCTGGCGCGCGCCAGCAGTTTTCCGTCCGGCCCGATGGCGAAACTGGCGCCGTCAAAGACCAGCTCGTCCTGGCCGCCGACGAGGTTGCAGTAGAGCAGGGGGGCCTTCACGAGCGCCGCGGTTTTCGCGAGCGCGCTCTCGCGTTGACCGAGCTTGCCGCGATGATACGGCGACGCGGAGAGGTTGATGACCGCGTCCAACGCCATCGGCGCGAGCGCGGTGCAAGGCGTTTCGGACGGCATCCAGGAATCCTCGCAGATGTGGATCCCGATGCGCACGGCGCCGAGGTCGAGGACAAGGGCTTTGTCGCCGGGCGCGAAGACGCGCTTCTCGTCGAACACGCCGTAGTTCGGCAGCGCGATCTTGTGGTAGAACGCAACTCTCTTTCCGCCGTGGAAGATTGCCGCCGCGTTGCAGGTCTTTCCGTCAACCAGGTGGGGCGTGCCGACGATGACCACCCTGTCCTGCGGAACCTCGCCGGCGAGCCGGTCGAGGGATTCCATGCAGTCGTTCAGAAAATGCTTCTTCAGGATCAGGTCTTCCGGAGGATAGCCGGACAGGGCCAGTTCCGGAAAGACGATGATCGAGGCGCCGGCCCTGGCCGCATCGCGCGCCATGCGCACGATCGTTTCCGTGTTGCCCTTCAACGCTCCCACGGTCGTGTTGGCTTGGACCAGCGCTACAACGGTGTCTTGCATGACAAAAATGTAACATGAAGACGCGATTGCGACAATAGCAGGTTTAGTGGACTGAAAAGAAAGAGGAAGAAGGGAACTACGAAAGACGCGAAATGCGCGAAAGAACGAAAGGAGGAAGAGGGTGGATTTAGGAACCTGATTTCCTTTCGCGAATTTCGCGTGTTTCGTAGTCAACCCTCTTCGTTTCCGTCGCCGGCTCCAGTTGAAAAAGAGGAAGCCGGCGGACGGCCGCCGGCTTCTCCTTCGGGGTTTGGTTTGCAGACGTTACTTGATGAACAGGATCTCCTGGTACGTCGGGAGCGGCCACAGCTCGTCGGACACGATGCCCTCGAGTTTGTCGCACGTCTCGCGCACGGCGCGCATGGCCGGGAGGACCTTGTCGCGCATGTGTCTCGCGTGGTCGAGGACGCCGCCGCCCTTGTGTTCGTGATGGATGGCTGAATCCAGATGAGCCATCTCGTTCTGCAGACGGGCCATGTGGCCGTTGAGTTCATCGAGCACCGATGTGCAGTGGTCCTTGCCCATGGACTTCAGGCGGACGGACGACGTGACCAGCTTGGCCTGGTAGTCGAGCGCTGCGGGGAAGATCATCGTCTTCGCGATGCGGAAGGTGAGCTTGCTCTCGATGCTCACTTCCTTGACGTACTTCTCGAGATAGATCTCGTTGCGGCTCTTGAATTCGCGCTCGGACAGGACGTTGTACTTCTCCATGAGCTCGGCGTACTGCGGCGCGTCCATCGCGGCGACGGCGTCGACCGTGTTGCGCAGGTTGGGCAGGCCGCGCTTCGCGGCTTCCTGCTGCCAGGTCTCGGTGTAGTTGTCGCCGTTGAAGATGATCGAGCCATGCTCCTTCATGATTTGCTGGAGCACTTCCTGGATGGCGCCGTTCAGCTTCTTCTTGTCGCCCTTGGTCTTGGATTCGAGCTCCGTGGCGATGTAGTCGAGCGACTCGGCGACGATCGTGTTCAGGATCACGAGCGGGCCGGCGACGGACTGGCTGGAGCCGACCGCGCGGAACTCGAACTTGTTGCCGGTGAAGGCGAACGGGCTCGTGCGGTTTCGGTCGCCCGCGTCCTTCGGCAGGGGCGGGAGGGTGTCCACGCCGACCGACAGCACGCCGGGCTGCTTGGTGCTCTTCGCGCCGCCCCTGGCGATCTGCTCGAAGATGTCCGTGAGCTGGTCGCCGAGGAAGATGGAGATGATGGCCGGGGGCGCCTCGTTCGCGCCGAGCCGGTGGTCGTTGCCCGCGTGAGCGACGGCGCCGCGCAGGAGGACCGCGTTCTTATGCACGGCGCGGATGACGGCGGCGCAGAACACGAGGAACTGCGCGTTGCTGTGCGGCGTCTTGCCGGGCGACAGCAGGTTCTGCGTGCTCGTGCCGAGCGACCAGTTCAGGTGCTTGCCGGACCCGTTGATGCCGGCGAACGGCTTCTCGTGAAGCAGGCAGGTCATGCCGTACTTCTGGGCCACGCGCTGCAGCGTGATCATGGTGAGGTACTGGTGGTCCGTCGCCAGGTTCGATGTCTCGAACACCGGCGCGAGTTCGTACTGGGCCGGAGCGACCTCGTTGTGGCGCGTCTTGACCGGCACGCCCAGCTTGTAGAGCTCGCGTTCCACCTCGAGCATGCAGGCCAGCACGCGCTCGGGGATGGCGCCGAAGTACTGGTCCTCCAGCTCCTGGCCCTTGGGCGGCTTGGCGCCGAAGAGGGTGCGGCCCGCGTTGATCAGGTCCGGCCGCGCGAAGAAGAAGTTCCGATCGATCAGGAAATACTCCTGCTCGCAGCCCGCCGTGGAATTGATCAGTCCGGGGTTCTTGTTCCCGAACAGCGCGAGGATCCTCTGCGCCTGTGCGTTCAGGGCCTGCATCGAGCGGAGCAGGGGAACCTTCTTGTCCAGCGCCTCGCCCGTCCACGAGCAGAACGCGGTCGGGATGCAGAGCGTTGTGCCGTTCGGGTTCTCCAGGATGTACGCCGGGCTGGTCACGTCCCAGGCTGTGTAGCCCCGCGCCTCGAACGTGGCGCGAATGCCGCCGGAGGGGAAGCTGGAGGCATCCGGCTCACCCTGGATCAGTTGCCTGCCGGAAAACGCGGCAATCATGCCGCCCTTCCCGTCGGGATCGAGGAAGCTGTCGTGCTTCTCGGCGGTCAGGCCGGTCAGCGGGTAGAAGACGTGCGCGTAGTGCGTCGCGCCCTTCTCGATGGCCCAGTCGCGCATCGCCTTGGCGACGACGTCCGCGACGGATACGTCCAGTTTCGCGCCGCAGTCGATCGTCTTCCGGACCGCTTTGTACACCTTCTCCGGCAGACGCTTCTTCATCACCGCGTCGCTGAAAACGTTCGCACCGAAAAGTTTGTTCGACGGGGTCTTCGAGAAATCCAGCGGCTTCTCGAACGGCTTGTAGTTGGTCACCGCCATGATGGCGTCATGTCTCGCGATCGTCATGTTCAGTTTCTCCTCTGGGTGGTTCTATTTAGCATCCGCAATCCGCCCCTGCGATTGCTTTTCAAAGCGGGGTGCGAAAAACTTCCCGCCTCCCGCCATGCTTTATCGTCCGCTGTCGTTTAGCAGTACGCGTGCCAAATCTGTCAAAAATCGGTCGATATAATCGTATCTTGTTGCAATATAGAAGATTATAAATATACGGATTTCAAGCTTAAAGTGTCTAGAGAATACATATGTGTAGTTTGGATGCAAGCAATACTACATAATTGTAATTAGGCTGAACTGAAGGGCTGCGGAGCGGAAAATGCTTTTCGATTGGGCGGGTGTGAATCATATTCGGCCGCTGATCATGAGTGGCGGACCTTACATTTACGATCCCGAGTCGAAGAAGTTTGTGACGCGGGTGTCATCCGAGACTCAGGTGGCGCCGGTGGCGGCGGCGCCTGAACCGGCGATCCCGGAGGATGTTCCCGCGCCCCCGCCCAAGGTGAATCAGCGTCAGCCGTTGTCCCGCGAACGGCGCAAGTTGATGACCTGGCTCGCGTCCGTTGTCCTGTTCCTGGCGTGGTTGCTGCTGCTTGCCGTGTGGACCCGCCAGCTGTCGTGGAGATCGGATGTCCCGACGGCCGCGCCGCGGCGCGCGAATACCGAGTTCCCCAAGGAGTCTTTTCCCAAGTGAGCCGATTCATCCTGCTTGTCCTTGCGGCCGGTCTGGCGTCGGTGCGCGGGTTCGCCTACGACGTCGAGGATTACGAGGCACCCGGCGGGATGAGCTTCAGTGTCCAGGGGAGTCCGCAGGACGGCGTTTACGGAATCTGCTTCGAGGATGCGACCTGGCTCGTCAACACGCCGGTCATCGGCCAGTTCTTCCTGAACACGTTGCGGCACGACCGGATCGATGCCACGTTCGGCGGGGTGGGGATGATTCTCCGGATCATGCCGCACTGGCGGTTCGCCCCGTACGCGGGCGGCGGCGCCAGTTACAATTACCTGTTCGGCAGCGATGAGGAGGACCAGAACAAACTGCCGGAGGAGGAGCGGGTCGAGTCGACCTGGGCGGGGCATGCGGAGGGTGGAGTGAGGGTGTCGCTGCCCGGCAGCATCCATTTCTTCGAGGTGTACGCGCGCCAGACCTGGAGCGCCGTCGAGGCGGTCGGCAATTACTGGACCCTCGGTTTCGGCTACGGTCAGAACTGGTAGGCCGCCGTCAGTTCGCCACGCGCGCCACGATGGAGGAGAACGGCGGCAGCGAGTTGCCCTGCAGTCCGCCGTGGAGGATTTCTCCCGCAAAAAGATGCGCGTTCCTCAACTCGCGCGGCTCCGGGCCGAGGTTGACCGCGCAGCGCAGGACGGAGCGGCGGAGCCGGCGCTCGAAGGCCACAACGGTCCGGGAGGGCCGGTCGCACGCTTCCTCGGCGTCGAGAAGCATGAACGTGCCGCGCGTCAATTCCTTGTGCTTGAGGCGGAGCAGGATCAGTTCCCGGAAGAATTTATACCAACCGGCGCGCGCCTCGACGCCCCGCGCGAACAGGTTGCCCTCGAACTCGACGCCTTCCTGATGGTCGGACGCGCCGTCGCGCGCCAGGCGGCGGCCTTTGTCGCACGGGTGCATCCGCCCGTGGATGGACGGGCGGTTGACCGCGCCGAACTCCTCGCCGGTGAGCAGGAAGGGAATGCAGTGGTTCGAGAGAAAGACGAGCTGGTTCACCGCCCGCACGGCGTCGTCGCCAAAGCGGTACGCGCCGCGGCCCTCGTCGTGGTTGTCGGTATACCGCGCCAGCCGCGGGGCGGTGTCGCCCGGGGGCAGGATGCTTTCGTAGTTCAGGAGCGCGGTCTCCATCGCGGCCGCGATGCCGCCCTCCTTGAAGGCCTCGTACTTGTCCAGGAAGTCCGGATTCTTCTCGGCGTCGGGCGAGGGCAGGATGACCGATGAGCCGGACTCGCTGACGGCGTAGAAGTACTGGCACACCTTGTAGAAATCGTCGTCGTAGGCGGCGTTGATGCCGCGCGAGAACAGGTCGATGTTGTTCTGCGTGCCGTAGCATTCGGCCAGGAAAAGCAGTTCGCGGTCGGGATGCGCCGCGCGCAGTTTCGGCATCGCCTCGTTCCAGAAGGACTTGTCGTTGATGAAATGCGCCATGTCGAGCCGGAAGCCGTCCACGCCGTCGGGCCGGCCGTCCGCGTCCGGTCCGAGGAGACCGAGCCAGTGATCGTACACCGAGGTCATCTCCTGCCGGAGCCCGGGGTTCGTGTAGTCCAGCTTCGCCGTGTCCGACCAGTCGCAGTCGTAGAAGATCCCGCCCTGCGCGTTCTTCACGTAGAACTCGGGATGCTCGGAGATCCACCGGTGGTCGCGGCTCGTGTGATTCGGCGTGATGTCGAGAATGACCCGCAGATGCAGCTTGTGCGCGCGGCGAATGAACTCGGCGAGTTCGTCCTGCGTTCCGTATTCCGGGTCCACGCCGCGGAAATCGCGGATGGAGTAGGGCGAGCCGATGCCCTTGCGGCCTTCGACGCCCATGGGATACGGCGGCATCAGGTACAGCACATTGACGCCCAGTTTCTTGATCGCCGGCAGGTTGGCCGCGGCGTAGGCCAGCGGCGAAAGCGCGGGGGGTTTCTCCCGCGCGGCCTCAAAGGCGTTGCGCGGCTCCCGGGCCGCCAGCGAGCGGAGGTTGATCTGGTAGATGATGGCTGACGAAATCCAGTGTTTCATAGTCGTTTCATCACGAAATACACGAAAGACGCGAAAAGGGGAACCGCGTTCAGCAACAATGTGACGCGCCGGACGCTACACGAGAACAACTGCCGCGTCATTCTGATTGTTTTCTTCGCGTATTTGGTGTGTTTCGCGGTTCTCCGAATCCTGCTTCATTTCCTGCGGCGGTTGTTGTAACGTATGAGGCAATGGAAGGTTCCGAATGAAAATGATGCGAATAACATACGTTTTTGTCTCCTTGCTGTGCGCGTGTTCCCTTGCCGCCTTCGCGCAGGGCGGGGTTTACTCTGCCGAGACAAAGGCCCTGCTCAGCAAGATGCAGTCCATGGGGCACGGGTATCATACGGACGCGGAATGGACGGAGCTTTTCAGCCAGATCGGGAGCGTGGAAAGCCGGGCCCAGGCGGATCGCGATTGGGACAGCGTGGTGGAAGTCAACGTGATCAAGGCGATGGTCTACAGCGACATGCTGAATGACCAGAACAAGGCCATCTCGATCCTGCAGGATATCATCCGCCGCTACCGCCAGCAGACGGTGCCGGCCCTGCGCAAGGCGTATGTCCGGTCCGCGGAAGTCTATTCCAAGATGGGCGACGAGGCGGCCATCGGAAACCTGATCAAGGACTACAAGTCGAGTTCCCTTTATGACCCCCAGCCCTACCAGTACTGGGGCGGACAGGGCCGCGATGTTCCGCTGACGATCGTGAGACCCGGCGACCGGGGCGACAGGTCGTTGTCGGTCACGGCAATGGAGATGTACCGCACGCGCGCCCGCTCGGCGACCGGCGCCGCGTTCCCCGATTTCCGGGCGACGCAGGCGGACGGGTCGGCGTTGAGCCTGTCCGATTTGCGGGGCAAGGTGGTCCTCGTGGATTTCTGGCTTCCGACATGGGAGCCGTGGAAGCGCGAATTGCCCAACCTGGTGGAGCTGTACCAGAGCTACAAGGCCCGCGGCTTTGAGATCGTCGGGTTCAACCTGGTCGGCGGAACGGATTCGAGGGATTTTGAACGGGCCTATCGAATGAGCTGGCCGCAGGCGACCCCCGACCCGGCGCTTCTGCGGAAGCTGGGAGTCTTCGGCGAGGCAACGAGCTTCCTGCTGGATCAAAACGGCCAGGTCGTTGGCCGCGATTTGAAGGGCGCGGAACTGACCGATGCCGTGAAGCGGTCGCTGGGCGTGCAGTAACGCCTGCTAATCCTTCGATCCGGGAGTCGGGAGGATCACCGGCCCGTACGGGTTGGTCATGCCCAGGGCCGGAACCTCAATCGTCACGGTGAATTCCCTGTTCGTCGAAATTTCGCACGTTGTCGTCGCGGCGTCTGAATACGACGCCGGAAGCGGCGCGCGGATATCCACGAGAAACTCGTTGCTCGAACCGACCTTCCGGTAGAACGACATCTTCAAATACGCTGTGCCGTCCTCATCCGTTTCGATCCATCCGGACCCGCCTCTCCGGGCGGGGAGCGGGGTGTCCGCGCGAAACCAGACGACTCCCCGCGACTGGGCAAGGTGCAGGTCGTATCCGAGCGTACCGGGAAGTCCGCACGCGGATGGAGGGGATGGAGACTTGAATGCGCCCGTCAGCCAGAATGCCGCCGCCTGGATGGACCCCTCGCGCTGCAGCAGCCATCCGAAGGCCGCCACGATGACGATGCCCGCCAGGAGCAGGCTGCCACGCTTCAGGATCGATCTGTTCCGTGTCGGATTCATTGCGTGCGGTCAGCCCTTTTTCTAAATGGTCGATCCTCCAGCCGTCATCTGCACGTTGTCCGTCCCAGAGCCTTCGGCAGCAAGGGTGCGACGGTGACGGTGATCCAGGCATCCTTGTGCCATGCGTCGATCCTGAAGGCGACGCGCCAGACTCCAACGAAATACAAGTGACTGAACCGCACGTTCGTCGCGCCGGGATACTTTGTCGACACGTACCGGCGCGCGACAAGGTAACTCTTGGTGCCATCGGCTGCCGCGAACAGCAGGATAACGGCAAGAACGATCAGGATCCTGTTTCTTCTTTTCACTGGTTCCTGGAACAACGTCCGCCGACTTTCGCTGTGCATTTTCATGGACCGGTCAACGCATCCCTCTCAGCCCGCCGGCCTCGGCGCGGGCTTCCCGTAGGTGAACCGCTTCTGCAGCCGGATGTCGCGCGATGAGCTTCCGATGAGGATGTCGAAGTCCCCAGGCTCGGTCACCCACCGCTTCGCCGCCGGGTCGTAAAAGGCGAGCGCGCGTTCGTTCAGTCGGAACGAGATCCGTTTCTTTTCGCCGGGCGCGAGTTCGATCTTCTCAAAGCCCTTGAGCTCCTTCGCCGGGCGCGGGAGGCTCGATGCGACGACACGCACGTAGAGCTGGACCACTTCCTTGCCCGCGCGCTCGCCGACGTTCGCGACGTCCACGCGGACTTCGAGGGTCCGGGGATCGACAGACAGGTTGCTGTATTCGAACCGGGTGTACGACAGGCCGTGCCCGAACGGGAACAGCGGCTCCACGTTCTTCGTGTCG
>ERZ1645192.2449-NODE-2449-length-15362-cov-6.976024_pt1 | contig 15362 bp, 10 predicted proteins | sample MGYA00575354_ERZ1645192 | MGnify/ENA primary metagenome ERZ1645192 (study PRJEB40844, sample SAMN11349763) | freshwater sediment metagenome | isolation source: river sediment | host: Sediment | place: India: Faizupur Khadar , New Delhi | collected 2017-02-21 ... | reverse complement strand
CGCTGGGCGAAGCCGAGGGCTGGGCCGATTCTTCGGGTGTGGGTTCGGGTGCCTGACTGCTGCTGGGTGCGGGGCTGGCCGTGCTTTCGGCTTCATCGATCATTTCAGGGTTTGCGCTGGCCTGGGCAGAGGGTGCCGCCGAAGGGCTGGGTGAAGCTTCCGCCGATTCTGAAATGCCGACCGCCGCTTCATCATCCAGCGTCAATGCCGGTATGGAAAGCGCATAGAAGGTGCCGAGCGCAACAACAAGAGATAGCACAGAAAGCACTGCGAAAAATCGTTTCTGTATTCTCTTGTTGCGGATATATATTTTTATCCGCTCCCGGACTTCTCTTTTCAAGAAGCGCTGTCCTCCAAAGTTGCTGCTTTATTTAATCGATGATATCTGAGACAGCGGCCAAATACGCAAGACCACTTTCCCAATCACCTGTTCTTTGCTCACATTGCCGATGATGCTGTTTCGGCTGTCCGTCGATGTGGCGCGGTGATCGCCCAGGACGAACCATCGGTTCTCGGGCACCTGGTAAGGATAGGTCACATCCCCGTCCCCCAGCGCTTTATCCACCACATAGGGTTCATCCAGCAGAACCTCGTTGACGGTCACATCGCCGTTTTCAGCGATATCCACCCAATCGCCCGCGTGCCCAATCACACGTTTAATCAGGACTTTATTGTTGTAGTAGAATGCAATCACATCGCCCGACTCGAAATAGTTGGTCTTGACGGCGATGACCAGCTGTCCGTCGGCCAGTACCGGCTCCATGCTGGTGCCTTGCGTCTTTAACACCGAAAAGAGAAATGTGGACAGGATGATGGACGCCGCGGCTACGACGACCAGCGTCCAGATGGTTCCCCGGAACGCTTTTTTATATCGGTCGCGGTTCTTAACGCGTTTTAACTCTTCCTTCAGCTGCTCGGACGAGGGCAGTTTCTTTTGTTTCACCATAGTTTAGTTCAATCCCGGGTTCTGCACTTTCGCCTGTTTCTGCTCCACCACCAGTGTCTTTAACTCTTCCTTGGTGATGTCATGGGTTTTGATGTAGTCATCCAGCATTTTTTTCAAGGACGCCCACTTCTCATCCACCTGCTTTTTGGCTTCAATCTCCATGTCTTCGCATTCGCGTTTGGCCTTGGCCAGCATCCGGTCGGCTTCTTTCTTGGCCGATTCACTGCCTTTCTTGATGTTCTCCAGATAGCGGTCGGCCGCATCCTGTGCTGCCTCGAAAACACCCGCAAGTTCCAGCGAAGCCTCGGCGATGGATCCGGCGGATTCTATATCAATCTCCCGTTCATCCAGCTGTGTCTGAAGACTCTCAACCTTTCTCCTCAGCGTTTCGTTCTCTTCCGAGATGGAAACCATCAGTTCCAGAAGCTCAAGTCGGTTCAGTTTTCTAATCTCTTTGTCCGTCATGGAATCCCTCTTTTTGCCAGCAAAAACACCTTTACCGACCATCTATTTTTTAAATCAAATCTTTTTTCGTAGGAAAGTTTTCAGTAGAACTTAAAGTTTCATGTCTTTACTGATTATTATATGAATTCCGTGTTCCGCTGATATGACAGAAGCGTTCCTTATCCGTTCCTTAAGCGTTCAAAATATGGTAAATTGTATAAAAATCGGTCAGTAATTTCCCCGATTCGCCGCGTGGTGATGCGCTGCGAAAAAAAACTGAAAATCACAAAAAACCGCCGGTATTCCAGCGGTTTTCAAATATCACTATTCATTTTCTCCGGACGTTATTCTCCCAGAATCTGTTCAATTAATTTTAATTCTTCGGCCGAAAATTCCAGTCCGGCCAACGCCGCCACCGCGTCGGAAATCTGCGCCGGACGGCTGGCGCCAATCAATACCGAAGTCACCGCTTTTTGCCGCAGGTTCCAAGCAATCGCCATCTCGGCCATGCTCTGTCCGCGTCCTTTGGCCATCTCGTTTAGGCGCTTCACCTTACCCACCACATCGTCGGTGATATCCGAAACGCTTAAGAACGGGCTGGCGCCCGCCGCGCGCGAATCCTTAGGGATGCCGTTTAGATACCGGTCGGTCAAAATTCCCTTGGCCAGCGGCGAAAAGGTGATGGCACCCACGCCCTCGGCTTCCAGCAGTTCCAAAAGTCCGTCTTCCACCCATCGGTCCAGCATGGAATACCGCGGCTGATGGATGACACAGGGGGTTCCTAAGTCTCTCAGGATGTCGATCGCGATCTTCGCTTCCTTCGGCCGGTAATTGGAGATGCCGACGTAAAGCGCTTTTCCCGAGACCACCGCCTGGTTCAGTGCCCGCATAGATTCCTCAATCGGCGTATTCTCGTCGGGACGGTGGTGGTAGAAAATATCCACATAGTCCAGCCCCGTCCGCTTAAGGCTCTGGTCCAGGCTTGAAAGCAAATATTTGCGCGAACCGCCGTCTCCGTAAGGCCCGTCCCACATGTGGTAGCCCGCCTTGGTCGAGATAATCAGTTCATCGCGGTAGGGCTTAAACGTTTTCTTCAGTGCCATGCCCATCAGCGTTTCAGCCGCGCCGGGCGGCGGGCCGTAGTTGTTGGCCACGTCAAAATGCGTGATGCCGAGATCAAACGCGGTTTTCAGCATCTCAAGGCCATTATCATACGCGGCTTTGCCGCCGAAGTTGTGCCACAGGCCCAAGGACACCGCCGGAAGCTGAAGGCCGGATGTCCCGCATCGGCGGTATATCATCGATTCATATCTTTTTGCGTTCGCAGTGTATTTCATCTTGTTCTCCAAACAAATTTCTATTTAACTTTCTTTAACACCGTCGGCAGGAAGGACAGGCTTAAAACCGACGACAGCACCATGGATACCCACATCAGCAATGACACATACAGATGAATTTTCAGCGGCGACAGCATCAGCACCGACAGCCCGATGGCAAACCCTAATGCGTTAGCGATAATCGGCCGGGACGAAAATGTGTAAGCCTTACTGACCGCAAGTTCGCTGTTATTGCCCTCTTTTCGGTATGTGTTGTACACCGAAGTAAAGTGGATGGCGTAATCGATGCCGACACCGATGGTGACGCTGAACATGGTGGTGGTAAAGAGGTTCAGCGAAATGCCGGTCAGCCCCAAAAACGCAAACATAAACAGCGTGGTAAACAGAATGGGCAGCATGGACAGAAGGCTGATCCACACCTTTCTAAGGCTTAAGACCAGCGAGAGGAAGACCAGCGCAAAAGCAATCAGCAGGCTGGACATCTGTCCGCCCAGCATTTGCTGGTTTAACTCGTACATCATCAGCTGGGTGCCCGACAGCATGATGTTGTCATAATTTCCTGCGATGTTCACAATGCCCTCAATGGTGGCATTGTTCAAATCCTTCGGAAAAATCATGATTTTGGAATAATGTGCGCTGACCATCTCGGAGTAGATATCCGTTCCGGCCACTTGCGAAATATCCAGCTGCATGCCTTTGGGCATCTGGCTTTGGATGCTACCCAAAACCGAATAGAGTGACACCACCTTCACCGCTTCGCCGCTGTCCAGCAGATCTTGGGTAAACGCGTCGGCTTCGGCGGCCACCGAAGCGTCCATCGGGTTGCCGCCGTTTTCAATCAGCGCAAACATCGGGATGGTACCGTCGTTGACGGCCATGATCTTGTCAAAGCTCTTGCTCACCGCCGTATAGTTTTTGTACAGCATCAGCTGGTTAAATTCGGTCTTGATTTTGGGGATGCCGAAAAACGCGCTGATCACGATAAGACCGAGCAGGACATATGAAGGCCAGCCCATCAGCCTGTCAAACGGGATATCCAAGCCTTTGGCCGCTTTCTTCTTGGAAATGTCCACCTTCTCAAAGCTGTGGACGGTGGGCAGGTAGACAAAGGTGATGATGCCCGCGAGCGCGATGCCGATGGATGTATAGATGGCCAAATCATGGATGGCCGCGGTTTTCATAAACAGCAGTGAGGCGAATCCGGCGACCGATGTCACGGTGGTGATAACCATGGGAACTCCCACCATCTTCAAAGTGTCCGCAATGCTGTCCTGCATGCTCTTCTTCTCCTCCAGGTTTTCCTGGACATGCGAGTTGAAATGCAGGCCATCGGCACTGCCGATGATGATGGTGAATATCGGGGCAAGAACGGTGAGCACCGAGACCTTGTTGCCCGAAAGCCCGGCAAAACCCAGCGTCCAGAGTGCCGCGATGACCGCGGGCAGCACCGACAGCGCGGTCGCCTTCATCGATTTCATCTGGATTCTGAAAATGTTAAAGAGAATGAAGATGGCAAACGGCAGGATGCACACCAGCAGAATGATGAGATAGTCGAATATCTTGTTCTGCATATACTTATCGCCGCTGATGTAGTAGGTTAATCCCTCGACTTTCAGCGTCTGCTCAATCTGCTTTAGCTCGGAGAACTTGAAGGAATCGTTCGGGAACAGCGTGACGATGGCGTAGGTCGTGCCGTCCACTGTCTTGATCGGTGACAGCTCGTCCACCGTCACCGGTAACGACGATTCGGCGGTTTCGATGCCCTTGACCAGCTTGATGCCGGAAAGTCCCCGCGCCATATCCTCAAACGCCAGAACTTTGTCCTTCAGTGAATCATCATACTCACAGAGCACAATCATCTCGTCCGAGGACGGGAATTCCTCCTCGAGTATGCGCATATTTTCGGTGTACTCGCTGTCCTGCGTCTTAAAGACGTCAAAGGATGTGCTGATCTTAATCTGCGTGACGCCGTATATAGCGGTCAGATTCAGCAGAATAAAAATCGCCATCAGCGGCTTTTTAAACTTAAAAATCCATCTCGTGTATTTCTCCATCGCGCTTCTCCTTGAGAGTTAAAAAATATAAACAAATATTGAGATTATTTTATTCTTTTTGAAAACAATTTGCAATGCGAACGATTAAGTGCCTTTTGCGCCGGCCGGGCACTTGCATCTTGCCCGCCGTTTATATACAATAATTAAATTATCAGACCAATTAAAAGTCGGTGAACGGATATGAAAGAGCGATTTGAACTGCATCCCTGGACCATCATAAAGCGCGGATTCAGCGCCGAGGACAACCCGATCTGCGAGAGCGTATTCAGCCTCGGCAACGGGCATATGGGTCTGCGCGGCAATTTTGAGGAAGGCTTTTCGGGCAAAACGCTGAAAGGCACCTATGTCGCGGGCGTCTATTACCCCGACAGAACCAAGGTGGCCTGGTGGAAAAACGGCTACCCCGAATACTTCGCCAAGGTGTTGAACGCCTGCGATTTGATCGCGCTGGATGTCGCTTTGGACGGACAGCCGCTGGATTTGGCGAAAACCCCACCCCAAGACTTCGTCCAAACGCTGGATATGCAGAGCGGCACGCTGGAACGAAAGTTCACCGTATCCACGTCTTTAGGCCGCTCGGTTTCTGTTCGCACGCTCCGCTTTGTCTCCATGGCCGAAAAGGAAATCGGTGCGCTGTCGTATGCTGTTACCGCCGATTCCGGCGACGTCGAAGTTTCTTTTGTTTCTATGTTAAACGGCGATGTCCGAAACGCGGACGCCAACTACGACGAGGTGTTCTGGGAACCCGTTTCGTCCGACTGCACCGCCGAGGTCGCCGAAATCACCTTAAAAACCAAAAAGACCGGCTATACGGTCGCCACAGCCAAAGCGGATGCGCTGACACTGAACGGAAAGGCTGTGCACCTTGCACCTGAAATCTCCCACGACACACTGACCGCGGGGAGCGGCTATCACATCAACTTAAAAAAGGGCGAAACCCTGACCCTTTTTAAATACTTTGCAGTGACCACCTCCCGTGATGTTGCCGAAACCGACGTGACGAAGACAGCGATTGAACGCGTAAACACCGCCAAAAAGGCCGGATTCGACGCTTTGCTGGCCGCGCACAAAGCCGCTTGGCAAACGATATGGGCACAAAGCGATATCGAGATTTCGGGCGACACCGCCGCCCAGCAGGCCATCCGGTTCAACATCTTCCACCTGAATCAGACCTACACCGGCGACGACGACCGTCTGAATATCGGCCCCAAAGGCTTCACGGGCGAAAAATACGGCGGCGGCACCTACTGGGACACCGAGATGTTCTGTCTGCCCTTTTTCCTGTCCACAGCGGATGCCCGCGTGGCCAAATCCCTGCTTCTCTACCGATACCGTCAACTCTCCAAGGCCAAGGAGAACGCGGCCAAACTGGGTCTGCCCGGCGCGCTTTTTCCCATGGTCACCATGAACGGCGAGGAATGCCACAACGAATGGGAGATTACCTTCGAGGAAATCCACCGTAACGCCGCAATCACCCTGGCGATTAAAAACTATATTGATTACACCGGCGACGTCAGCTACCTTGAGGATTTCGGCATCGATGTGCTCGTCGAAACCGCACGTTTCTGGGCGGGGCGCGTCACCTTCAACGCCCGTGAAAACCAATACATGATTCTCGGCGTCACCGGCCCCAATGAGTATGAGAACAACGTGAACAACAACTGGTACACCAACCGCATGGCGGCCTTCTCGCTGGCCTTCACGGTCACAGCGGCGGGGTATCTGGAGAAAAACGCGCCCGAAGCCTATAAGCGCGCCAAGGACCGTCTGGGGCTTTCGCACCATGAGCTTTCGCACTTTTCGGCGATCTCGGCCGATATGTACTACCCGAAGTCCGATGACCCCGAGCTCTATATCCAGCAGGACGGATTTTTGGACAAAGCGCTGATTCCCGCCGAGCATATTCCGCCCGAGGAACGCCCCATCTCCCAGCACTGGTCATGGGACCGCATTTTGCGCTCCTGCTACATCAAGCAGGCCGACGTCATTCAAGGCATCTTCAACTTCCCGCATGAGTTCAGTCTGCCCGTCAAGCAGAAGAATTTCGATTTCTACGAGCCCTTGACCGTGCACGAATCATCGCTGTCCTCGGGGGTCTATTCGGTGGTGGCTTCCGAGATTGGGTACGTCGAAAAAGCGTACGCGCTTTTCCTGCGCGCGGCGCGGCTGGACCTCGACGACTACAACCATGATACCGAGGACGGCCTGCATATTACGGCCACATCGGGCGCATGGCTTTCCATGGTCTACGGGTTCGGCGGCTTAAGGTTCACCTTGGAAAAGCTCACGCTCAACCCCGTTCTCCCCGCCGAATGGACGGACTATCGTTTCAATCTCGTCTATCGCGGCACTGGCTTTTCCGTCTCGGTGACGAAGGAGACTGTGGTTCTGGCGCACCGGGGCGGCGAGGCGGCAGCGGTTTGGGTATACGGCAAAGAATACTTTTTGGAAGCGAATCAAACGATCACCATCAATCGATAGATTTTAAGGAGACATCATGGAGAATCACAATCTGCCCCGCACCGCGTATTTTTGCATGGAGTACGGGCTGGAAAACGAATTTAAGCAATACGCCGGAGGCCTCGGCATTCTGGCCGGAGACTACCTGAAAGGCGCGAAGGATCACGGCTATCCCATCGTGGGCATCGGCATCCTCTGGAAGCAGGGGTACACCGACCAGTGCATCGGGCAGGACGGAAAACCCTTCGACAGCTACCACAACCGCACCTATCCCTTTTTGGAGGATACCGGCGTGGAAGTGTCGGTGGTCATCCGCAAGCGCAAGGTCTTCGCCAAGGTGTGGAAGGTGACGGCTTTCGGCAACGCCGACCTCTATCTTCTGGATACCGACCTCGCTAAAAACGAGGACGCATGGATCAGCGGTCAACTGTACGGCTGGTTTGCCGAGGAACGTGTGGCGCAGGAGATGATTCTGGGCATCGGCGGCGTACGTGCCTTACGCGCACTGAATATTCCGGTGGATGTCTATCACTTCAACGAGGGTCACGCGGTGTTTGCCGCTTTCGAGCTCATCAAAGAGGCGACGGAAGCGGGTAAATCCTTTGACGAAGCGGTAAAAATCACGCGCAGTCAGACCGTCTTTACCACCCACACGCCCATCATTCAGGGCAACGAATCGCACACTCTGCACCGTCTGGCCTATATGGGCGCGGGCAACGGGCTGTCAGCCAAACAGCTGAAATCCATCGGGGGCGACCCATTCAACATGACCGTAGCGGCCTTGCGCCTGTCGCGCAAAGCCAACGCCGTAGCGGCTCTGCATGCCCAAACAGCCAACGCCATGTGGTCGCACGTGGACGGCCGATGCGAGATTATCGGCATCACCAACGCCATCCATGTTCCCACCTGGGTCAGCCGAAGCGTTCTGGACGCCGCCGGGGACGGCGAAAAACTGTGGCAGGCGCACATGGCCGAAAAGCGCGCGCTCATTCGGTTTATTGAGGAACGAAACGACGTTAATCTGGACGAGAACGTCCTCACCATCGGATTCTCGCGTCGGGCCGCGCCTTACAAGCGCTCGGACTTCATCTTCACCGACCGCGCACGCATCGAGAAGCTGTTTGCGGCCAACCGCCTGCAAATTGTCTTTTCGGGCAAGGCGCATCCGCTGGACGACACCGGCAAAGCCATCGTGGCCAATCTGGTTGCTTTCAGCAAGGCTTACCCCAAAAACGTGGTGTTCCTTGAGAACTACGACATGACCATCGGTGCGGCGCTGACCCGCGGCGCGGATGTCTGGCTCAATAACCCCCGCCGACCGCAGGAAGCCAGCGGCACATCCGGCATGAAAGCCGCGATGAACGGCGTTTTAAACTGCTCCATCCTGGACGGCTGGTGGCCCGAATGCTGCCGGCACGGTATCAACGGATGGCAGTTCGGCAACGGATTTGAATCCGAAGACGAGAAAGTTTTGGACGCGCATGACCTAAAGGCCCTGTATGACTGCCTGGAAAACGAGGTTCTCCCGACCTACGAGGGTGACAGAAAACGCTGGGTGGGCATGATGCAGGCCAGCATCGCCGACACCAAAGGCCAGTTTGCGGTCAAAAGAATGCTGGAAGAATACTATGGTCAGCTCTATCGCGCAGAAATTTAGCGATGCTTTTGATTTTTTCGCAGTTTCTGATATAATCATGATTATCTTCTTATTCTCGAGGTTACCGAAGTGAACCACACCGGTATGGACGAAAACACCTATATGGGCCCCGCGCATTACTCGCATCCGTCATTCATTTTTGAACGGAAACTCCTGCGCGCCATCCAGTCCGGCTCCGAGCCCGAAGCGATTGCCGCCGTGGCCGCCAAACGCCAGATGGAGCAGGAAACCCTGTCCGAAGACACGTTGGACGCCTTTCGTAGTGCCCTCAGCGCATCGCTTACGCTGTATGCCGATGCCGCGGTGGTTTTGGGTCTTTCGTCCGAAGAAGCCCGCCGCCTGACCGAAACATTCCAAAAGCGCATCCATACGCTCTCCACGCGCAAGGCGCTCTCGGCGCTGGAGTATGAGATGGCGCTGAAGTTTTTAAATTACGTCAAATGCGCGCGTACCAAGAAATATAAATTCCCCGTTTCAAAAATTGTCGCCTACATCTATGAAAACGCGACCGAGCGCATCACCCTGCACGATTTGGCTGAGATGGTGCACCTGTCTCCCGATTACCTCTCCCGGCTCTTTTTGGAGGAGCTGGGCGTCCACATCACCGATTTTATATTGGCTAATAAAGTGGAATCCGCCAAAAATCTTTTGGAATTCTCACGCATGACGGTCACCGAAATCGCCGCTTTTTTGCAGTTCTGCAACGCCGCCTATTTTTCCAGTGTGTTTAAAAAGTATACTGACCAGACACCGTATCAGTATCGAAAAGCCTTCTGCCGTTCTTAACGCCCTATTTCCCTATCCGCGATTCATTATTCTTATCACCCATCCAATAAACATCCATTAAATATTTTTCTTCTTGTTTACATCTCGTCATTCTGTTTATTGATATATATGCCAGTGTAATTGGTATACCTAACAATTGAAAAATAACGGGGGAGAAGCATGAATCAAAGCATTGAATACTTTCAAAATAACCTCAATATCGAAATCTCCGATCTGGTTGATATCATTATCAACAGCGCACACGAATATGTCTTCTTCAAGGACAGAGATTCCAAGTTCATCTATATCAACGAAGCGCTGATGCATTCCTTCGGTGCCAAATCCATGAGCGAAGTTTTCGGGAAAACCGATGCGGATTTTTACCCCACCGATTTCGGCAGCGAAACTTTCTATGAGGAACAGCGTGTCATCCAAACTGGTGTCCCGCTTTTGGAAAAAGAGGAAAAACTGGTCATGCCGGACGGGGACGTTCAATGGTATCAGGTCAGCAAATACCCCTTAAAGGACGTTGCAGGCAACATCGTCGGCCTTTGGGGCATCTCCACCAACATCTCCCAGCGGATTGCCACCGAGCGGGAGCTGGAGCACGTCAACGGAAAGCTGGAAAAGGCCTTGGCGCGGTCTCAGGAGATGGAGAAGGTGGCCAAAATAGCCAGCATGAGCAAGGGCCAGTTTTTGGCCAATATGAGCCATGAAATCCGGACACCGCTTAACGCCATCATCGGCCTTTCCGAGCTGATGACCCGAACCGCCCTGGACGAAAAACAGCTGGACTACAACCAGAAAGTCCTAAGCTCGGCCAAGGCACTGCTCGGCATCATCAACAGCATTCTGGATTACTCGAAAATTGAAGCCGGAAAGATGGAGCTGGAACGTGTACCCGTCGATCTGGATGAAATTTTGAACAATCTTTCCAGCATGCTGACCTTAAAAGCCGAACAGAAGGGCATTGAGCTCCTGTTCGATGTTTCCATCGACACGACGCACAAACTGGTCGGCGACCCGGTTCGGCTGACTCAGGTGCTGGTCAATCTGGTCAATAATGCCTTAAAGTTCACCAGCGAGGGTTACATCACCTTGCGCATCAAAACCACGCGCATCGACAAGGAGAATACCCATCTGCACGTCGAGGTCAACGATACCGGCATCGGCATGAAGCAGGATCAGATTGAAAAGCTGTTCCACCCCTTTTCTCAGGCCGACGCTTCCACCACGCGCGAATACGGCGGAACCGGCTTGGGGTTGTCCATCTCCAAAGAGATTATCGAGCTGATGGGCGGAAAAATCGGCGTGACCAGCAATTACGGCAAAGGCAGCAGTTTTTTCTTTGACGTGGATATGCCGCTGTACGGCGAATCCGACCGCGCGCTGATTATCCCGGATTACCTAAAAAATCTGAGTGTTCTGGTCGTGGACGACAACGATGAAGCCCGATTGATTATCGAGCGTCAGCTCACGTCTTTCGGGTTTAACGTGATAGGCGCCAGCTCGGGCACCGAGGCGATTGTCCTGGTCGAAAAAGGCAGCGTCCGGCCCGACCTCATCGTCATGGATTATCTGATGCCCGAGACCGACGGCATTGCCGCCACCGAAGCCATCCGCAAAATTCAGGCGGAAAGCCATATCCCGGAAATCCTGATGGTCTCGGCGTATGGCAAGGAAGATATCAAAAAGCAGGCGGCGGAGGCCAGCATCAATTATTTCCTCGATAAACCGATTAACCCTTCCCATCTTTTCGACACCGTTCTTTCCATGTTCAGCGAGAAATCGGTATCGGGCCCAATCCCGCCGCGCAGGCCGCAGGATGATCACGCGCAGGTGCAGAAAATTCAGGGTGCGCGGATTCTTCTGGTAGAGGACAACGACATCAATCAGCAAATCGGCAAAGAGCTTCTGGAGAGCGAAGGCCTGGTGGTGGATATCGCCGAAAACGGCCAGATTGCGCTGGATCGGATGAAGGCAGCCAAGAAAGGCGATTATGACCTGATTTTAATGGATATTCAGATGCCGGTCATGGACGGCCGCGAAGCGACGCGGCAGATTCGCAAACTGGATAATGGCTGCGGTGATATCGTCATCGTGGCCATGACCGCGCACGCGCTGGCCGAGGAAAAGGACCGCAACATCAAGAGCGGCATGGACGCGCAGATCAACAAACCCATCGATCTTCATGAGGTGTTCTCCACCTTGCTTAAATACATCCCCGAGAAAAAAGGCGGCGGTGCGCCTCCGCCCAAGAAAGAAAAACCCGCTGCGGCTAAATCCATTAACGTAGACGGCATCAACACGAAAGAGGGCCTTTCACGCGTCATGGAGAACGCCGAACTGTATGACGAACTCCTCTCACGCTTCTACACCAGCTATCATGACATCTACGCTCACATTCTAGAGAATGACGAAAAACAGGCTTTTGAGGAGAACCGCATCATCGTCCACACCATCAAAGGTTCGGGCGGCAATCTCGGTGCAGGCGATCTTTTCGCGGCGGCCGAAAAGCTGGAATCCGCCTACCGCGAAGGCAAACGCGGCGGCGAAGTGCTGGCGCCTTTTAAAGCCGCGCTGGACCGCGTATCGGGCGGCATTCACGCCTATCTCATCAGCAAAACCCATGAGCTTCCCGAGGATACTCTGCCGCGTCGAAAAGTTGGAGACCTGTCGGATGAATTTCGCGAGTTGTTCGGCCAGCTATCCGACTTTAACATGGATGCCCAATCCTCCGCCAAGCAGATTCTGGGTAAACTCGACAAAGCCGAGCACAGCGCTTTTGAGCCCATCGCAGAAAAAATAAGCGACCTAAAGTATGAAGATGCGGCTTCGGATTTAACCGCGTTTTTGAAACCTTACGGCATCATTTTAGGGGGAAAATAGCATGATGAACGAACCAATTGCCATCCTGATTATCGACGACGCCGTGGAAGTCATCAAAACGCTGTCCGCACTCTTACGCTCCGATTATCGCGTGTATTTCGCCACCGATGGGGACGCGGGTTTGAAGCTTGCCAAACAGAAGAAACCCGACCTGATCTTGCTGGATGTGATGATGGAGCCCATGGACGGATATGAAGTCTGCCGTCGTTTGAAGTCCGACCCCGATACCAGCGATATTCCGGTCATCTTCGTCACGGCCGCCGCCGACACCGAGGACGAGAAAAAGGGCTTCGAAATCGGTGCCGCCGATTATATTCGAAAGCCGTTTATTCCGGTGGTCACGCTGGCGCGCATCCATCACCACGCTCAGCTCTCGGTCAACTTAAAGGAAATCAAACGGCTGTACAGTCTGGCTCTGGACGCCAACCCCATCACCAAACTGCCGGGCAACAACAGCATCCGCAAACATATTGAAGAATTGCTCGCGACGCATCAGGCGCGGTGCGTGCTGTACTGCGATCTGGACAGCTTTAAATCCTACAACGACAAATACGGCTTTGCCAAGGGCGACGATATCATCCTGTTCACCGCCCAGCAGATGCAGAGCGTGGCCAAAGCACTGAACATCAGGGATGCGTTCTTCGGTCATGTCGGCGGAGATGATTTTGTGGTGACGCTGGACAGCGCAGAAGCTGAGACATATGCCGAAACCTTCATCCAGTCCTTTGACAAACTGATCACCCAGTTCTACAACAAGGCGGATCTGGACAACGGCTACATCGTCTCCACCAACCGCGAGGGCAATCTGGTCCAGTTCCCGTTTGTCTCGATCAGCATTTCGGGCGTGGATTTAAGCAGCGGCCGATATCAAAGCTATCTCGAAGTCAGCGACACCTGCGCCGACCTCAAGCATAAGGTCAAGATGCTGCCGGGCAGCAACTATATGCTGGACCGAAGGAAAGAATAAGAAAAAATCTTCTAAACTTAAAAAACGGCTTTCGCCGTTTTTTTGATTTACCACTGTAAAAAGACATCGGTGGGGTCTCCGTTCGCAAACGTGTTGGACCAGACCGCGACAAGAACAAACAAAATGATGATATATAGCAGGAGATACCGCCACTTCTTTTGCCAGATACGCTTAAAGTAGTCGGCGTTCAGGCATTCAAATATAAATATCGCATAAATCATGCTGTACATCGGCAGGAAAAAGCGCAGCTCCACGATACCCGGCAGAATGGCGGCGCAGACCACCAGAATCATCATCAGGAGCCAGGTCTGCGGTTCACGAAAAGCCTTTTTTCGTTCCGTTTTTTTCGCCAGCGTCTGAACAACGAAGACGCCCGAAAAGAAGGTCAGCGTGTAGGAAATCAACATAAACACATTGTTCAAATGATTCAAACTGGTGAGATAAACGTGGTTAAACGGTACACAGAGAATATTGATAAAATGCCGCATATAGATGCCGATAAGGTCAAACATATGCTTAACGCAAAACCGTATCAATCCCATCCAGCCCGCATTGATGGCATTTTGGAAAGTCTCGGACAACTGCTCCCCTGCGTCATCGACAAAATAGAGCGCACCTTTCAAACCCGTATCCGCCATTGGCGCCATGGTCTCATAGCGAGAAATCGCGAGCCCCGCCTTGATTTGGCCGGTATAGAGCGTCTGTTCCTGCCCGACTACGGTATTGACCATGGGGGACAGCGTTTGAAAATGATGCGCATTCACCAGAATTTGCGGCCAGCAGACCGCCGCCATACCCGCAAAAATCATCACCGCGGAAAGCGCCAAAGTCAGGAATCGATATTTTTTCTTCAGGGCAAAGGCCAGATAGACGACCAAAAACAGCGGAACGATAAATAGATAGATGGTTCGGGTGTTGTACGCCGCATACAGCGCGCCGCCTGCCAGAAAAGCGAGTGCCCACTGCCGCCCCAAGGGTTTCTCCTTGGTCAGCATCGCCTTGAAGGCGACAGCCGCCAAAAGCGCCAGTCCGAATCCCCACAGGTCGGAAAGCGGATAATACACCAGATCGGACCAGAAGAGCATGAATACGGCAAAAAGGAACAGGCGCAGGAAAAACGTCTTCAATGTGTTTTTTCGGATATAAAAGCCGGGCAGAATGACTGTGAAGATCAGCGCCGCAAAAAACGATGCAAAAATGGCCATCGATTGGCCGGGCATCAGCCCAAACACATTGCCAATTATCGTGATTCCCAGAAACATCAGCGGGAAGAAATATCCTCTTAGATTCAACATGTAGTTTGAAAACGAGAAAGTGCCATCGCTGATGAACGACTGGCTGAAGACATAGTAGTTGCTGGCATCGAACATCAAAGGATAGTTTAGATAGACGCCGACTGCCGCGCTTGCGATTCCGCAGAGCAGAAAAGCAATCAGGGCCTGTCTCTTGATAAAAAATCGGTTCTCAGTCATTTGTCTCGTCCTCATTGCCCGCCACAATCTGCAGGCATCTCTGGTTTTTACTTGTCGCATTGTATCACAGTTTGCAGTGATTTACAATTTGATTCACACGGCTTCCCGACTCTATTCGCCCTGTGCGTCTTTACTTCATCGTTCAATCTGCAACGCGTGAAACAATTCACGTTTACGAGTCATCATCGAATGGGATATTGCGGTCAGATAGATGATAGCCGCCGCCGACAAAAAAGCCAGCCCGGGCATCATCCCTTTCAGCCCGTGTTGAATGAAAAAAATAATACTATAGAAAATCACCATAAAGCCTAAAGCCGCGCCGATCAAATCTAAAAAATGTATCCGCATTTGGACATTGACCTTTGTTCCGC
>ERZ1645192.2448-NODE-2448-length-15365-cov-6.173677_pt1 | contig 15365 bp, 16 predicted proteins | sample MGYA00575354_ERZ1645192 | MGnify/ENA primary metagenome ERZ1645192 (study PRJEB40844, sample SAMN11349763) | freshwater sediment metagenome | isolation source: river sediment | host: Sediment | place: India: Faizupur Khadar , New Delhi | collected 2017-02-21 ... | reverse complement strand
CGGATATTACAGTAACTTATGATCCAAATAATTTAGAAGGCATCTCTTTAGATTTATATGAAGACAAAGTAAATGATTTGATTGCATATGCTTATTGGACATCTTATTGGGGTATCAGAAATAGACCTCGGATTCAATCTATTAATGATAGTTTGTTTTTTTATCATGGAATACGTTGGAGTATTACTGTAGATCCTGTTTTGCAAGGTTCTTTGATTGGTGATAATATACCAAATTGGAAACAAGATTCAGGAGGGGAATTAGAATTAATAGATTATCAAACCTATCCTGAGGTATTTATTGCTCTCAAATGGCATAAAAAAGATGGAATTCATTATGGGTGGTTGCGCTTTAGGTGGGATTATAATTTAAAACGATTGTATATTAATGATTATGCCATTCATAATACAGCGGGAGCATCCATATTAACAGGACAAAAGGAAGAATAATAAACCATGAAAACACTTTTTAAAACAATCGTACTGCTACTTTTATCTCTTCTATTTATACATTGCAAGCCGGAGCCGATAGAACCGGAGCCGATAGATTACCGAGACAAATGGTGCGGAGATTATGCTTGCAATACGGATTATTATAACAATGATACAACAGTAATAGTAAGCATAAAAAAAGTAAATGATTCCCTAGTTTCCATTTCAAATCTTTATACTCAGGTAGAGATACAGGTAGATACAAATGGACATTTTTTTGAAAGAGGACACTTTAGTTGTGATGTATTTTCAGGAGATTTTTACAAGGATAGTATTAACTTTTGGATGGGATTTTACCTTGTTCATAATCAATATTATTATCACTATAATGGAATTAAACAATAAAACCCGTTTAGACAAACATCCCTAGGAACATTTAGCTAAAGTGAAGGGCAGTATCCCCTTTCAACATCTTTGCGACATTACTATCAATGGTATTACCAGATAGCTGCTTGTTTATCGGCAGGGAGGTACATCTTATCCCCTTCTTTGACATCGAAGGCTTTGATAAAAGCAGGGATATGCGGTAAGGTGCCGTTTACTCTCCATTTACCGAGGGAATGGGGATCTTCTTTGGTTCGACGCAAGATTTCTTCATCGCGTATATTGCCTGCCCACACACCGGCATAAGCAATAAAGAAGCGTTGTTCGGCAGTAAATCCGTCCATAACATCTTTGATTTCTCCGGCTGCTTTGGCTTTTTGCATGGCAACAAAAGAAACATTCACGCCTCCATTGTCGGCAATATTCTCACCCAGGGTAAACTGACCGTTGGCAAAGGTTCCGGATAAGACTTCTATTTGATTAAAATGGTTCACCAATACCAGCGTACGTGTTTCGAAATTCTTGCTGTCGGTTTCCGTCCACCAGTCGGTCAGATTACCGTCTTTATCGTAATTGCGTCCCTGGTCGTCGAAGCCATGGGTCATTTCATGTCCTATCACCACACCTATAGCACCGTAGTTGACGGCATCATCGGCTTTCATATCGAAGAAAGGAGGTTGTAAAATACCTGCCGGAAAACAGATTTCATTGGTAGTAGGGTTGTAATAGGCATTCACCATTTGCGGTGTCATTAACCACAGGCTCCTGTCAACGGGTTTCCCTATTTTATCAAGCTGATACGCTAATTCAAAACGATTGGCACGGACAACATTGGCATAATAAGTATCCCTTTCGATAGACAAAGCTTCGTAGTTTCTCCATTTGTCGGGATATCCGATTTTAACGATAAAGGTACCCAATTTCTCGAGGGCTTTTTCTTTGGTTTCATCGGTCATCCATGTATTCTGTTTAATCCGTTCTCCGAGAGCAATTTTAAGATTGTCAACCAGCTTCAACATACGGTCTTTGGCTTCGGAAGGGAAATATTTTTCTACATACATCTGTCCGACAGCTTCACCCAAACAAGCATCCACCGTACCGACAACTCGTTTCCAACGCGGTTTCATTTCGGTTTTACCCGATAAAACGGTGCCATAGAAATCAAAATTAGTTTTCACAAATTCTTCACTCAAATAAGGAGAGGCATCGTTGGCAAGTTGTAAGGCAAGATAGGCTTTGATGGTGTTGATATCGGTAGCAAGTAAGAGTTTATTTAATCCTTTGATATACTCCGGCTGACCCACATTGATGCTGTCAAGGTCAGTTAATCCGATTGTTTGCAAATACAATTTCACATCCATTACCGGCAATAGTTGCTGTAAATCATCAACGGCAATATAATGGTAGGTTTTAAAAGGATCGCGTAAATCGTTTTTATCCATGAATATTTTTGCCATTTCGGTTTCAAGAGCGAGCACGGCTTTGGCTGTTGCTTCTTCCTTCCCTTCTAACTTGGCAACTTGATTGTAGGTAGAGAGTTTGAGTAATTTGGTTAAGAGCACCACATACTGATCGCGTATAGCTTGTGATTTGTCTTCCAGATAAAAATCTCTGTCGCCGATCCCCAAGCCTGATTGCCACAACCAGGCAATGTTCATGTTGCTGTTGGCAGGATTGGCTTCGGAGAAAACGCTGAAGAAACATCCCGTACCTTGTAGATATACCTTTGCCAACATAAGCGTCAGTTCTTTCTTCTCTTTCATGGCAGCAATAGCGCGAACATCATTTAATAAAGGGGTAACTCCTTGTTTTTCGAGGCTCAGACTGTCCATCCCCAGGGTATATAAATCCCCTATTTTCTGAGAAATGCTCCCCTTATCATGCTTCTTGGCAGCGATACCGCTCATTAAGTCATTCAATTGTTTTTGATTGTCTTCGCCTAATTTATCAAAACTACCGTAGCGGGCATATTCACCACTGAGGGGATGCAGTTTCATCCATCCTCCACACGCATATTGGTAGAAGTCGTCGGAGGGTTTTACACTTTCGTCTAAGAACGATTTATTGATACCTGAGGTGAGTGCTGTTTTTTCTTTGGTAGTACATGCTGTCATCATAATGAGTACACTTGCAAAAATTGTTATTGATTTCTTTTTCATTTTTTTTAAGGAATATTATTTTTACTTTTACTTAATTCATAATAGTATTCAGCGGAATCTTTACGATTCATCTGATTATAGATGCTTGATTTCTCCATATAGCCGGAGGGGTGTTCGGGTTGTAAGGCAATCAAAGCATCGGCAGTGGCTAATGCCTTATCAAAGTCTTTGATAAACGTATAGATTTGTGTTTTCATCTGATACGCAGAGGTATTGTAAGGCTCTAAGGCAATGGTTTTATCACACATAGTAATAGCGGAATCCAACTCATTGATACGCGCATAACCAATGGCTAAATTGCTGTAGCAGGAAGCTGCTTTATCCGGATTCGTCCGTAAATACATGTTAAAATGATAACGAGCCGAATCCATCATCCCCAACATGGCATAGGAGCTGCCCGCATCAAAATGAACGACATGTTCGGAGCTATCCGCATTCACAACAAATACATAATGATTTTTGGCTTTTGCATAATCTCCTTTATTGTAATAGGCTATCGCAATATTATAATTTGCTGTCAAGGAATTTGGATTCAACAATAAAGACTGTTCATGGTATTTTACCGCTGAGTCCAGAAAATTTTCTTTGCGATAAAAAGGTGACAATGAATAATAGGCAAATCCCAACCTTTCATAAGCATTGGCATGTTTCGGATAAATAGTGATAGCCTTTTGAATAGCTTGTATCGATTTCCACATATAGGCTTTATAAAAGAGTGTATTCTTCTCCATTTCTGCCGGAGTAGAAGGCGTATCATTTTTCGCCTGATATTCTATAGCTTTATCTCTCAATGCTTCTCCCCATAATAAGTTCAAACGGGCACTATTTTCCGATTTTTTTATATCCGCACCGTATAAGGTGTAATTATTCTCCCACTCGGCAGAACGACTATAGGTCTTGACGACAAAAAACAACAACATTATTATCAATATACCCATAGAAAAAGTAAATTTCCTGATATCTCCAAATTTTTGCTGTTTATAATCATACTTTGAAAACTCAAACAACAGATAAACAATTGCTATGCAATAAGCCAGAGAAGGCAGAAACAGAAATCTGTCGGCAAAAGAAGCACCTATTAAATACACCAGATTGCTATAAATACTCATGGTAACCACAAAGAAAAAGACAGCAAATGCGACGGGGCTTTTCTTACGTATACCTTTGAAAGCGTATACCAACAATGCAATATAGACCAGTAAGGACAGCATTGTTTGCCAGCTTCCGAAAGTTACAATCGGTAATTGGCTGAACGAATAATCGCAAACTTGTTGGTAAGGAATTATTAATAGCAATAAATATTTACCTAACAGCATAATGGCGCTTGCCCATCGTGTCATCAAAGGTTCTTCGGCAAAATAATTATTAATGCTTGTAAGTTCAGCGGACGAAAATTCACTCAAAACAGCAAAACGTGCCACCAGATAAATAATAATCGGAACTACAATTGCCACTATACTATTAATGTATTCCTTACGCTCTGCTTTGCGAAAGAAATATACCGTTATCGGTAATGCAAGCAAAAAGGTAATCGCACTCTCTTTGGAAAACATCGCCAGGAGGAAAGAAACAAAAACACCTGTCAGCCAATACATTTTTTTGGTATCGATGTATTGCAGGGTAAACCATATGCTTGACAGCAAAAACAGCAGCAACATGATTTCGTCTCTGCCTTTGATATTCGCTACCACTTCGGTATGCATGGGATGTGCTGCATATAAAATTGTAATAATGAAAGGTAAAAGTTTATTTTTATCGACAAACATTTTACGTAAAACCACATACAAGAGTACGCAGGCTAAGGCATACCACAATACATTTAACACATGATATAAGGTAGGATTATCGGGAGACATTTGCCATTCGGTAGCAAACATTAATAAACTCAGAGGACGGTACTGATAGGCTTCGGGTTTGATTTTCACACCGTGCATGGAATGTGTGCTCAGTATATCACCAAAAGCGGCTGTTCCTTGTTTTACATATATATTTTCTTTAAAAACAACACCGTCGTCCAAAGCCCACTGATGCTGAAAAGTATTGGCATATAAGATAAAGGAGAAAAGAAAAATGCTTATATACACCATCCATTCCTTGACAGACACTGTTTGTTGAAAGCTTGCATTCACCTCCGGTGATAAGGGTTTTTCCTGCATCGTTTGTCCTGTCTTCTTAATTTTATAATTGTGTGCCATATGCTATGTTTTGAAAAATAAAATAATTTGCAAAGATACTATAAATTGTTAAAATCATAGGTAAGATTCATTAAAAAGAATAGATGAAATAAAAAATACTATCTTTGCAGCCTTTACATAAAAAAATGTGCAAATCCGAATATTAAAAAACGATAATACGTGTGTAAAACAAAAAGCAATACTCCTATCGAAGATAGATTTCAACTATATGCAGGTAAAATCTTCAGGCACCCCCATACTATTATCAGCGCATACGATAACAAAACTTTTTTGAAAGCTTTCGACGAAATAGAAAAATACAGCCAAACACATTTTTTAATTGGATATATTTCTTATGCTGCAAAAGATATTTTTTTAAACAAAACCATTCAAAGTAATACTCCCTTATTGTATTTTGAAGTTTACACACAGTATGCCGAATATCAACCCAAAACCATACATGAAGATATCTTTTTATTTCCTAAGCCACTGATATCCTATAGACAATACAAAGCAGCTTTTGAAAAAATCAAACAACACATCGCTTGTGGTAATACGTATGAGGTTAATTACACTTATGCTTGTGATGTTGCATATGCAGGCAACATACTTAGTCTCTACGAAAAGCTTTTACTCCTACAAACCACTCCTTACAATGCACTTATTCAAAACGATTACGAAGAAATTCTTTCATTTTCTCCTGAACTGTTTTTTATAAAAAAAGGAAATCGAATACTAACCAAACCCATGAAGGGCACCCTGCCACGAAAATCCCTACAATCGGAAGACGAGAAACAAATAGATATTTTGAAAAACGATATCAAAAACAGAGCGGAAAATGTGATGATTGTTGATTTGCTCCGCAATGATTTAAACAAAATTGCTGTTACGGGTAGTGTGAAAGTAACGAAGCTGTTTGAAGTCGAAACACATAAAACGCTGCATCAAATGACTTCGGAGATAGAAGCTGAGCTACCCCCCGGCACTACACATTTTGATATTTTAAATGCTATTTACCCTTGCGGTTCAATTACCGGAGCACCCAAAATAAAAACAATGAAAATCATTGATGAACTGGAAACAACACCACGCAATATTTACTGTGGAGCCATAGGATATATCTCTCCTGAAGAAAGTATTTTCAGTGTTCCTATCCGCATATTGCAACGCAACAAAGCACATCAACATTTCCGCTATCATACGGGAGGGGCTATCGTTTGGGATTCAAAATGTCGTGATGAATGGGAAAAAACACTCATTAAAACACGTTTTATCAGTGTGCAAAACCCTGACTTTGCATTAATGGAAACCATCAAAGTCGAGAATAGGAAGCTTGTTTTCGGAAACGAACACCTCAGCCGCTTGAAACAATCCGCAAACCAATTGGGATTTGTTTTTAATCCCGAACTTGAAAAATTGCAGGCGAAACAAAACGGCATATTACGCATCTCCCTATCAAAAAACGGAACGTATGAAGTAAGCTACAGAGCTTTGGAAGCAAACCAATCCACACATATTTCCATTTCACCCATTAGCGTCAATAGCAAGCATCCACTTGTAAATCATAAAACATCCTATCGTCCACAGTTTGAAAACAGCATGCTGAAAATCAAAAACGGAGAACTTTTCGATGAACTTTTTTTGAATGAGAAAGGGGAACTTACCGAAGGAGCACGCAGCAATATCATCTTAGAAATAGGCAATCAATGGTTCACCCCCAAACTCGAAAGCGGATTATTAAACGGGATTTACAGGCAAAAACTATTGCGAGAAAAGAAATGCATTGAAAAAACATTGTATATCTCCGATGTAGAAAAAGCAAACAACATATATTGTATCAACTCCGTTAGAGGCATTACAAAAGTTACCTTAATCACATGATACTAATAGATAATTACGACTCTTTCACCTATAATATCGTCGCGTATTTTAAAGAATTGGGAATAACACCTCTTGTTTATAAAAACGATGATATCACTATGGATAGATTGGAAAAGGAAACCTTTCAATCCATTGTGTTATCTCCCGGGCCGGGACATCCGAAGGATGCCGGAATATGTTTGGATGTGATTCGTCATTTTCATAAAACCAAGAAAATATTAGGCGTTTGCTTAGGACATCAATGCATGGCGCATTACTTCGGAGCCCATATCCTGCAAGATACCCATCCGACCCACGGTAAAACCTCAAGCGTGTTTTTCGAGGAAGTGCCTCTTTTTAAAAATATCCCCCAAGGATTTGCTGCCACCCGCTATCATTCGCTCGTAGTCGACATACGGACATTATCAGCAGATATTGTTCCCATTGCCTGGACTAAAAACGGAATAAACATGGCTATACAACATAAACATCTTCCCCTCTTCGGTATCCAATTTCATCCCGAAGCCATTTTAAGTGACTATGGAAAAGTATTGTTTAAAAACTTTTTAGAGATATAAAAATCTTTACACGCTTTCTATCAAGTCCTCCGTCATCTTAAGGAAGGCTGCCACCATCACTTGATCTTCCTGATTGAAAATGCTTTTCCCTTTTTCAGCGGCTTCGCCTACTTCTGCAACCAAGGGAATTTGACACAATAGCTTGGTGTCGTATTCTTTTGCCAGCAAGGCACCTCCCCCCTGTCCGAAGATAAAATATTTTTCATCGGGATGGGATTTGGGTGTAAACCATGACATATTTTCGACCACTCCCAACAAAGGAATGGCAATTCCTTCTTTGGTAAACATATCAACGGCACGGCGGGCATCGTTTAATGAAATTTCTTGCGGGGTGGTTACGATAATAGCCCCTGTCAAGTGCAACTTCTGTAAGATTGTCAACTGAATATCACCCGTTCCCGGAGGAAAATCGATAATCATATAGTCGGGAGCATCCCAAACGGTATTTTCAAACAACTGAAGAATGGCATTGGCAGCCAAAGGACCCCGCCAGACAACACTTTGTCCTTTTCCCATAAAAAATCCCAACGACATAACCTGTACCCCGTATTTCAGAAGCGGCTTCATGCTTTCTTTCTCTCCTATCATTTCAACTTCAGGTGTCAGACTTTCCAAGCCCATCATTTTCGGTATGGAAGGGCCATACAAATCGGCATCCACCAAGGCTACTTTTAATCCCTGACGTGCCAAAGCAATGGCTAAATTTACGGACACTGTTGATTTACCTACCCCACCTTTTCCCGATGCTACGGCAATGATATGTTTTGCCGGCAATTTAATTTTCTCTATATCAAACATCTTTTTAAATCTTATCTAAACCGTTTTTTAAATCTGCAATAATATCTTCCACATCTTCTATCCCTACTGAGAAACGAACCAATTCGTCGGTGATGCCGGCAGCGAGTTTATTCTCTTTGCTTACAGCAGCATGTGTCATGGATGCCGGATGTTGAATCAAAGTTTCAACGCCACCCAATGAAACCGCGAGCAATGCAAGATGTACGTTGTTCATTAGTTTTTCACCTGCGGCAAAACCACCTTTTAATCCGAAACTCATCATAGAACCGAAACCACTCATTTGTTTCTTTGCCAACTCATATTGAGGATGTGAAGGTAAGCCCGGATATTTTATCCATGCAATCTTAGGATGTGTTGCGAGAAATTCAGCAACCCTCATGGCATTTTCTTGGGCTCTTTCAATACGTATTGCCAGAGTTTTCACACCACGCAATACCATAAAGGCTTGGGTAGGATCCATGTTACAGCCCATATACACCATGGAATGACGTATTTGTTTGTATAACTTTTCATCTTTGGCAACTATCACTCCCCCTACAATATCGGCATGCCCGTTGATAAATTTGGTAATGGAATGCAAAACAACATCAGCACCCAAGTCCAGCGGTTTCTGTAAATAAGGAGAACAGAAGGTATTATCGACTACCAAAATCAAACCGTGTTTCTTGGCAATGGCAGCACAAACAGCAATATCGGTAATTTCCATGGTTGGGTTTGCCGGGGTTTCAATATACAACACCTTGGTATTAGGTTTAATCGCCTTGATAATATTATCTGTATTAGATGTATTTACAAAACTGGCTTCCACGTTAAAGCGAGAGAAATCTTGTTCCAGCACTCCCCTTGCCGGCCCGTAAACAGCATCAGAACTGATAATATGACTACCGGCACCCAACAACGCCATGTATACCGTACTTACTGCTCCCATGCCCGATGAAGTGGCTATGCCGTCAAACCCATTTTCCAATTGGGCAATATTTTGTTCAAAGGCACGTATGGTAGGATTGCCTATGCGTGTATATATATATCCCTTGCTTTTGCCTGCAAAACAATCGGCTCCGTCTTGGGCATTTTTAAATTTAAAGGTTGATGTTTGGTAAATAGGCACGGTAGCACTTCCGAATTCATCTTCAAATGCTCCTGCATGAATTAATTTGGTATTAAACCCTTTATTTTTTGTATCCATTATGTTAATATTATTTTTTATATTATTAATTATTTTTAACTTCAAATATATGATGATTGCTATCTTGAATGAAATAAGTTGAAAATTCATTCTTCTTTCGAATATAGACAGGATAATCATTTTTTATAGCTCTCGCTGCCATTGCTTCAGCATCGTCAACCGAAATACACACATGAGAAAAACCATCATGAACCGACTGTTCATAAACAAAAAGTTCTAATTCACACCCATGGCAGTTTCCAAATAAAATTGTTATTTCTGTATCTATCTGAAAAATATTGTATGTTTCTTCTTTAGATAAAGTAAAGTTCCTTTCTTGTTGAAACCCTAAAACATCTTGATAAAAATGTTTTAAATCTTTTTCTTTTATTTGTAAGCCAATATGTTTTATTTTATACATTCTTTATAACTCCATTATTAGTCCTGTTTTCACTTGCTTGATATGAAACACATCAAAAAATAACGACAAAGCCGGCAATTCGGTACAATGTGCCGGATAAATTTTTTTAACGTTAATATTCTTTAAATATTCTATCGTTTGAAATGTTTGTTCATCTTTTTTCTTTAGATGAAACCCGCCAATGACTGCTTCTATCTTATTAATACGAGTAATTTTCATTGCATACTCCACAATATTGCAAATGCCGGCATGCGCACAACCTACAACAATAACCAAAGCATCTTCCTTCATAATTACCAATGCCGAATCGTCGGGCACAAAATCGTCTACTCCATTTTTATCAATAAAGGGAGTTTGTTGTGATTCAAAAGCTTGTATTCGGGGAATTTCACCTAAAAAAAGTATATTTTTGTGCAAATAATACGGCATGGCATATTTTTTCCAATTATATTTTTGCGATAAAGCCGTTTCCGATAAAGCCAATCCTATGTACGTAGCATCGCTTTTTCGATAACGTTGCATGCATACTTTAGGATGACTAATCAATGTTTTATTTGAAATATATTGCAAACCATCGCCATGATCCCAATGTCCATGACTTAACACAATCGTACTTACTTGTTCTTGCAGATTAATACCAAGAGTCGCTGCATTTTTAAGATATACATCCGAATGTCCGGCATCGAACAAAATCCTTTCATTTTTATATTCTATAAAATAAGATAAACCGTGTTCAGCCAAACACTTTCCTCCTGCCGTATTATCGCATAAAACTGTTAATAGCATTTTCTTATAATTATTTTAACAATAACCTATCATAGACTTGTTTCAAAATATGAGCAGAAGCTATGTCGGGGGCATATTCAATAATACTTTGTTGTTGTATCATAGCTTTGATAAAAAGTGGTTCATACGGAATTAATGCTATAACAGTAGCATTCCATGCATTCGCCTTTTGTGCAATCTGTTCACTTAACTCCGGATGTAAATCGTATTTATTGATTATTACTTGTGTTTCTATATTAAAATGTTTGGCTACTTCCAACATTCTTTCCATATCGTGTATACCCGAAAGCGATGGTTCTGTTACAAGCAGCAATTTATCTACCCCTGTTATCGTTGACATTACCGGACATCCAATCCCCGGAGGACCATCAAGAAGAATCGTTGCTATGTGGTAATGTTTAGCCATTGCTTTGGCTTTTTCCCGCACTTTATTCACCAACAAACCTGTATTTTCTTCTCCCGGTGCCAAACGTCCATACACCATTTTCCCATTACGAAAGCTACCCGCATAATAGCGACTTTCATTTTCTTCACACATAGCAATTGCCCTTTCGGGACAAATACGCGAACACAGATAACAGCCGTCGCAAAAAACTTCTTCAATTTTTATTTTTCCTTGTTCGTTAACAATAGCATCGAAACGACAATACTCCATACATAGACCGCAATGAGTACAAAGCGAATAATCAATAACGGCTTTCTCTCCACCTACAAAAGAATATTCTTCTTCGTGGGTAGGATTAAACAATAAATATAAATTCGATGCATCTACATCACAATCTACTAATACAATGCTTTTACTCAAACTTGCCAATGCCGCGCTAATGCTGCTTTTGCCGGTTCCGCCTTTACCACTTATTACTGCTATTTGCATATCTCTTGATTTATAAAATGAACGATATTTTTAAATTGATGCTTATAAGCCGGTATTTGCTGTGCACATAATCCTCCTTTAGCATATACCTCCGCGATGCGACGATCAAAGGGTATTTCGGCAAGCAATGGAATATTTTCTTTTTTTAAATAATCTGTCATTTCGTTATTAGGAACATCTACTCGATTGATAATAACACCATAACGCTTATTCATCCCCTTCAGGGTTTCTACTGTTTGTTTTAAATCGCTTAAGCCAAAAGGAGTAGGTTCTGTAACAAGAATCACATAATCGGCATGCACCACACTATGAATAAAAGGACAAGATGTTCCGGGAGGAGCATCTATGATTTGCATGTAAGGTTCAGGATTAAGTTTCAGAGCAGCCTTTACCGTATTGACGGGGGAATATACCCCTACCCGCATACGGGCTTCCGTGAGCAAGGCATGTTGACTTATCCTATACTGGTTCACCTCTCCTATAAGCCTATCAATCTCTCGAATAGCACCATAGCTACAAGCCGCCGTACAGGCACCACAACCGTGACACAACTCTTCGATTACCTTGATATAGTTGGAAAACCCAATCATCAAAATAGCGTTATAATTACAATATTCCTTGCATTTCCCACAAAATACACAAAGAGAAGTGTCTATTTCCGGCACCTTCAACAATACATCATTGTGGTGCATGATTTCGCCTTTAAAAAACAAGGTGTCGTTGGGTTCCTCAGCATCACAATCAATTAATTCCACCTGCTGTCCCTCTTCCATTAAAACATAAAATATATTTGTAGCTACCAGGGTCTTCCCTGTTCCTCCTTTGCCTCCTGCTACGGCTATCTTCATCCCTTCCTTCATTTTTATTTCTTTTGATTACATACAATAAAACTTCCTTTTTCAACTTTTAACAACTCGGCAATCACATCGCATTTAGCCATTAATAGGAAATAAATGCGTGTATCTTTTTCTCCTATTAGTCCTTCCAGATTCCCTTGCCCCTTGGAAATAATCACATCGGCAGTACGATAATGTTCCAAAAACTCAGGACTGACCCTATGCAATAATGTAGAGGGAATATTGTCTCCGTTACTTAATATACTTGCCACTTTATCCATACCAACGGCCTTTGCATCATCATAGGTTACATCATTTAAAACCGGACTCGCTTTCACAACATAAACAATCTGTGGATGATTAATTATCTCCAAAAACAATTTATCAAAAACAATCTCTCCTGCATTATCCCCTAAGTATACTATCTTCTTCGCTTTTTCAATAGCCTGTTGCAATTTTTTCACATGATTGATAGCAAAACTTGCTTGTAAAACCTTATCTATTGTTTGACGGACATCAAATTGATTGGCAGCGCCATAATCCATAACATTGCCGGCTACACTCAAACGCAGTGCCATATCGAAAGGGTCTTTTGCTTGTAATACCTTGCTTTTCCATTCTTTATATAAATTTAAAGCCAAACGGTTGCTGTCAGTTTTTTCTTGCTCAAAAGGGTCTTCCGTTGCTATTAATTGACAAAAAAATCCATTTAAAAGCGATTGTATTTCCGGTGCCGATAAGGTTGGATTATCATGAAATACCTCTTCAAAATAAACTTTAAAAATCGATTGTTGGGATGCATTCACATCAAATTTCTTAAAAAGATGATTGTAAGAACGTTCAAAACAAGTTTTACAACGTTTATCCAAAACAAAAGGAGATAATTTTTTCAAAATTTAATGATTGCAATAATTAGCCGTTAATTGTAAATTCCCTGCTAAAAATTCTTCTACCAACTCCTTCGCTGCTTTTTGCGGAGCGCCCACAAAAGCATTGATTCCTTGCTCATGAAAAAGTGCGATTGCCTGTTGACCCATGCCACCGGCAATTACATCACTGACACCGAACTGAGCCACCCAACGAGGGTACACACCCGGAACATGCTCAGGAGGCACTTCTTCTCTTATTTCAATTATCTTTTCATCTTCTACTTTCACAATGGCAAAGGTTTGACAATGCCCAAAATGAGTACACAACATACCATTTTCCAATGGAATGGCTATTACTTTATTTTTCATCTATATAAATTTTAATATTAACATCGTTAAAAAAGTGAGATGCTATGGGACATCTCACTTCTTGCAAAAAAATTACCTGCGACCACCGAAACGAGCTTGTCGTCCCATACCGAGCCATCTTCGACCACAAGCACGCCCCATGCCGAAACCTCTGGTTCCAACTATAGGAGCATCCTGTTCGTCAATAGGATCTTGTTTTGTAACATCGACTTGCCGTTTTGCATCGGCACATCGTCCAAGTCCTCGCCCCGTCATAGGTCCTTGACCCATGGGTCCTGTTTGATTCAATCCTGGCATATTAACCTCCTTTTTTTTAACTTAACACTCAAATTTTAATGACTTAATGATTGTATTATTTCCGACACTTTCTTTTGAACGTCTTTGACAACTATCATTTGTATTTTTAAACTATCCAACAATGGCTTTACTTTTAAACCAAAATCTCCCGACACAATTTTATGTACGCCGTTTTCAGCAAGTATTTGTACCGATGCCGGTCCTGCTCCTTCCGAAATTTCTTTATTCGGATTAGGAATGTAGGCTACGGATTGATTGTCGGTATCATAAATAACGAAAAACGAACACCTACCAAAACGCTGGTCAAGCGTTGATTCTAATGTATTCCCTGTGGATGTAATGGCTACTTTCATATATTATATTTTTAAATTATTTTTTTCTTTGCATGATGTTGCCACACTGTGGACAACGCTGTTGTTTGCAAGGATTTCCATGCCTGTGCCTCTGCTCATAATGACAGCCCACGCACACACATATATCTTCTGAAACTTCTGAATCAGCAGGCTCATATAACCCCACCTCTTCATTCCGATGAAAATGCGCACTCCCGCATAATGGACAATGTGTAAGAGCTAGGTCTTTTTCCGGATTATTAAAAAAACAATGACATTCACTGCATTTATACCAATCACTATCGAAATATATTTTCCCTCCTTCAATATCTATTTGCCTGCCTTCTACAAAAGCAATGGCAATTTTTCGCAAAGCAGAAGCATAAATTCGCGTAAACGTAGGACGTGAAACCCCCATCATTACCGATGCATCGTATTGGCTATACATTTTATAATCACATAAACGTAAAGCCTCGTATTCTTCTGTTAATACATTCACAGCCTCTGTACTGCCTTTTTTATCTTGGATGCCAAAAGGCTTAAATCCCTTTACCGAGGGAGGATTAACTACTTTCCGTATTCTTTTTATTCTTGGTGACATATCTATTGAACATTTGTTCACTGCAAAGATAATAATCATTTGTTCATTTCAGCAACATTTTTTGTATTTATTTTTCTTTTTCTTTTAACTGTAAACAAGTCTTTTATCTTATTTGTTGATGTTTTTATAAAATTAATCTAAAAAAAAAGAAAAAATTTTGGAAGGAAAAAGAGGAAAAATTATGAATTACGAGAAAATAGCACACAGATAACGCGGATGCGACGGATAAACGCCGATATGTAAGCGGGTGATTTACATTCACCCGATTACTTTCTTAAAATGTGTAATTTATTTCACCCACAGATTCCCGCGAATTATTGTTTTTCGATAAATTCAACAGATTCTTCGCTTCACTGAGAATCCAATGCTTTCTCAAAAAAAAGGCTGTCCGAAAACAGCCTTTACAAAATCATTTATCTTATTATTTGCAC
>ERZ1645192.2445-NODE-2445-length-15378-cov-6.915030_pt1 | contig 15378 bp, 15 predicted proteins | sample MGYA00575354_ERZ1645192 | MGnify/ENA primary metagenome ERZ1645192 (study PRJEB40844, sample SAMN11349763) | freshwater sediment metagenome | isolation source: river sediment | host: Sediment | place: India: Faizupur Khadar , New Delhi | collected 2017-02-21 ... | reverse complement strand
GAACGCATGTAGGAGTACCCGCCAAAGAGTTCGTCCGACCCGTCGCCGGTAACGACCGAGCTGAAACCCATGACCAGGGCCCGTCTCAAGCCGAAGTAAACGGCCAGGTCGTTCGGGAGTGCGGGATCGAAGCTCTGCAGGACTGAGATGACCGCGGGCAGTGCATCGATGGCCTCTTCACGGGAGACCGCCACATGCTCGAGGTCTATGCCAAGGGCGCCGGCGGCGAGACGGGCATACGCAAGGTCAGGCGCTTCCTCCCCGAGGGTGACGACAATTCCCCTTTTACACCTGGTGAGCGCAGCCGCCGCTGCCGAATCGAGCCCTCCTGAAAACAGGGCGCAATCCGGCCTGTATCCGGAAAAGACCTCGAAGAGCTTTCGGCGAAGCGGCATCACCGGGCCTGTCGCGGCGGCCATTTCAAAACTTGTATGTATACTGCACCCCCAGAAGATAATTTCGCTCGGGCGACGGATAGTAATACTGCATCCGGGTCCCGTTCGATACAACCCCGTATTCGCTGTATTGCCTGTCGAATATGTTCTTGACGGCGCCCGTGATCTTAAAGCTTTTCCACGAATAGACCGCCGTCAGATCAAAAACCGTAAAACCGCCCATTTTGGGGAAATTGTTCTCCATATCGCTCGTCATGTACCTGTCGCCAATGTACTGCGAGGAAAATGTGAGAGTAAGGGGGTCAACGGCCCATGAGAGGCCGGCGTTAAACTTCTGGGCCGGGACCATCGGTATCCGGTTCCCGTCGAGATCATCGCCGTCAAAGACGGCATCGAGATAGGTGTACCCGAGATCGAGCCTCAAGCCCGGCACAATGAGCCAGAACATGGTGGCCTCGATACCCCGCCGTTTTGTCCTGTCGTAGTTTGAATTTTGAAATGTAAGGGGATTGTAATAGATCTCGTTCTTGTGCCGCCCGTAGAAACCGGTGACGCTGGTGCCCAGGTATTTCGCAAAATTGTAGCGTATGCCGAGGTCTACCTCTTTTACCGTGTGGGGCTCGAGGTTCTCGTTAATAGGGGGCACGGAAAAAGGGCTGAAATATTCATCGGTCGTGGGAAATCGGAATCCCGTGGCAAAATTGACGAATGCATTCCCTTTGTCCGCAATGATATAATTGAGGCCGGCACGCCAGGCCTCCTTCTCATTCTTCACAAAGTCATTAATGGGTGCCATGAAGCCGGTATTGTCCGTGTAGTCGAAATCGTATTTGACCTTTGCAAGGCGGTAGCCGGCACTGAAGAGAAGGTTCTTGAGAATGAACAGTTCATCATGGACATAAAAACCCCACTCCGTCTTGGTAATATTCGTGGTGGAATTCGTGCCCATACCGTAATCAGCACTGCGGCTTGGTGAATCATAATAGTCAATTCCGGCGATGAGAGTGTTCTTGAGGGAAAAAATGTCCTCTCTTACCGTTATCTTTGGCGTCAGAGAGAATGTTTCGAAACGTCTCATCGAATCCCAGGGTATACCGTTCATGTCGTAGTGGAATGATGTATGCCGGTTGCGGTACGCCGCCCCGACGGAGAATTGCACGGTTTCGGAGAGCTTGATAACCGCATCCAGGTCGACGAAATTGTCCTCGGTATTCCCCTCATCCAACGGGGTGGCGCTGTCTTTCCTGCCATAAAGCCCCGTGTGCAGTTGAAGGGCCGATAAAGGCCCCGCCAGTCCATAATTGTCCCTGTGATGCCCTGCCTTCAGGCTGATCGACAGACGGGACGGGAAGTCGAAGGAAAATGAGCCAAGCACGTCCTTTGCATGGAGGTCGTTGTTATGCCTGTAGCCTGTCGTATCATACGAAGAACTGAGGATATTGTACGAAAATGCGCCCTTCTTGCCGGAAGCGCCCAGGTATGGATTGTACAGGTCGTAGCTGCCCGTGTTAAGGCCGGCAATAATGGACGGCTTGCCTTCCCCCTTTCTTAGCAATATGTTGACCACACCGCCTATGGCGTTGTCACCGTACAGAACGCTCGCCGGGCCCCGGTACACTTCTATCCGTTCTATCATCTCGACGGGGACCTGCATAAGGTCCGCATGCGACATGTCGATATCGTTGATGCGTCTGCCGTCTACCAGGAACAGGGAATTCTGCGGCGCGGTCTCCCCGAAACCGCGGATGTCGACCGCGGAGAACTTCGGGTTGCCGAGCATGCTGCGGGTATATATGCCCTGTTCGTCCCTGAATACATCCGCCAGCGTACGCACCCCTTTTTCCTCGATCTGTTCCCTGCTGATTATCGAGACGTTGGCCGGGACCTCTTTTATCCTTGTTTCCGTACGCGTCGCGGTCACGACGATGCTTTCCAGCGTGTACGGGGATTCCTGCGGGAAGCAATGAAATGGGACACATAGCAAAAAAAGAAATAAATAGAGAAGAAAACCGCGGGCCATGACAACCTCCTTATGCCTCGTAAGGGTTTGTCTCGAATTTCAACCCAAGGTTTCCTGACTTAAGGGGTACGAAAGCCAGCGCGCCTTCCCCTCGTGCATGCAACACAAAAGTGGCCGGGCCTTGAGGGCCCTGCGCTGCTAAACCCCATCACAGTTGCGGGACAGCGGAAGATTCACACTTCACTTCCCTTGCAGGCTGAACTGTAACGAGTATAAGAATTACTATCATAAAGAGAAGGGAATTACAAAGGAATACCTCGTGCCCGCCCGTTGCCTGAGCGGCGCATTTGTTTTTGTCCTTCAGTTTTGATAAGGTATAGACCATGGAAAGATGCAACGACGTTAAACGGAGATTCAATGAATGCAATGTCAGCAACCTCCTCGGCATAACTATCGATCACGTGGAGGAAGGCCTCGCCCGCGGCAGGATGACGGTGGCAAAGAAGCACACCAACGTGTTCGGCGGCATCCACGGCGGCATCCTTTTCGCCTTCGCCGACCAGGTTGGCGGGGCCTGCGGGAACAGCTTGGAATACAAGGCCCTTCTGGTTGAATCCGTTGCCCGTTTCAAAAAAACGGCGAGGGAAGGGGAGGTCATATACGCAGAGGCGCGACTCGTCCATTCCCGCAGGCAGAAGGATACCATAGAGATCACCGTCACGAACGGCAGGGAGGAAGTGCTGGCGCTGCTGAAAATGACGTCATTTATTGTCGATAATGCGCCAAAGGCTCCTTAATATCTTCGATATACTCCTCAAAACATTCGGGGAAAGGCACTGGTGGCCCGGAGAAACGCCTCTCGAGATCATCGTCGGCGCGGTCCTCACGCAGAACACCTCCTGGAAGAACGTTGAGAAAGCCATTGCGAACCTGAGGGATGGGGGGCTTCTGGAACTTGACCGGTTATACCGTGTGCCGGATGAAACCCTCGCCGAAAAGATCAGGTCATCTGGATATTACAATTTAAAAACAGTAAGATTAAAGAACATAATTAAAGTTATATATGAAGAATTCAATGCATCAATTGAATATTTAGCAAGTAATTGTCAAAATACACTGCGTGAACGGTTGCTCGCTATCAAGGGAATAGGGGAGGAGACGGCAGACAGCATCCTGCTCTACGCCCTGGACAAGCCGATCTTTGTCATAGATGCATACACGAGGAGGTTCCTCGTAAACCACGACCTGTACGAAGGGCGCTGCTCGTACGCCCAGGCACAGGAGTTCTTCATGTCCAACCTGCCGTCGGATGTGTACCTTTTCAACGAATACCACGCCCTGATCGTGGCGCTTGCACAAACGTACTGTTTCAAGGTCCCGAAATGCTGGGACTGCCCTCTGAAAGGGCTTTAGCCCATCGCGTTACAGGCTCATAAATTATGCCGCAATAGTCCCTCAACGCCCTCCTGGCCCGGGTGTTTGGATTCCTCGAAAGCGCCTCAGTGCGGCGAAGAGACTGTGTCATAATTATAATTTTTCCGTCATTCCGGCGCTTGACGCCGGAATCCCAGGTTTTTCCCGGACGCAGTTTGCTCACTGTTCACAACATCATGAATACAGAAAGATACTACAAAAACAAAACCTTAGATCCCGGTGTCAAGCACCGGGATGACGATGACGAGTGGGTTTGGTCGTTGAACAGTGCGGGGGATCGCCGGGTTAAACCGAAGTAACAGTCACCTTTACGTTTCCGGACACCTTTTCTATCGTCCCGATCCGTCGTGCCGTTTCGCCCGCGGCATTGAGCGAGCGTACGACATCGTCGGCATCGGCGCCCTTGACGATCAGAACAAATCCGGTCCCCATATTGAAGGTTTTGCAGGCCTCGTTAAGATCGAGGCTCCCCGCCTCCATAAGGGCGCGGAACACCGGAGGGACCCTGGCAAGGTCAACGTGGAGGTTGAGGCCCAGGCCATCGGGAATGATCCGTGAAATATTGCCGGGAAGGCCGCCCCCTGTAATATGGGCCATGCCCCTTACCGTGAATTTTGCGGTCACATCGAGGACCGGCCTGACGTAGATACGGGTGGGTTTGAGCAGTTCCTCGTACAGTTTTCCGGGTATTCCGGGCACCTCCTCGTCGACCCGGTAGTTCTTGACGTCGAAGAGAAGCTTTCTCACAAGGGAATATCCATTGCTGTGAAGGCCGTTCGAGGCAAGGCCGATGACCGCATCCCCTTCGGAGATCGCTGACCCGTCGATGATGGCATCCTTTTCCACCACGCCCACGGCGAAACCGGCAAGGTCGTATTCATCGTCCTTGTAAAACGATGGCATCTCGGCTGTTTCCCCGCCGACCAGCGCACAGTCGGCTTGCATGCAGCCGTCGCACACACCACCCACAACGGCCGGATAGACCATTTCATCGATCCGCCCGCATGCATAGTAGTCCAGAAAGAAAAGGGGTTTCGCTCCGAGAGTCAGGATATCGTTAACGCTCATGCCGACGAGGTCGATGCCCACCGTGTCATGTTTGCCGGCCATGAAGGCGATCTTGAGCTTGGTGCCCACACCGTCGGTCGAACTGACGAGAACGGGGTTCTTGTATGAGCGCGGTACCTCGGTGAGGGCGGCAAACCCGCCGATCGTGTTGAGAACGTTGACATTGTGGGTCGCCTTTATGCGGCCCTTAAGATTGTCGATAAGGCGGTCTGCTTTGGCGATGTCGACGCCGGCGTCTTTGTAGGTTATCGTTTTCACGGTTTTTTAATGTTTAAACACCCCGGCTCGATCATGGATCGAAAGATCTTTTCGGGTGTTTGTCGAAAATGCCGCTTAAAGGCGGCAAGCCTGACTATTTATCCATCCTTGCGATAAAGTCTTCGACCGGTATCGCCGGAAGGGTTATGATCTGGATCGTGCCCCGTGAACCAAGTTCAATCGACAGTTTGGCGATCGCCTCGTTATTGGGAGCCTCGAGGATGTTCAGGAAATCGTATTCGCCGAGAACGGCGTACTGGGCGAGGACCTTTGAGCCCATGCTTTCGATCTCTCTATTGACTTCTTCAATCCTTTCCGGATGTTTCTTGATCGTCTTGCGCCCCTCGTCCGTAAGTGTGCTGAGCATGATATAGATTGGCATATAAACTAACCCCCAGATTGTGTGATATATATAGATTGTAATATACCCCGTGCTTTGTCAATATTAAATGCATCGGGCAGCCGGTGCGGAACGTCGGGAACGTGCGTATTTTCACAATATAGCACGGAAACATGATATTGATTGAGAATGTGAAATATGCTATTATTGACGACTTCACATGCCGATGACTATATATGAACAACTTTGTTCACTATTTCACATATAGAATCACGGAAACAAAGAAAACAAAGATCTTATTCTCTTAAAAGGGGGATCTATGGCTAAACCTATGGATCAATACAAATGGCATGAATTGACGGTAGGCTGTGTTATTGAGGATGTCGGCAACGCCATGGAATACAAAACCGGCGATTGGCGCTCATCCAAGCCGGTATGGAACCGCGAAAAATGCACCAAGTGCGGTCTCTGCTGGCTATTCTGTCCCGACGCAGCGATCCGTCAGACCGACGACGGTTACTACGAAGCCGATCTGGACTATTGCAAGGGCTGCGGTATCTGCGCCAGGGAATGCAAACCGGCCGCGATAACAATGGTGGAGGAGGAAAGATGAGCGCGAACAAAGGTATGGAAGTATCCATAGCGGCATCGGTCGCCGCAAAACTGGCACGCGTGGAAGTAATTGCCGCTTATCCCATCACCCCCCAGACGCACATTGTCGAGCACCTCGCCGATATCGTGGCTAACGGGGAATTGGATGCATCATACATCAACGTAGAGTCGGAGCACTCCGCCATGTCAGCATGCGTAGGCGCGTCGGCGTCGGGAGCCCGTACGTTCACGTCGACAAGCGCACAGGGAATGGAACTCATGCACGAGATACTCTTTATAGCATCCGGCATGAGGCTTCCCATCGTCATGGCAGCGGTCAACAGGGCCCTCTCGTCGCCCCTTTCCATATGGGGCGATCACTCCGACGTCATGGCAGCCAGGGACACGGGATGGATCATGCTTTTCACCGAGAACGGCCAGGAAGTTGTCGACTCCATCATCATGGCATTCAAGATCGCAGAGGACAGAAAGGTCCTTTTACCGGTGATGGTGAACCTCGACGGCTTTTCCTTGAGTCATGTCATCGAGCCCATCCAGTTCCCGGCACAGGAAGATGTGGACCGCTTCCTGCCCCCGTACGCTCCCCTGTACACCCTCCATCCGGACAGGCCCGTCACCATGGGCGCCTACGCGATGCCTGAGCTGTACACCGAAGCGAAATACGGACAGGAGATGGCGATCAGGAACTCGAAGGCCGTCGTGAAGGAAGTAATGGACCAGTTCTCGACGGAATTCGGACGGAAATACAGCATCGTAGAAACGTACAATACAGAGAATGCCGATACGGTCTTTATGGCCCTCGGTTCGATCAATGAGAATATCAAGACGGCGATCGATATACTGAAGGATAACGGAAAAGAGCTTGGCCTCGTTGCCCCCCGGCTTTTCCGGCCTTTCCCTGCGGATGAACTCGTCGAAGTCCTGAAGACGAAAAAGAAACTTGCCGTCCTGGAGCGGGCGATGCCCGGCGGGGCAATGAACGGCCCGTTGTACAACGAGATAGCAAGCCTCGTCATCCAGAACGGCCTGAACATACAGCTCGAGAACTTCATATTCGGGCTCGGCGGCCGGGATGTCGAACCGGACGAGCTGATAGATCTGTTTGAGCAGGTCAGCACTTCTGCGAAGGTAGTCCATGCTGACAATAAGAACTACGGCGTCATAGGGGTGAGATCATGAGAATGAAAAGTCTTGAAAGATATACCGACACTCCCGATTTTGAATACGCAACCTCGGGCCACAGGGCCTGTCAGGGCTGCGCCGAGATACTGGCGCTGAGACTCGGCTTGAAGGTATTCGGCAGAGATTCGATCATAGCGATGGCAACCGGATGCATGGAGATCATCTCCACGCCATTGCCCACGACCTCCTGGCGGCTGCCCTGGATCCATGTTGCCTTCGAGAACGCAGCCGCGGTTGCTTCCGGTATCGAGTCCGGCATCAAAATCCAGATGGAGAAGGGCAAGATCGCAAAGAAAGATATAAACGTCATCGCTATCGCGGGTGACGGCGGCACGAGCGATATCGGTCTCCAGGCGCTTTCCGGCGCCATGGAAAGAGGGCACAATTTTACATACATCTGCGTCGATAACGAAGCATATATGAACACAGGTATCCAGCGTTCCTCCTCCACGCCGTTCGGGGCCATGACGACAACAAGCCCTCCGGGCAAAAAAAGTATCGGGCAGAAGACCCAGAAGAAAAATATGCCCAAGATAGCGGTTGCCCATAACATTCCATACGTTGCAACGGCATGCCCTTCATATCCGTTCGATTTTCTGGCGAAGATCAAGAAGGCCAAGGAGACAAACGGCCCGGCATACATTCACGTCCTGTCCGTTTGCCCGACAGGCTGGCGTGTCCCGTCGGACCAGGCGATCCATTACGGCAGGCTCGCTGTGCGCACAGGTGTCTTTCCGCTTTACGAAGTGGAGAACGGCCGCTACAGGATAACGTACAGCCCGGAACCGCTGCGCCCTGTAACAGAATATATAAAAGGGCAGGGCAGGTTCCGCCATCTGACAGATGACCTGATCGCGCAGATCCAGGAACAGGTCAACCATGACTGGCAGGAGTTGAAAAATTATAGCGAGATGAAATAGTCTTGCACCCTCGTGCTTAAAAGACGCGCCCGGGGCAAACCCGGGCGCGTTTTCTTTTTTATCACGCAGAATGATTCTCGGGAACTTACTCAAAATGGTAAGATATTTATGGATAGGAACCAAAAAAAATACTTGAATTATGATACGGAAGGTATACAATATTATATCCAAATTCGATCATGCACCATTAATCACGAGAGTTTGGGCCATAATGCCGTAAGGACGTTCTTATGCAGTCAGAATTCCAGAGAATAGGCAGTCTTCTTCGGGAAAAGAGAGAGGCGAAAGGGCTCAGCATCATCGATATCTCCGATATGCTCTGTATAAGGAAATCCCTTGTGCGGGCGCTTGAGGAAGGCAATACGGCCGTTCTCCCCCACGAAGTATATATCAGAGGTTACCTTAAGAAATACGCTCATGTTCTTGATATTAGCGAAGAAACTCTAGGACTTGAGCCAAGGGCCGAGGAGCAGCCGGTGCAGGCACAGGCCGAGCCTGCTCAGACCAAATCCGTAGTACACGGGCCGCGGCATATCCCCAAACGGGCGATGCTCATCCCTCTGGTGTTTGTCCTCATCATATCCTTCTTTGTCTTGAACCAGATATACAAGGAAAGGTCTGCCGCTCGGCAGGACCGGGCCGCTCAATCGGGCGCTGTCGCCACGAAACAGGCATCGGTCAATGTCAGAGAGCACTCCGGAGCGAACACCGTTGCGCAGCCGGGAGCTGCGGAACAGCCCCAGATGCTTCCCGTTTCGGAGAAAAAGCTGATGATTACCTGCAATGAAAGGACCTGGGTGAGCGTGGTCATCGACGAAAACGAGAAAAAAGAGTTCATGCTCAACCCTGAGGAGATGATCGTCCTCAACGCGAAAGAGAACTTCGATCTGCTGATCGGGAACGCCGCGGGTGTAAAGCTTAACCTTAATGGCAAGGAAGTTGAGTTCACCGGGAAGAGCGGTGAGGTCAAACGGATCAAAATCTCTTAAACAAAACCGGAATTTTCAAAAAGAGGGCGGCGGGAAAGAGAACCAATACCCGCCGGTAGTTAGCCGGCCAGACGCTCCATCTCCCCGGCATCAATGTCGAAGTTCGCATACACCTTCTGGACATCGTCAGAATCTTCAAGCGCTTCCATCAACTTGAGCATTGTTTCTGCATTTTTGCCTTCAAGTTTGATGTAATTTTGCGGAATCATGCTGATCTCTGCAACTATGGGAGATATCTTATTGTCCTCAAATGCCTTTTTCAACGCCTCGAAGTTTGAGATGTCGGCATAAACCTCGATCTCGTTCTCGTCTTCATTAATATCTTCCGCGCCCGCCTCAAGGGCAAGTTCCATGATCCTGTCGCTATCGACCGCTTTCTTGTCGAAAGACATGAAGCCCTTTTTGCTGAACAGCCAGTTTACACATCCCGCCTCACCCAGGTTGCCGTTAAGCCGTGAAAGGATATGACGCACCTCGGCAGTCGTGCGCTTCTTGTTGTCGGTCAGTACTTCAATGAGGATCGCGACACCGCCGGGCCCGTACCCTTCATAACTGTATTCTTCATAGGCCTCGGCGCCGTCCAGGGTCCCCGTACCTTTTTTGATAGCTCGCTCGATATTGTCTTTGGGCATGTTTTCCGACTTGGCGCTGTCGATCGCCATCCGGAGCCGTGAATTCGCATTGGGGTCCGCGCCGCCTATGCGGGCGGCGGTGGTGATCTCCCGTATCAGTTTCGTGAAGATCTTTCCGCGCTTGGCATCAGCCGCACCTTTTTTGTGTTTGATGGAACTCCATTTGCTATGTCCTGACATTATGCCCCCGGGGAATAGTAATGGTGGGCGATATTGGATTCGAACCAACGACCTCTGGTATGTGAGACCAGCGCTCTAACCATCTGAGCTAATCGCCCGTGCGTTTCTTTTTATTACATTCCCGTTAAAAAGTCAACCCAAGACCCATAGGATTTCTGTTCTCATTTGATACAAAAAAGTATATCATTTTGCACTATGCAGCATGTATTTGGACCTGTTCCGTCGCGGCGCCTCGGGTATTCCCTGGGTGTGGACATCATTCCCCCGAAGTACTGCACCTTTGATTGTGTTTATTGTCAGGTAGGGAGAACGACGCACGTCCAAACGGCCAGGGAGAGCTTTTACGACCCGGATGCCGTTATCGGGCAGGTGCTGGAGAAGGTGTCCCGTGGCGGTACGGTCGATGTGATCACGTTTTCCGGTTCGGGTGAGCCCACGCTCAATTCGGACCTCGGCCTCATGATCCGGGAGATGAAAAAGAGAACTCACATCCCGGTCGCAGTGATCACGAACGGATCGCTGCTCAGTTTGAAGGAGGTCCGGGAAGAAATCATGCAGGCGGACATCATCCTCCCGTCCCTTGATGCTGCGAGCCAGAATATTTTCGAACGTATCAACAGGCCTCACCGGTCTGTCCGGATCAACACGATCGTCGAAGGGCTTCAGGCTTTCCGGAAGGAATTCGCGGGGGAGATCTGGCTTGAGATAATGCTGATTAAAAATATGAACGATGATCCGCAAGAACTGAAAAGAATGGCCGGGATCGTGTCATCTTTACACATGGACCGGGTGCAGTTGAATACCGTCACCCGGCCTCCCAGTGAACCGTCGGCCATGCGCCTTTCTGACAGCGAACTCAGGAATATCTGCCGGATGTTCGGCCCTGCATGCGAAATAATATCAACATTTGAGAAGACTGCGGATATTCATGTCGATACTTCCGAAGCTTCACTGATAAGAGAGACACTCAAAAGAAGGCCGCTCACCCTCGACGATATCGTCAGGATCACCGGCATGTCGCATTTTGACGCGAAGACCAGGCTCGGTATTTTGGAGAAAGAGGGCCTTGTCAAAACCGCCGTCGTCAACGACGAGCTTTACTATGTCAGCACATGACTGATCCCGTGAATTGGCCGAGAATCATGTTGACAAAGGGATCGCCCGGAATTTACTATTACACGACAGAGGCGGTATAAGGGGTATCACTTCACAGCCTTTTACCCGGATATCCCCGGATCCCATATAACATTGAGGAGGGGCATCATGAAGATAAGGCGTGCCATTGTCAGCGTGTCAAGCAAGGATGGACTGTCAGACCTGGCGTTATTCCTGAAAGATAAGAATGTCGAGGTCCTGTCGACTGGCGGCACAAAGAGATACCTGGAATCGATCGGAGTTACCCCCGTCGAGGTCGGCGCGTACACCGGTTTTCCGGAGATCATGGACGGCCGCGTAAAGACCCTCCATCCGAAGGTCCACGGGGGCATCCTGAATATCAGGGACAACTCGGAACACCAGAAGGCAATGCAAGATCACGGTATCAGCCATATCGACATGATTGTCGTCAATTTGTACCCGTTCGTTGAGGTCGTCAGCAAGGGCTGTACGTTCGAGGACGCGATAGAGAACATCGATATCGGCGGCCCTTCGATGATCCGCGCCGCCGCCAAGAATTTCAAGTACGTCACGGTCGTCGTCGATCCCGAAGATTACGCGAAGGTGATACAGAATATGACCGAAAACGACGGCGCAACGACGGAAGAGATGAGGTTCTACCTGGCAAAGAAGGTATTCGCCCTGACAAGCGCGTATGACAGGGCAATTACGGAATATCTGTCCAAATTTTAATAACGGGGGCCCCCAACGTGAATGTTCTCGTGATCGGTTCCGGCGGAAGAGAACACGCCCTCTGCTGGAAGATTACACAATCCAAGGATCTTAATAAGTTATACTGCGCGCCGGGAAACGGAGGGATATCGGACGTTGCCGAATGCCACGACATAAATGCCACGGACGTCTCAGGCCTGATCGACTTCTCCCGCAATATGAAGATAGACCTCGTTGTCGTCGGGCCCGAAAACCCGCTGGCCGCCGGCATCGTCGATGCCTTCCAGGTCAAAGGGGTCCCGATCTTCGGGCCCGTAGCGCGCGGTGCCGCAATCGAGGCAAGCAAGATATTTTCAAAAGAGCTTATGAAAGAGAGCTCCGTCCCGACAGCGCCGTTCCAGGTCTTCGACGATTATGGGAAGGCCCTGGGCCATCTGGAGGCCAGACAGGTCCCGTTTGTCATCAAGGCCGACGGCCTGTGCGCGGGGAAGGGCGCCTACGTCATCAAGGATATGGCGGAGGCCAGGTCGGTCCTCAAAGAGCTCATGGTCAGCAAGATATACGGCGACGCAGGGCGTAAGGTCGTGATCGAGGACTTCCTGCCGGGTATCGAGGCGTCGTACCTGGCCTTTGCGGACGGTGAGACGATCCTGCCCATGCCCGCCTCACAGGACCACAAGCCGCTGCTCGACGATGACCTCGGGCCGAACACGGGCGGGATGGGCGCATACACGCCGATCCCGTTCATCAACGACGACCTCGACCGCGAAATCCGGGACACCATTATGCTGCGGACAATAGCGGCAATGCGTCAGAGGGGCATCCCGTACAAGGGTGTACTGTACGGGGGCCTCATGTTCTCCGGGGGGAAACCGTATGTGATCGAATTCAATGCACGTTTCGGGGATCCCGAGACGCAGCCGATAATCTTTAAAATGAAGGGCGACCTCCTGCCTGTGCTCGTTGCCTGTGTCGAAGGAAAGCTAAATAATATCAAAGAATTAGAATGGAAAGACGGGGTCAGCGTTTGTGTGGTGCTGGCATCGGGAGGCTACCCGGAGAACCCGGACAAGGGCAAGGCTATCCGCGGACTCCACAGGCTTGCAGGCAGGGATGACGTCATGGTGTTCCATGCAGGCACGAAAAAGGTCAATAATCAATATATCACATCGGGCGGGAGGGTCCTCGGGGTCACCGCAATAGGCCCCACGTATGAAAACGCGATAAAGAAGGCGTATGATGCCGTTGCGATGATCGAATTTGAGGGGATGTTCTACAGGAAAGATATAGGTAAAAAGGCCTTGATGATGCGGTAAGGCACATAAATACTATTGATCAGGAGGTATCGAATGTCGAAAGAATTTAATATCGGTGTGATACCGGGCGACGGTACGGGGCCTGAGGTCATAGCCGAAGGCGTGAAAGTTCTTACGGCGGCATCGAAAAAATATGGTTTTTCCATGAACCTGACGTATTTCGATATCGGGGGAGAACGCTATAAGAAGACAGGGGAGACATTACCTGACAGTGTCCTCAGTGAGTTGAGGCAGTTCGACGCACTCTACCTGGGCGCTATCGGTCACCCCGACGTTAAACCGGGGATCCTCGAAAAGGAAATATTGCTGCGGACACGGTTCGAACTCGACCAGTACATTAACTTGAGGCCTGTAAAGCTCTATGAAGGCGTAGAGACCCCGCTTAAGGACAAGGGGCCGAAGGACATCGACTTTGTCGTTGTCCGTGAGAATACCGAGGGGCTCTACACCGGGTCCGGCGGGACCTTGAAGAAGGGCACGAAAGATGAGGTCGCGATCCAGGAATCGATCAATACCCGCAAGGGCGTCGAGCGCTGCCTGAGGTTCGCTTTCCAGTATGCCCGGAAGAGGAACCGGGAAAAGAAACTGACACTGTGCGGAAAGACGAACGTCCTGACGTTTGCGTTTAACCTGTGGGAACGTGCCTTTTATGAGATCGCACCGGAGTATCCGGATGTGAAGACCGATTATGCGCACGTAGACGCCACCTGTATGTGGATGGTGAAGAACCCGGAATGGTTTGACGTGATCGTTACCGACAACATGTTCGGCGATATTATCACCGATCTCGGCGCGATGATCCAGGGAGGGATGGGTGTCGCATGCGGAGGGAATATCAACCCCGAGGGGGTGTCCATGTACGAGCCGATCGGGGGATCGGCGCCGAAATATACGGGAAAGAACGTCATCAACCCTATAGCTGCGATCCTGGCAGGCGGTATGATGCTCGAGTTCCTGGACCAGAACGAGGCCGCGGCCGCTATAGAAAACTCCGTCCAGACGGCTATCAGGAAAGACCTGAAGTCAATGGAGGCCGGTAAGATGGGTATGGGAACAAAAGAGGTCGGGGACCTTATCGCCCGTTACGTCGCTGAATAGGCCCGCCATTCGAGCCCTGGGCTTTTTCGGATACCCTGAGCTTCTTGCTCAGGGTATTCCTGTTTATACCGAGGAGGCGGGCAGCTTTCGATATATTGTTGTCCGATATCCTCAGTGCAGCCTGTATAAACACGTCCTCAACATGTGAGAGCATTTTAAGGTAAACGTTGTCGTCGTCATTTACCTTTGATAACAATATCTTTTCGGCAATGAGCTCAAGTCGGATATCAAGAACCGAATAGAAGTCCCTGATAGAATAGTCGATACGTGTTTCCATAGGCGTTATGTGTTTGTCAGGAAAGTACTGAGGTATATTAGAGAGCTTTTGCAGATGGGTGTCAATGATTATTGTAGAAAATTTTTGGTAAGGGGATGCCGCGAGATAAAGCCGTGTGATATCGCTTTCTTAGGGGATCGTAGTCTTGGGGCTGTTTTATGTAACTACTGATAATGGATATTATGTTAACTCTTATCTGCCTCGCAATCCGGATACCTCACCGCACCTGCGCCTGGCCATCCTTTCGTCTCCCCCCTCCCTGAATCCACGGTTGACAAAAATAGTCACTCAGCTATCATAATAGACTGGGAGGAAACAACATCGACCCCGATCTCCAAAAGGCCTTCGAGCTCCTCGGGATCCCGGCGGATTCCACATACGGCGATGCCGACGCTGCTTATCGCGCCTTGAGCCGGAAAGCGACATGGAGCCAGATCAAAGAGCTCAACCTCGCCTTCGACCTTATAAAGGAGCACTTTGGGCCGCAGGAGGGACCGGCCTCCAGCGACAATGCCATCAGCGGGCCGCCCGACGGCCCGTCACTTCCCGGCGCTCCCGGTCGGCCCGGGGTACGGCGCGCCATAATGGCCGGCTGTGCTTGCCTCCTCATTGTGCTGGCCCTCATTTTTGTACTCAGAGCGGGCAGGCTTTTCCGTCCATCCGATACAACCGACATATCCTTACTTGTGAAAACTGTCAAACCGGCCATTGTCACCATTATCGCTGACGATACACCTCGCGGGTCCGGCTTTCTGGTAAGCCAGGACGGTTATATCGTTACGAACGCCCATGTCATGCGCCAGAGGACCGCAAAGGCCTCTTTTTCCGACGGCTCCTCTACAGAGGTAACACTCGTTTCCCTCGACACGGACATGGACTTCGCACTGCTC
>ERZ1645192.2444-NODE-2444-length-15385-cov-10.777560_pt1 | contig 15385 bp, 14 predicted proteins | sample MGYA00575354_ERZ1645192 | MGnify/ENA primary metagenome ERZ1645192 (study PRJEB40844, sample SAMN11349763) | freshwater sediment metagenome | isolation source: river sediment | host: Sediment | place: India: Faizupur Khadar , New Delhi | collected 2017-02-21 ... | reverse complement strand
TTCCAGCCGATCAGGCTGACGATCAGCACGTTCGGCCCCGGCGCGACCTGCGCGATGGCGAAGAGTTGCGCGAAGGTCGCGCCATCCATCCAGCCGTAGACATCGACGACCTGACGGTGAATGTCGGGCACGACGGCGTTGGCCCCGCCGATCGCCATGATCGAAGTGAGCGCGAAGGTCGCGGCAAGGCCGGCGAGCGTCGCCTCGCTCATGCCCGCCGCCCGACATATGCGGCCGCGGCGATGCTGGCCGGCGCGAGCAGCGCCACCGTCCAGATGAGCGGCAGGGCGAACACCGCCGCCGCCGCAAACGCCGCAAGGCCGGCGAGGATGGCGCCGACGCCCGGCGTGAGATTGCGCGCCATTTTCAGCGCCGTGCCGATGACGAGCCCCGCAGCCGCGGCGGCCGCGCCCTTCAGCGCCGCGGCCGCGTCGGGCAGGTCGCCGAATTGGTCATAGAGCGCCGCGACCGCGATCAGCACGGCCAACGGCGCGGCCATCAGCCCGAGGATCGCGGCGATTGCTCCGCGTACGCCGCAGAATCGGTCGCCGATCATCGCCGCCGCATTGACCGTATTGGCGCCCGGCAAGACCTGCCCGACGCCGAGCACGGCGGCATAATCGCGGTCGTCGAGCCAGCGCCGCTCCTCGACGATGACATGCCGCGCAACGGCGGCGACGCCGCCAAAGCCGAGCAGGCCGATGCGGGCGAAGCCGGCGAACAAGTCGCGCGGCGTCACGGCGCGCCCGTCGGGCATCAGCCGATCTCCAGCGATTTCAGCTTGCGGTGCAGCGCCGAGCGCTCCATGCCGATGAATTCCGCCGTGCGCGAGATGTTGCCGCCGAAGCGGTTGATCTGCGCCACCAGATATTCGCGCTCGAACACTTCGCGCGCCTCGCGCAACGGCAGGCTCATCAGCCGCTCGCCGCCCGCGCCGTTCGGCGTCGAGGGCACCAGCGCGCCGATCTCGGACGGCAGCATGTCGGCCGAGACTTCCGCCTCCGGATCGCCGGCGGTGAGAATCATCATGCGCTCCACATTGTTGCGCAATTGCCGGATGTTGCCCGGCCAGTCGTGCGATTGCAGCACGGCCAGCGCGTCCTCGGCGACGCGGCGCTTGGGCATGCCCGAGGACGCCGACACCTGCTCCATGAAGAATTCGATCAGCTCGGGAATGTCCTCGCGCCGCTCCGACAGCGACGGCACGCGGATCGGCACCACCGACAGCCGGTGGAACAGGTCTTCGCGCAGCGCGCCTTCGGCGATCAGCGCGGCAAGGTCGCGCGCCGACGAGGAAATGATGCGGACATCGACATTGACGCGGGTCGCGCCGCCGACGCGCTGGAAATTCTGATCGACCAGCACGCGCAGGATCTTGCCCTGCGTCTCCTTCGGCATGTCGGCGATTTCATCGAGATAGAGCGTTCCGCCATGCGCTTCCTCGAGCGCGCCGACCTTGCGGCTGCACCCGTCGCGCCCCTCGACGCCGAACAGCTCCGTCTCCATGCTATCGGGCGTCATGGTGGCGGAATTGATGACGATGAACGGCCCGGCGGCGCGCGCCGAGGCCTCGTGGATCGTGCGCGCCGCCAGCTCCTTGCCGCTGCCCGGCGAGCCGGTGATGAGAATGCGCGAATTGGCCGGCGCGACGCGCTCGATGACCTGGCGCAATTGGTTGATCGCCGGCGACTTGCCGATGATGCGGTTGACCGCGCCGGCGCGCGCGCGCAATTCCGTCACCTCGCGCTTGAGCCGCGAGGCTTCGAGCGCCCGGTCGGCGATCAGCACCAGCCGGTCCGCCTTGAACGGCTTCTCGATGAAGTCGTAGGCGCCGAGCTTGATGGCAGAGACGGCGGTTTCGATATTGCCGTGGCCGGAGATCATCACGACGGGCAAGGTCGGGTTCTGCTCCTTGATGACCTGCAGCAATTGCAGGCCGTCGAGGCGCGAGCCCTGCATCCAGATGTCGAGAAACACCAGATGCGGCCGCCGCGCCTCGATGGCGGCGAGCGCCTCGTCGGAATTCTTCGCTGTGCGCGTGCCGTGGCCCTCGTCGGAGAGGATGCCGGAGACGATGTCGCGAATGTCGGCTTCGTCGTCGACGATGAGGATGTCTGTCGCCATGCGGACTTCAAGCCTCGTTTTTCTGCGCCGCGTCACGCGGCAGGGACGGGATGGCGGCTTCTTCGTCGAGCCCGCGCGGGAAGGCGAGGCGCACGCAGGCGCCCTGCCCGTCCGGCGCATCGAGAAGCTCGATGAAGCCGCCGTGGTCTTCGAGAATCTTGGCGACGATGGACAGGCCGAGGCCCGTGCCTTCGCTGCGCGTCGTCATATAGGGTTCGAGCAGCCGCGCCCGCTCGGTCCTGGGAAAGCCCTTGCCATTGTCGACGACGCGGATGTCGCACCAGCCGGACGGCCCCTCCCCGAGCGTCACCAGCACGCGCGGCGCGGCCTTGCCGTCGCGGTTGTCATCGCCGGCGATGCCCTCGGCGGCGTTCTTGACGACATTGGTGAGCGCCTGCGACAGCAGCCGCCGGTCGAAGCGGGCAAAGACTGGCTCGGCCGGCAATGTCTCCTCGAACGCGATGTCGGGATGGCCGACGCGCATCAGGAACAGCACCTGACGCACGCATTCGCCGAGGTCGTCGCGCTCCGGCCGCGCCTTCGGCATGCGCGCGAAGGAGGAGAATTCGTCGACCATGCGCTTGATGTCGTCGACCTGCCGCACGATCGTATCCGTGCACTGGTCGAACACGGCGCGGTCCTCGACGATGACCTTGCCGTATTTGCGCTTCAACCGCTCGGCCGAGAGCTGGATCGGCGTCAGCGGGTTCTTGATCTCGTGCGCGATGCGCCGCGCCACGTCCGCCCAGGCGGCCATGCGCTGCGCGCCGACGAGGTCGGTGATGTCGTCGAGCGTCACCACATAGCTCTTGTTGTCCGAACCGACGCCGCCGCTCGTCACCGCGACGTTGAACATGCGTTCGCGCCCGCCGCGCGACAGCGACACCTGGCTCTGCACGAGGCGCATCGGCGTCGCCCGCGCCGAGGCGAGCGCCGCCTCGACCTCCGGCAGCACCTCCTCGATCGGCCGGCCGATGACGTGGCCGGAGCCGCCGCTGTCGGCGCCGAGCAGCTTTTCCGCCGCCGGATTGAGAACGCTGATCTCGCCGAGCGGGCCGACGCCGATGATCGCCGCCGGCACGCCGGACAGCACCGCTTCGGTGAACATGCGCCGCTCGTCGATCGTGCGGTTGGCGGCCATCAGCCGGTTCTGCTGCAGGCGCAGTTCCGACGTCATCTTGTTGAAGGTCTCGCCGAGATGGGCGAGATCGCCCTCCGCCTTGCGCACCGGCACCTGCACATAGAGGTTGCCGGACGACACCTGGTCGGTCGCCGCGATCAGGCGGCGAATGGGGGCGACCAGCCGGTTGGCGAAGGACAGGCCGAGCCAGACCGCCGACAGCAGCATGATGGCGGCGATCGCCACATACATCGTGGCGAAGGCGATCTGGATGTTGCGGCGATGGCCCTCGAAGGCCGAATAGAGCGCGACGAGATTGGTGGCGTCGCGCGCGAATTCGAGCGTGAACGGATCGACCGGCCGCGCCGTGTAGAGGAAGACGTCCGGGAAGGCCGAAAGCTGCCGCAACGCGACGAAGGTGCGCCCTTCCTTCAGCACGAGGCACAGCGGCTCGTTCTTGCGCGCGTCTTCGAAATCGCTCGCCTCCGGCGTCACGACCTCGCCGCCTTCCTTGGCCGCCGTATCGATCTTTTCGACGATCGAGCCGTCGCTCTTCATCATCGCCGCGGCGGTGAAACCGAGGAACCGGGCGCGCGAGGTGAAATATTCGCGGAAAATCGGCCGGTCGGCGTCGAACAGCGGCTTGCCGCGATCAAGGTCGTAGGCGGTCAGCCGCGATTCCTGCAGCAGCGACTGGCACTGCGATTCCCGAAACAGCCGCGCCGCCTCGAGCGTGTTGCCGACGAAGCCGCGCACGTCCTGCATGAAGGCCGGATTGAGGCTGCGATCGAGCGTCACCGAGCCGATGATCGCCATCAGGATGGCGGGAATGGCGGCGATGACCGAAAACAGGCCGACGATGCGCGCATGCAGCCGCGCGCCGGCGACCTTGGCGCGCCAGGCCGAAACCAGCGCCCAGGCCTCGAAGGCGACGAGCGCCAGCAGCAGCACGATGACGATCGCATTGGCGATGAACAGGCCGATGACGATTTCGTCTTTCGGCAGGATCGGCGTCAGGCCGGCGAATATGAGGAAGCTGCCGAACGCCAGAATGATGGCGAAAGCGACGACATAAAGCCCGAAGCGCGAGATGAAGCGACCCTGCGGAACCGGCCCTGCTTCAGAAATGTCCGGCCGTTCGTTCATGCGCCCTCGTATTCGCCCTGCTGAATCAGTAGCGTTGCAATTATACAACGGTGTTGCAGCATTGCGACAAATTCGGGGCGCTGGCGCTTTTTACCTTGGCGAGCGCATCAACCTGACGTCGAGATCGCGGACTTTCTTGCGCAGCGTGTTGCGGTTGAGGCCGAGCAATTCCGCCGCCTTGATCTGATTGCCGCGCGTGGCGGCCAGCGCCGCGGAAATCAGCGGATATTCGACCTCGCGCAGGATGCGGTGATAGAGCCCCGGCGGCGGCAATTGATCGCCGAAGGACTTGAACAACTCGTTCAGGTGGCGCTCGACCGACAGCATGAGCGTCGCCTCGCTGTCGCTGACGCTGGCCTCGCGCCGCGCCGGCGCGCCGTTGATCGGCAGGGCCTGCAGCGGCTTGTCGGCGACGAGTTCGGATTCGACGAGCTGCTCGGAAATCGTCTCCTGCGGATAGAGCGCCGCCAGGCGGCGCACCAGATTTTCCAGCTCGCGGATGTTGCCCGGCCAGCGATGCCGCTTCAGCCGCTCGATGGCGCCCTGCTCCAGCGCCTTTTGCGGCAGGCCTTCCGCCGCCGCGAGGCGGAAGAAATGCATCGCAAGGTCGGGAATGTCCTCCGAGCGTTCGCGCAGCGGCGGCAGGCGCAGCGGCACGACATTGAGGCGGAAGAACAGATCCTCGCGGAACAGCCCCTGCTGGATCAGGATGCGCAGATCCTTGTTGGTCGCGGCGATGATGCGGACATTGGTCTTGATCGGCGTGCGCCCGCCGACCGTCGTATATTCGCCTTGCTGCAACACGCGCAGCAGGCGCGTCTGCGCATCCATCGGCATGTCGCCGATCTCGTCGAGGAACAAAGTTCCGCCCTCGGCCTGCTCGAAACGGCCGGCCGAGCGCTGGTTGGCGCCGGTGAAAGCGCCCTTCTCATGGCCGAACAGCTCGCTCTCGATCAGGTCGCGCGGGATCGCCGCCATGTTGATGGCGACGAAAGGGCCGCTCTTGCGCTTGCCGTAATCGTGCAGCGCGCGGGCGACGAGCTCCTTGCCCGTGCCGGACTCGCCGGTGATCATCACCGTGAGGTCGGTCTGCATCAGGCGCGCGAGCGCCCGGTAAATCTCCTGCATCGCCGGCGAGCGCCCGACGAGCGGCATGCCCTCGATCTCTTCCGCCTTGGGCGCGAGCGGCTTGTGCTTGGGCTCGCTCAGGGCGCGCCCGACGATGGCGACCAGTTCCTTCAGGTCGAAGGGCTTGGGCAGGTAGTCGTAGGCGCCGCGCTCCGAGGCCTTGATCGCGGTCATGAACGTGTTCTGCGCGCTCATGACGATGATCGGCAGGTCCGGCCGCAGCTTCTTGATCCGCGGCAGCAGTTCGAAGGCGTTCTCGTCAGGCATCACCACGTCGGTGATGACGAGATCGCCGTCGCCTGCCTGCACCCAGCGCCAGAGCGAGGCGGCGGCGCCGGTGACGCGCACGTCATAGCCCGCCCGCGTCAGCGCCTGGCTGAGCACAGTTCTTATTGCCGCATCGTCGTCCGCGATCAGGATATTGCCCGAAGCCATCGCCAGTCGTCTCCGTTGCGGCCGCCGTCCGCAGATTCAGCCTATTCCAGCCCCGCGCGGCTTTTCCTGCGCATACATTGGCAGCAGCACGCGAAACGTCGTGCGGCGCGGGTGGGATTCGCATTCAACAATCCCGCCATGATCGCCGACGATCTTCGCCACCAAAGCAAGACCCAGGCCAGTTCCTGACGATTTCGTCGTCACGAACGGATCGAACAGCAGGGGCAACATGTCTTCCGGCACGCCGGGGCCATTGTCGCGCACGCAGAATTCCAGCGGCAGGCTGACCGGGGTCGCCGAACCGGGCGCTTTCAGCCGCACGCCGGGCTTGAAGGCGCTGGTCAGCTGGATCTCGCCGTCGATCGCGTCCTCGCCGATCGCTTCCGCGGCGTTCTTCACCAGGTTCAGAAACACCTGGACCAATTGGTCGCGGTTGCCGAACACCGCCGGCAGCGACGGGTCATAGCTCTCGACAATGCGGATATGACGGGCGAATCCGGCCTGCGACACGCGCTTCACATGATCGAGCACGGCATGCAGGTTGACGCTCTCGCGCTCGATGGGCCGCTCGTCGGAAAACGCCTCCATCCGGTCGACCAGTTTCACGATGCGGTCGGTCTCGTCGCAGATGAGCTGCGTCAGCGACCGGTCATCGTCGTCGAGCGAGCTTTCGAGCAATTGCGCCGCGCCGCGAATGCCCGAAAGCGGGTTCTTGATTTCATGCGCCAGCATGGAGGCCAGCGCAGAAACCGAGCGGGCTGCACCTCTATGCGTCAACTGCCTGTCCATTTTATCGGCAATTGTTCGTTCTTGCAGCATCACGACCACGCAATCGCGCTGGTCGGGCATGGGCGCGACATGGATGTCGACCATTTTCTCGATGCCGATTTTCGGCGTGCCGACGTCGACGCGATATTCGTTGATGGCTGAGCCGCGCTCGCGCACCTGGTCGACGAGCGCCAGAACCGGCGAGCCGAACGGCAACAGGTCCGACAATTTCTCGCGCTGCAACATGGCGCGGCTCAATTCGAAGAAATTCTCGGCCGCCGCATTCGCTTCCATCACGACGCCGTCCGGCGAAACCGACAACAACGGGTTTGGCAGAGCGTTGAGAAGCCGCTCGGCGTGACTGAGGGGCATCGACTAACCTCGTATCGGGCGGAAGGGCGCGCAGACGCTTACGCCGCCTCGGCCGCCTCCATCAAAAAGAAATCCGTCAGCAACGCCCGCACTTCGCCGGGGTCGTCGCTGGTGACGAGGCGCAGGCGCGCAGCGGCCTCGAGTTTCCGCCCGGCGTCGGACGCCGCGTGCTCGGCATAGGCGGCCAGATGCTTGCGCGCGTGGCGCAAGCCCTGCGCCACGCCGAAGGCGCAAAGCAGCGTCTCGTAATGTTCGAGCGCCGCCGCCAGCCTTGTCTGGGCCGGCAGCGCCGCGCGCGCCGCGCCATTGCGTAAATAATAGGCAATTTCGCCGACCAGCCAGGGCCGGCCAACCGCGCCGCGGCCGATCATGACGGCGTCCGCCCCCGACTGGCGCAACATTTCAGCGGCGTCAGCGGGCGCGGCGCAATCGCCATTGGCGACGAGCGGAATGGCGATGCGCTCGCGCACGGCGCGGATCGCCGCCCAATCCGCCTTGCCCTTGTAGAATTGCTGCCGCGTGCGGCCATGCACGGTGACGAGCGCCACGCCCTCGGCCTCGGCCCGCGCCGCCAGTTCCGGCGCGTTGAGCGAGGCATGGTCCCAGCCGAGCCGCATCTTCAACGTCACGGGGATCTTCACGGCGGCAACCGTCGCCCGCACCAGATCGAGCGCCAATTCCGGCTCGCGCATCAGCGCCGAGCCGGAAAGGCCACCCGTGACCTTCTTGGCCGGGCAGCCCATGTTGATGTCGACGATGGCCGCGCCCGAGGCTTCCGCCAGCCGCGCGGCTTCCGCCATCCAATGCGGATCGCAGCCGGCGATCTGCACGACATGCGGGTCGACGCCCTCGCCCTCGGCGCGCAGGCGGCTTTCGTCGTCGCCCTGGGCGAAATCGTCCGCCGCCACCATTTCCGACACGACGAGCGAGGCCCCGAAACGCCGCGCGATGCGGCGCATGCCGACATCCGTCACCCCGGACATGGGCGCAAGAATGGCGCGTCCGTCCAGCGCGACACTGCCGACGAAAAGGTCAGTATTGCCTATTTTTTGGGCGCTTAGGGACATCGCACGCAATATAGTCACTTCGTTTCGCTATGGAAAGGCGCATCGCGCCCTGTTTGACGCGCGCCGAAGCCGGTGGCAGAGCTTGGCGCATGAAAGCAGCGCAAGCCATTCCGACCCCGGAGGTCGCCATTCTCGTTGTCGCCGCCGGGCGCGGCCATCGCGTCGGCGGCGAAACGCCGAAGCAATATCTGCGCCTCGCCGGCGAACCGGTGCTGACGCGCACCCTGCGGGCCCTGGCCGAGGCTGCGCCTTCCGCAGCGTTGTTGACGGTCATCCATCCCGACGATTCCGACCTTTACAATTATGCCGCCGCCTTGTTGCCGGATGACGCAAGGGCGCGCCTGCTGCCGCCGGTCCATGGCGGCGCAACACGCCAGCAAAGCGTCCGCGCCGGACTTGAACTTCTTTCTCAAGCGCAGCCGAAGGTCGTTTTGATTCATGATGCTGCAAGGCCATTCTCAACCAGTGCCTTAATTCGAAAAGCCATTGAGGCTGCTCGTGAATTTGCCGCCGCCGCGCCCGGCGTCGGCGCCATCGACACGTTCAAGCAGGTGGACGCCGCCGGCGTCATTGTCGCGACGCCGCCGCGCGATGCGCTGCGCGCCGTACAGACGCCGCAGGCCTTCGCCTTCGATCTCATCCTCGACGCCCATCGCAGGGCCGCCGAAGCGGGCCTTGCCGAGCTCACCGACGACGCCGCCGTCGCCGAATGGGCCGGCCATCGCGTCCATGTCTTTGCCGGAGAAGCCGCCAACATGAAAATCACCACGGCCGACGATCTGGCCAAGGCGGAAGGCCGCCTGCTGCCGCCCGACATCCGCACCGGGCAAGGCTACGACGTGCATGCCTTCGGCCCCGGAAACGCGGTCTGGCTCGGCGGCGTCGAAATTCCGCACACGCAGGGCCTCGTCGGCCATTCCGACGCCGACGTGCTGATCCACGCCATTTGCGACGCCATTTTCGGCGCGCTCGCCGATGGCGACATCGGCTCGCATTTCCCGCCCTCCGATCCGCAATGGAAAGGCGCGGCCTCGCGGCTGTTTCTTGAATATGCCGTCGGACGCGTGGCGGCGCGCGGCGGCGTCATCGCCCATATCGACTCGACGCTGGTCTGCGAACGGCCGAAGATCGGCCCGCACCGCGACGCCATCCGCGCCAGCCTTGCCTCGATCATGGGCCTCGATCTCGGCCGCGTCGCGGTGAAGGCCACCACATCCGAGAAACTCGGCTTCACCGGCCGTCAGGAAGGCATGGCCGCCTTCGCCACCGCCACGATCCGCCTGCCCTTCTGATCGTTTGCCGTTGACGCCAGCCTGCAAGTCGCCAAAGTCATGGAGCGCTGTCCTTCTCCCCTCGCGGGAGAAGGTGGCGCGCGACAGCGCGACGGATGAGGGGGCGTTCGCCCGACAGGGCGAAAACACCTGCTTGGCTATTGCGTCGCTGCCGCGACACCCCTCTTCCGGCCCTTCGGGCCACCTTCTCCCGCAAGGGGAGAAGGGCCACGCTCACGCCGAGAGTGACCGCCAAAGATGTTCGACGACGCCCTGCAGGCCCGCGCCCGCGCCCTTGTCGCCCTCTACCGCGAGGCCGGCTTGACCATTGTCACCGCCGAATCCTGCACCGGCGGCCTCATCGCCGGGCTGATCACCGAAGTGCCGGGCTCCTCCGCCGTGCTGGAGCGCGGCTTCGTCACCTATTCCAACGCCGCCAAGGCGCAAAGCCTCGGCGTGCCCACCGATCTTTTGCGCGAGTTCGGCGCGGTCAGCACGCAGACGGCGCAGGCCATGGCGGCGGGCGCTCTCACCCATTCCATGGCGAAAGTGGCGGTCGGCGTCACCGGCGTCGCCGGCCCCGGTGGCGGCACGCCCGACAAGCCCGTCGGCCTCGTGCAGTTCGCCTGTCAGCGGCGCGGCTTTCCCGTCGTCGCGCGCGAAATGCGCTTCGGCCCGCTGACGCGCGCGGAGATCCGCCACGCCTCGATCCATACCGCGCTCGACCTGCTGACCGAGGCGGCTCAGCTGCGGCCATAAACGACGTCGGCGCGCTTTTCGAAAGCTTCAGCGAATTTGTGGAAAGCGGCGTCGAACATCGACCCCATCAGCGCGCCGAGCGTGCGGCTGCGAAACTCATAGGTGATGAAGAAGTCGACGCGCGAGCCTTCGCGCGTCGGGTCGATCTCGAATTTCCAGCGATTTTCGAGATGCTGGAACGGACCATCGACATATTCGACCAGAATCTTGAGATTCGGCCGATCCATGGTCACGCGGCTGGTGAATTTCTCGCGGATCGCCTTGTAGCCGACCTCCATGTCGGCGATCAGCGTTTCCACCCCCTCGCCGCCCGGAATGCGCCGGCGCACTTTCAGCGCCCGGCACAGGGGCAGGAATTCCGGATATTTCTCGCAATCCGCGACGAGATCGAACATTTTCTCGGGGCTGTGGCGAACGTGGCGATGCGAGCGGAATGAAGGCATCGCGGCGTCAGCGTCCGAGCTTGGCCAGACGCGCGGCCCTCAGCTTGGCGAAATCTTCGCCCGCGTGATGCGACGAGCGCGTCAGCGGCGTGGCGGAGACGAGCAGGAAGCCCTTGGAATAGGCGACCGTCTCATAGGCCTTGAACTCGTCGGGCGTGACGAAATTCATCACCGAATGATGCTTCTTCGTCGGTTGCAGATATTGGCCGATGGTGAGGAAATCGACATCCGCCGAGCGCAGGTCGTCCATCACCTGCAGCACTTCGTTGCGGCTCTCGCCCAGCCCCACCATGATGCCCGACTTGGTGAAGATCGACGGGTCGAGCTCCTTAACCTTCTGCAACAACCGGATCGAGTGGAAATAGCGCGCGCCGGGCCGGACGGTGAGGTAGTTCGACGGCACGGTTTCGAGATTGTGGTTGAAGACGTCGGGTTTGGCCGCGACGACGACTTCCAGCGCGCCGTCCTTGCGCAGGAAATCCGGCGTCAGGATTTCGATGGTCGTCGCCGGCGAGCCGGCGCGGATCGCGGCGATGACGTCGGCGAAATGCTGCGCGCCGCCATCGGCCAGATCGTCGCGATCGACCGAGGTGATGACGACATGGCTCAAGCCCAGCTTGGCCACCGCGTCGGCGATATAGGCCGGCTCATGCGCGTCGAGCGCCTCGGGCTTGCCGGTCTTGACGTTGCAGAACGAGCAGGCGCGCGTGCACGTGTCGCCCATGATCATGAAAGTGGCGTGCTTCTTGTCCCAGCACTCGCCCTGGTTGGGGCAGCTCGCCTCCTCGCAGACGGTGATCAGGCCATGTTCCTTGACGATGGCCTTCGTCTCCGACCATTGCTTCGAGCCCGGCGCCTTGACGCGGATCCAGTCGGGCTTGCGCGCCACGGGCTGGTCCGGCCGGTGCTCCTTCTCGGGATGGCGCGGCGCGGCCTTGCGCGGATCGTTCTTCAAAGTGTCGATGACGACGGCCATAACGCCCCCGGTTGCCTGAACGGCCAAAGCCGCAGCTCGCTTTTATGCGCAAGGGCGCGGCGGCGCAAACCGCCCCGCCCCGTCCCCGTTCAACCCTGGCTCTGCCGGGTGATGGCGCGCCAGACGAAGATGATGCCGATCGCGCCGATCGTGGCGGCGATGATGTGGCCGATCGTGCCGGAAACGACGATATTCATCGCCTCGGCCAACCGCACGCCGACGAAAGAGCCGGCAATGCCGACAATGATATTGGTCAGCAGGCCGTGATTGGACGAGGTGACCCGCTCGGCGATCCAGCCGGCGATGGCGCCGATGATCAGCATGGCGAAGAAACCGACGCCGGGCGTGCCCATGACTGCAAGAGGCTCGTTCATGAATTCAGTTCCTTCTTTTCTATCCGGCGCGAACAGCCGAAAACTGCGCGCCCGCTGGAAGCTAATCACGCCCGCCGCCCTTCACAAGTCAGCGAACACAGGCCAGACCGCGTCCAATATTCAATTTCGCCGCTTGCGCCGCGCACGCATTGTATGAATTCTCAATCCCGACAGCACGATGATGATTTTGCGGATTTCCATGACACTGCGTCATTTTTTATCGTCGCGCCGTTGGCGCCTTGCCTCCGGAATCGTGCTGTTTGCCTATCTCGTCACGCATTTCTTCAATCACATGCTCGGCCTCGTCGCGCTGGAGGCGGCGGAAGCCGGGCTGACATGGTCCATCGCCTTCTGGCATTCGTGGCCGGGCACCATCCTGCTCTATGGCGCAGCGACGCTGCATTTTTCGCTGGCGCTGACCACGCTTTACATGCGGCGGGAATGGAAACTCCCCGCCATCGAATATCTGCGCCTCTGGGCCGGCTTCAGCCTGCCGCTGCTGCTCATCGGTCATGCGGCGACGGCGCGCCTCGGCGTCAGCCTGCATGAAACCGTGCCCACCTACGCCAACACGGTCGCCAACATCATCAGCGGCGGCACGCAGGAAAAGCAATTGGCCCTGCTCGCGCCGGGCTGGGTGCATGGCGGCCTCGGCCTGTGGATCTCGCTGCGGCGTTCCGCCTTGATGCGGCGGCTGAAATTTCTCCTGCTCGGCGTTCTCGTCTGCGTTCCGCTGCTCTCGGCCGCAGGCTTCATCAACATGGGCCGCGAGCTGGTGCATCGCGGTCTTGCCACGCCGCCGGCGGCGGCGACCCGCTACATAGCCGCCGCGCCCGTCAAAGGACCGGCGCCGCACTTCGACGCCGCCAGGGCGGCCCGCGCCGAAGAATTGCGCCGCTGGAAGGACGGCCTGACCAACGCCTATCTGGCGCTGATCGCCGCGGCCTTGCTCATCGGCCCGCTGCGGCGCGCCGCCGTCAGACGGATCGCGCCGCTTTAGTTCCTAGGCGTGGATGACGCGGCCATAGGCGTCGAGCACGCTCTCGTGCATCATTTCCGACAGGGTCGGATGCGGGAAGACCGTGTGCATCAGCTCTTCCTCGGTCGTCTCCAGATTCATGGCGACGACGAAGCCCTGAATGAGTTCGGTCACTTCCGCGCCGACCATATGCGCGCCGAGCAGCTTGCCGGTCTTGGCGTCGAACACCGTCTTGACCATGCCTTCCGGCTCGCCGAGCGCGATGGCCTTGCCGTTGCCGCCGAACTTGAAGCGGCCGACCTTGACGGCAAAGCCCTGCTCCTTCGCCTTGGCCTCGGTCAGGCCGACGCTCGCCACCTGCGGGTGGCAATAGGTGCAGCCCGGAATCATGCCCTTGTCCATGGCGTGCGTGTGCAGGCCCTTGATCGTCTCGACGCAGATCACGCCTTCATGCTCGGCCTTGTGCGCCAGCATCGGCGGCCCGGCGACGTCGCCGATGGCGTAAAGGCCGGGAATATTGGTGCGGCCGAATGGATCGGTGACGATGCAGCCGCGATCCGTCTTCACGCCGAGCTTTTCGAGGCCGAGATTCTCGATATTGCCAACGACGCCGACGGCCGAAATCAGCCGCTCGGCCTTCAGCACGCTCTTCTCGCCCTTGTCGTTCTCGATCGTGCAGACAATTTCGTTGGCGCCCTTCTCGACCTTCGTCACCTTGGTCGAAGTCAGGATTTTCAGCCCCGCCTTCTCGAACTGCTTGCGGGCGACGGCGGCGATTTCCGCGTCCTCGACGGGCAGCACCTGCGGCAGCACTTCAACCACCGTCACTTCCGCGCCCATGGTGCGGTAGAACGAGGCGAATTCGATGCCGATGGCGCCCGAGCCCATGACGATCAGCGATTTCGGAAAAGCCTCCGGCTTCATCGCCTCGAAATAGGTCCAGATCAGCTTGCCGTCCGGCTCGATGCCGGGCAGCACGCGCGGCCGCGCGCCGGTGGCGACGATGATATGCTTGGCCGAATAGGTCCCCTCGCCCAGCACGCCCTTGGGAATCGCGTTCTGCGGCTGCTGGATCGCCTTCTTCGTCGGGCTCACCGTGACCTTGCCGGGCGCGTCAAGAACGGCTTCGCCCCAGATCACATCGACCTTGTTCTTCTTCAAAAGGAAGGCGACGCCGCCATTGAGCTGCGCCGACACGGCGCGCGAGCGCTTGACCACGTCGGCCGGATCGAATGCGATTCTGCCTTCGAGCTTGAGGCCGTAATCCTTGGCGTGCTCGGCATAATGGTAGATCTCGGCCGAGCGCAGCAGCGCCTTGGTCGGAATGCAGCCCCAGTTGAGGCAGATGCCGCCCAGATGCTCGCGCTCGACGATGGCCGTCTTGAAGCCGAGCTGCGCCGAGCGGATGGCGGTGACATAACCGCCCGGACCGGAACCGATGATGAGAACGTCGTAGGTGGTGCTCATGAGCTCCTCGCGTCTGAATGCGCAAATATTGCGTCGTATTCCGTTCCCCCTTGCGAGGGGCTAGGGGTGAAGCCGGCGTTCTGGCCGACCAGCGATTTTCCAACAGCAGCGATGATCGTTTCGATCACGCTGTCCGAATTCCGCAGCACATCGGCATTGCCGAAACGCAGGACGCGAAATCCCTGCGCTTCGAGAAACGATGTCCGCGCCGCATCGCGGCGCTGTGCGTCGTCAAGCCCATGTTGTTCGCCATCGACCTCGATGACGAGTTTGGCGGCAAGGCAGCAGAAATCCGCGATATACCGGCCAAGCCGAACCTGCCGACGAAAATGCGTGCCGCTCAGGACGATCTGGTTTCGCAACGCCCGCCACAATATCCGTTCCGCTTCGGTCGGCTGACGGCGCATGGCTTTGGCCAGCGGCGCTGTCACCCTCGGCGGAGGCTCAGCTTTCGGGCGTCCCGTCGTCATGGCGCGCCACCTATTCCCCCTCCCCTTTTTGGCGAAGGTTTATGGGCAACGGTCAGAGCGCCGCCCAATCCCCCTCCCCCTTGTGGGGAGGGGTTAGGGGTGGGGGTCGCGCGAACCATTCCGAATGAGATGCCGTCAAAGCGCAAAAACGCCGTCGTCTTGTGCGACCCCCACCCCTGCCCCTCCCCACAAGGGGGAGGGGTAAGGGGGAACCCGTCCTCAGACGACCGTGCAGCGCGAAGCGCAGCCCACCAAGGCCCCTGCCTACGAGTGGCAGCGCCCCCCAATCCCCCTCCCCCCTGTGGGGAGGGGTTAGGGGTGGGGGTCGCGCGAACCATCCCGAATGAGATGCCGTCAAAGCGCAAAAACGCCGTCGTCCTGCGGGACCCCCACCCCTGCCCCTCCCCACAAGGGGGAGGGGTAAGGGGGAACCCGTCCTCAGACGACCGTGCAGCGCGAAGCGCAGCCCACCAAGGCCCCTGCCTA
>ERZ1645192.2443-NODE-2443-length-15387-cov-6.509392_pt1 | contig 15387 bp, 11 predicted proteins | sample MGYA00575354_ERZ1645192 | MGnify/ENA primary metagenome ERZ1645192 (study PRJEB40844, sample SAMN11349763) | freshwater sediment metagenome | isolation source: river sediment | host: Sediment | place: India: Faizupur Khadar , New Delhi | collected 2017-02-21 ... | reverse complement strand
GGGCGATGCGAAGGTCGGTGTCGATATTGACCTTGGTGCAACCGGTGCGGCGGGCGACTTCGATGTCGGCCTCGGGCACGCCGGCGGCGTCGGCGAGCTTGCCGCCGTATTTGTTGATTTCATCGACAAGATCTTTGGGAACGCTCGAGGCGCCGTGGAGCACGAGCGGGTAATCGCCCATCCCGGCATCCATCAGCGCTTTCTTGATCGCTTTCAAGCGCTCGAGGTCCAGGTGTTGCTCGCCCTTGAACTTATACGCGCCGTGGGAATTGCCAATGGCCACTGCCAGGGAATCAACTCCGGACTCGCGCACGAAATGCACAGCCTCTTGAGGATTGGTGTAATGTCCCTGGGTGGAATAGTTTCCGCCCTCTTCGCCCTCGTCGAATTGGGCGCCGACGAGGTGTCCGAGCTCGCCCTCGACAACGCAGTTGTGCTTATGCGCGTATTCCACGACCTTTTTGCAGATTTCGACGTTTTTCTCGAAGGGTTCATGGCTGGCGTCAATCATGACGCTGGTGAAACCCTCATCGATGCAATCTTTGCAAAGCTCGAAGGAATCGCCGTGGTCGAGGTGAACTGCGATGGGGATATTTGACAGGCTGACGGCGGCCTCAATGAGCCTCTTAAGATAGACCGGGTTGGCGTATTGGCGGGCGCCTTTGGAGATTTGCAGCATGACGGGGGCTTTTTCCTCCTCGCAAGCCTCGATGATGGCCTGTAGCAACTCCATGTTGTTCACGTTAAAGGCGCCGAGGGCGTATTTGCCTTTCAGCGCCTTGGCGAACAAGTCTTTCGTATGTGTGAGTGGCATAAAAATTCTTCCCGATAATGATGAATGGGCGCGCTGGTTCTTGCGACCGAGTATGGATGGTAGTCAAAACTGTCCGGGAAATGCAACGAAGAATAAAGTTAGAGGGATGGCTCGATGGCCCCAATGACGGCGAATTCTCGCTTTGGCGCATCCTGTTGAGTTCAGGACCTGGAGCCCGGGAGGGAGTGAGGTGCGGGGCAATTATCCGCCGACACCGCTCAGGTTTTTCGTTATCAACACTGGCCATTTGGGGCGCTCAAGGGATCATGGTGCGGTAGAACCGCATGGGATGCTCCGGAGAGCCGGGATCGCTCCATTCGAACAGGTTGGTTCCGGTGCTGTTAGTTGCCACAGGAACCCATGATCCCGGCTGAAGATCCGGGGAACATTCGATGACGTACATCTGTCCGTCTGGGGCTGAGAATGTGAGCAGGGCCTCACCGCCGGATTGTTTGGAGATGAGACTTAGCGATGGTAACTGGCCTGGGAGGACATAGACGTCCATGCCGGCTGTATCCTGCGCGCCGAAGGCGTCGGTAACGGCAAAGCTGAAGTGATTTGGGCCTGTATTGCTTGATTGAGGAATGCCGGAGAGCACGCCCTGGGTGTCCACCTGGAGCCAGTTGGGGCCGGAAAGCTTGCTGAAGGTGACGGAGCCGCTGTCGTCGAAAACCAGGCTGGCGAGGCTGTCGTTCATGCGAGTTCCGGCCCGAACGGAAACGGGTGCGGGGTCTGAAATGAATACCGGCGCGGTGTTTGAGTGGAGCGCTGCGATTTGCTGAGCGGAAAGGGCGATATTGTAGATCCGGACATCGTCCACGGAGCCGGGGAACCAGTATTGTCCGGTGGCCTGCTCGGAGCCGCCGGATCCGATGCGTGTGGGGTACTTGGAATTTGGCTGGAAGGCGGCGTTTGTGGAGCCTGCCAGCACGCCGTTGGTGTAGAACCGGGTTGAGGAGCCGTCGTAAGTGCCGGCAAGGTGAATCCACTCGTTGATTTTCACCGCTCCCGCATTGAGGACTTTCCAACCGCTGCCGGCTCCGGTCCAGAACTGCCAAAGGTTATTCTGCCCGGCGTAGAAGACATATCCCGCCATTGGGACGGATTCGCGGCTGGTGAGTGGCGAGCGGTAGGAACTTGAGCCGCCCTGCACATTTACCCAGAGGGCAACAGTGAACTGGGGCGGGTTCAACTCGGCTGAAAACGGGACATCCACTTTGGCGGTGGTGCCGTTGAATCGCGCGGCTGTTCCTGTGGTGGGGGTCGCGCCGGGAATGGCGAGTTCCGGCGAGGTGTAAACGCCGTTCTGCGCTGGGGCGGCGCTGTCCATGCAAACGCTGCCTGAGAGCTCGTCGAGCTTCCACCAGCCGACGAGGTTCACTGCCGGCGAGGGTGGGCTGGTGACCGGCAACAGGAGCAGTGCCTCATCCGTGGAGCCGGAGAGATCCGTCACCCTGACATGGAACACGTTGGTGCCGATGTCCTGGAGCCCGGGTGTGCCGGTCAGTTGACCGTCCGAACTGACGCTGAGCCAGGCGGGACCTGAGAGAATGCTAAAGGTCAGCGAATCACCCCAGAGCAGATCGGGGTCCCAGGCCAGTGTTGAGGGGGCGGGGCCTGTGTAAACCGCTCCGGTGAACGCGGCAGGCAGCGAAATTGAATCGGACACGAAGGCGGGCGGGGCTGGCTGGTTTGTGACGTCGAGATGATCCAGGAAGTTTCCAAGGGCGACGCCCGCCGGGACGGCATACCCTTTGACCGTTGTGGCGTTTGTGAGAACCCGGTCCGGGCCGACCGTCGAAAAGTAAAGCCCCCACCACTCTGAATGATAACCGTCGAAATTCTCGCCGGTTCGGTACACGGTGGAGACATCGGGACTGCGTTGGGAAACGTGGCAGTCGAGGCCCTGGTCTGCCATTTGGCGGCAGGTGAGGTTTGAGAGTTCGGGGATGGGGATTTCGAGGTATGGGTGGAACAGCCGGTTTTGAGGGAACAAGTGGAGATAGAGCTTTTTGGCCTGCCACGGCGGGAGGCTGACGAGGCTGGCGTTGGTTGCGGTGGGGTCGGCAGCGAGGAAGAAGGCGTTTGTGAGGGCCCAGACGCAGGCGATGTGGTTGAGGTGGCCGTATTCGCCTTGTTCATCCTGGGTCATGACAATCTCCGGCCGGAACCGCCGGATCTGCTCTGCCAGTGAAACGATGGCTTTCTGTTTGCCGGCCTCGACGTCCGAGCCGTCGCCCTGCAACACGCCATCTGCCCAGTAATCCCAGGTGGCGTTGATTTTATCGGCGTAGGGGTTGTTGGGCATGGAACTCGACACATCGCGAAACCGCAGGAACGCCGGCTCGTAGCGAAGGCCGTATTTCACGGCGGCGCAGCGCAACTCTGCCTCGCGAATGGTGAGGTTCGTGGGATACCAGTCGCCGCTGGTCATGGAGATAAGCTGTGTGGGAAGCTTGAGCGCGGCGCTGTAATAAGACATCACGCCGCCGAAGAAGATGCCTTCGTCATCGGGATGAGTGTTAACGGCGAGCACAAAGACCTTGTTGGTGGGCGGGTCCCAGTTTGTTTGTGCGAGCAGATGGATTGGCGCCAGGAGCCCCAAGATGAAGACTGAAACACAAAGCCGCAGTCGCCCGGAATCACACATACATCCGGAGTATATCCAAACCATCCGCTAAAGTCGCGTAAGAAATTCCCGCGACTTTCCAGAGGCGGGCCACATTACCGGATGTAGTAGATGACTGCGAGTTGAGCGGCGGTGATGAGGATGACGAGCGCCCAAACGAACAGTTCGCGGGTGGAGAGTCCCCGCTGGCGCGGGGGTGCGAGCCAGAAGCGGGCGGAAACGGAGCCCATGACGAGAAGGTCGCCGTTGCGCAGCAGGGTCTTGGTTGCAGGCTCGTTGTTGACGGACAGCAGTGCGTTTTGCTCGGCTTCGATGATGAAGCCCTCGCCACGGCGGAGCTTTAGAGTTGCGTGTTTGTCCCAAACGCCATCCTCTTCGAGCTGCAGGTGGCATTTGGAGCCTCTGCCGATGGTAAAAGGAAAACGGCGGGCGCTGCGAACAGAGCCCGCCGTTTTTCCGGAAAGGATTTCGAGTTGAACCATTTACCAGATCGAGCGCGGCACAACGACGCGGTCGCCGGGGTAAACGGGCAGGTCGAGGCTCGGATTGTCGAGTGCCGCCTTGGCGTTCACCGTCTCAATTTTGCCGTTGGCGCGGATGAGTTTGACACGGCGCTTGTTTGCGAAATCAGTGAAACCGCCGGCCGAGGCGATCGCCTTGGTGACGGTCATAGCGCCGAGATAGACCTGGCGCGCGGGGGCGCGGACCTCGCCGTCGATATAGAAGAAGCGGGTGTTCTCCTGCTGGCGAACGGAGACGGTCATGTTCACGTAGTACTTGGGAACATAGGCGCTACGGATTTCCTCCTCGAGCTCGCGGCGGGTTTTTCCGGCTGCTTTGAATGTCTGGTTTTGCAGGAGGGTGATCGTGCCGTCCTCCTTCACCCGCTCCTCGATAGGCGGGACGATAATGGGGAGGTCAGCGAAGGTGATCGTGATGGCCTCGCCGACTGAGATCGTGTCAACGATCGACTCCTGCTGGGGCGGGGTGGTCTCGATGACATTGAGATCGGCGAACCGTTTGTCCTGCTGGGTGGTCGTGCAGCCGCAAAGCGAGAGCGCCACTGCGGCGGCGAACATTGCTGCCCATTTCCCTGTCTGCAGTAATCCGTTCCTACACATGATCATTCAAGCTGTCTTTCAGTATTTCTTGTTAATGTCGAGCTTATCTTTGGCGCCCGTCCCGGCATCGGCAACTGCCACGGGCTCCTGGTCCTCGTTCTTGGCGTAGTAATCGTGGTAGTAGCCACTGTAGTAGTAGTAACTTTCGTCCTGCGACATATTGATGTTGTTGAGCACGATGCCCACGAGATTGCCGCCGACCTTGTCGATCAACTGCTTGGCGCGGATATTCATCGGTTGCGGGTAGCGGCGGTATTGGATGACCTGGAGAGTCATGTCCACTTCGCTGGCGAGGATGGAAGCGTCGCTGACACCCATGACGGGCGGTGAATCGAAGAACACGAAATCGTAGTGTTGCTTGAGTTCGGCGATGAGCTCGCGCATCTGTGAGGAGCTGAGGATGCCGAGGGAGCTGCTGGGCAGCTTGCCGCTGGGCATGAAGTCGAGCGTTGGGAGGCTGGTGGTCTGGATGACTTCCTCGAGCGTGTTTTGCTTGAGCAGATAATTTGTGAGGCCGACGTTGTTGGCGACCCTCAGCATTTTGTGCAGGGAAGGGCGGCGCAGATCGGAGTCCACGATGAGGATGCGCTGACCGCTCTGGGCGAAGACGCAAGCGAGGTTGAAAACGGTGGTGGATTTGCCCTCACCGGCGCCTGCGCTGACGACTGCGATGCTGTTGAGGCGATCATCTTTTCTCGAAAAGAGCAGGTTCGTGCGAAGGACGCGGTAAGCTTCCGCATGGGGGCTGTCCACGCCTTCGTCGAGCAACACGCCGACATTTTGTGGAATGACACCCAGGACTGGGGAACCAAGAGTGCGTTCGACGTCGTCAATGGTTTTGACGCTGGTATCGAGGTACTCGATGAAGAAGGCGAGGCCGACGCCGACGATGAGGCCGACGACGATGCCCAGGGAGATATTGAGCATTTTGTTGGGGCGCACGGGGCGGAGGCCGGGTCTTGCTGTATCCACGATTTCAACCATGGCGGAGCGGGGGAGGTCCACGTCTGTGCGTTCCGAGTAAATCTTCATGTTCAACACCTGGCTGAAACGCTGGAGCTGCTCGAGAGTGCGTTTTGCCTCGAAATAAGGCCGGCTTTGGCGGGCCTTTTCGATATCGAGCTGGAGAGCTTTTTCGACTTCTTTTTCGAGGTCTTCCAGTCCTTTTTTCATGGAGGCGACCTTCACATCGAGGCCGCTAATGATGCCGCTGACGCGCAGCTTGAGCTTGCCGCGGAGATCATCCACCTGCGTGCTGGCCTTCTGCACTTCGGGATGCTCCATGCCGTAGTCCTTCTTAACGGCGAGAAGTTTTTGGTCGGCGATCGTGAGCTGCTGCAGGAGATCGGTTAGAAGAGCGTCCTGTACGGCGGTGGGAAGCGCCTGGACTTGTTCGTCGGGGCTGAGGATTTTGACTTGCTCGACCAGCGTGGCCATGGAGGTATAATTTGCCTGGCTCTCGATTCGGAGGCCTTCGATGCGCCGGAGCGTCTCGGCTGTCATCAAGGGTGATGGGGCGTTTTCCACGGCATAGCTATCGGGGATTCTGAGTTCGAGGCGAAGCCGGTCCACTTCCTCCTGGGCTTTGCGGACCTTGTCTTCCTGTTCCATCCAGCGCTCTTCGAGGGCTTTGATGCCGCCCATCGTGAGCTGTTTGCTGTCTTCGAGGCGGTGGTTGCGATACGTTTCGGCGATCGCGTTGGCGAGGATGGCGGCTTCTTCCGGATTTTCGGTGAAGACCGTGATTTCGATGAGGCTTGTATTGCGCACCGGCTTGAGGTCCATGCGGCTCTTGAGGATCATCATTGTTTCGGGAGTCTTGAGCCGTTCCCCGCCGCCGTATTTAGGCGCCCACTTTTCGTTGAGCTTGAGCTGGTCGATGACCTTGCCGAGGATGACTTCGGACTGGATCACTTCGAACTCGGTTTGGATGAAATAAGGGTCATAAGAGGCCAGGTAGGGCTGGTTGGCGCCGACTCCTGAGATATCGGCCTGATCGCGTTGCACTTTGATTCGCGCGGTGCTGGAGAACGACTCGGGAAGGATGAACGTCACGAGAGTGGCGGTAATGACCACCAGGAGGAAGACCAGCAGGATGACGGTTTTTCGGATGCGAATGATGCGCCAGTAGTCCAGGAAGTGCAGTTTTGCCTCGGGCTGCTGTGCGGGTGCTTTAAATGAATCCATAGCTCAAAAAAATGGGGGGCCAGAAACAGCCCAGCCCCCCGCGAAGACTTTCGTTAACTTTTAGTAAGTAGCTGTGACACCTAGATAAACGCGGTTGCGGTCGTATTCACGACCGGGAATATCCGAGTCGAGAAGGTCATAATTGTAGCCGACGTGGGCTGCGAAATGGCGGTTGAAGACGTATTCGAGATTCAGGCCCGCCAGGTAGAACTGCTCGTCATCATTGTCCCAGGGTCCGCCGTTGAAGGTCGAGTGCTGGAACTGGCCGGTGAGGCTTCCGTTCAATTTCGGCAGGATCTGATGCTTGATCGTGGCGAAGATGGTGGCTGCTTCCTGGTCGCGCACGAAATCCCCATCCTCAGAGACCTGGTAGAGGTCGGTTGCTGTTCGGTCATAGCCGATGCCGCCCTCGATATAGCCCTTGGCGAGGTAAGCGTAGCGCAGGGAGCCGCGGATGTATGGGCTCCAGTCGCTCTCGCCTGTGGGATCATTGTAGTAGTCGTTATAGCGGGCGCCCACGCGCAGGTTGCCTGTGAGTTCGGGCGTGAATGTATGATCAGCGCCGGCATACACGTAATGCGAGCGGTTGTTGCGATCATCGCTCTTGATGCTCTCGCTGATGGCGCTGTAGCCGAGAACCTCGTCACGCAGGTAGCCGGTGTCCGAGAAAGCGTATCCCAGAACGCCCACAGTGGACGGGGTGAGCGTGAGGCGTCCATCCACGTTGACCATGTGCTCCATGCGATCGAGCACGCCGCTGAGGCTGGGATAGGCCGAGATGAAACCATCGTCAAGGTGAGCATCATCCTCGTAATCGAAGAAAGAGTTGCCATAGCCGAGCTCGATTCCGAACTTTCGCGTGAGGTCCGCGCCAAAGAGCACATGGGCTTCGTTGCGGATGTTGTCGCCGGCGACGCGATCGAGTTGGGTGAAGGAGTTGCCGACGCGGATCTGGTCGGGTTCCTGGCCGATGACGAAGGAATCGCGGGCGCTGATTCTGTAGCGCTCCGAGAAGGCGTGCTCGAGGGCAGCGTTGAATTCGTGGGATTGGCTGTCGCGGCCATCTTCCCAATAGGACTTCTCGTCGTACCACTTATAGGAGTAGGTGTAGCCGAGGCCGATGGCGGTTTGAGGCAGCGACCAGTTCAACCGGGCCGAGGGTGCGATCTCGAAGCCGAAGCTTTCCTTGTCGTAGTCACTCCCAAGGTTGGCCTCCTCTTCATCTGAGACCGTATCTTTGTTGTCGTCATAGAAACCGCGGAGCGTGGCGGAGATGCTCCACGGCTTCGCCGGGTCTGGTGAAGTTAGTCCTTGCGCTGAAGCTGTTTGGATGCTGGATACGCCTAGCGCGACCATTCCTACCGAGGCAACAAGTTTTTTCATAGATTAGTAGCTTATAATTCTATCACACCCCGAAAAGCGGTGGCAATGTCTTTCCCGTAAGTTTTTAGCCAATCCGCGGTTATCATGTCAAATGAATCTTCAAAAAATTTGTCGGATCTTTTTGACGCCGGGAAGACCCTAACATGGCTGGGAGAGGAATTACAGAGCAATGTTCGACATTTCAGGCTTTTTTTGGGGGGGGTGGGCGAGCGAGGGGTGGCTGCGCTCACGGGATGCGCAGGACCTCTCCGACTTGCATGCGTCTGGGATCCACCCTGGGGTTGGCTTTAAGGAGGGCGTCCACCCTGACGCCATATTTTCGGGCGATGACGGTGGGGGTTTCGCCGGCGCGAACGGTGTGGGTTTTTGATGTTCGAGTGGTGGTCTGGAGAGACGAGGATGCGGGCTTCGGTGCTGGTGTCACGGCGCCGGCGGAGTGGCTCTGGGGGAGAGAATGGCTTTGGGGTTGGGCCAGGGCGAACCGGTTGGTGATGGCCTGGAGGGATTCGGCGATGCTCTTCCATTTTTCCACTTCCGTTTGAAGGAACTTGTTGGTAAGAGCGAGGTGCTCGAACTCCTTTTGCATATCCTGTGTAACCGGTCCGAGCGAAACCGTGCGCGCCAGCTCCTGTTTGCATCCATGGATTCTGGTTTTGATGGTCTCGGCGTTTCGGGCATCGGGTCTGAACTGGAGGTACTTGGAGTAATGGTAAATCGCGGCGGCCGGGTCGCCCTGTCTTTGTTCGTAAAGCCAGCCCAGCTCGAAATGAGCGGCTCCCGAGCGCGGGTTGACCTCGACGGCTTTAGAGAAGGATTCTATGGCTCCTGTGTAATCCATGGCGCTGGCGCGGGACTTGCCGGCCAGGAAATGGGGCTCCTTCTCCTCGTCGGACTGGCTGTGGCTTGGCGGCAGGCAGCCTGTCAGGAAGAATCCTGACAACACCACCGCACAAAGGCATCTTAAACTTGCCGCCCACATAGTCCCGGAGCCTAATCAATAGTGGTGGTGTATTCAATGCACATCGGTGAAAAAGCATCGGGGCGTGAATGAACGAGGCGTGTGCGGCCCTTTGATTTCCAGTGAGGAGCGCCGGTTTGGGGATCGAAATGCGCGCAGTGCGCTAGGTTTCGAGCGTGACGGTTTACCGGGGGCGGGTCCGGCTGCCGACAACTGCGAGTGCCGCGACAACCAGGGCCGGGAGTGCGAGGACGGCTGCGGTGGTGGTCAGATGCCGCGATGCCGCGCCTGCCGCGAAAAGCATGAGCGTGAGCACCCAGATTGCGAGTGGATAATAATCCGGCGGGGACGGGGCTCCGGGCCTTTTGTTAATCAGAAAGGTGGTGGCAAAAGCAAGGATCAGCAGCGAGACAAGGCCCCAGGCGATGAAGTTTACGATCGGCGCCCCCAGCAGGTCGATATGGAGTTTTGTTTCGGACCATTTCCAGAACGAAAAGACCTGCGTTGCGAACACGTCGAGCCCGATGGCTGACAGAACAACGAGCGCGGCGGTGAGAGCGATGAGAAGGAAGCCATAGTTTTTTCCGCGTCGCCAAGGGCGCAGCATGAGGCGTGCGGCGCCCCGGCTGCTGAGGACGAACAGAATCCAAAGGAGCGGGAGCGGCCAGGGCAGCAATCCAAAGAGCGGACGGCCCATGTCCTGACTATAGACACACGGGCCGAAGGGCACGCCTGAGAAGCTGCCCAGGGCGTGGGCCGCGCCACCGATCAAGGCGGTGATGGCCGCTGCGGCGAACACGTTTTGAGAGGGCAACTGCCGTGCCATGCTGCTGCAGCAGGCTGCGACAGCGAAGATTAGCAGCAGGCAGAGCGGCCAATCCAGCGCCCGGGTGGGGCCGTAGAAAAAGCCTGCGGAGGCGGCCAGGTATGCTGCGGCGGTGATCCAGAACAGAGCCGAGCAAAGCCTGCCGGCGGCTTGTTCAGATCTGCGAGGTTCCAGGAGCAAGTGGTTGAACCTTTTGGGCTGCATTGGCCTTTGAATTGCTCTGATTACGTTGTCTTTAATCTATGACACTGGAACTTGCAAACAAGCTGATTCAATCCTGCGCCCGTCAAATGAACGAGCGTTACGTTCGATCCGTCTTTGATGAATGGGCCATTGTGTGCCTGTCCGGGGCCGGGGGGCGGGTGCTGTCCTATTTTGGGCCCCGAAAGGCGGATTTCCAGAGGAATTTCAGGCGTGACCTGGGTGCGCTGCGGCAAGGTATTTTGGCGAGCGAAGGGGTGGCGGGGGACTACGAGTTTGCGCGGCAGGAGGCCGGCACAGGTTTTGAGTGTTACATGGTGGTTGGCCGGAACCTGTTCCTCATCTGCAACAATACCGGTCAATCCATGGACACGATTGCAAAGGATTCCCGCTGGCTGGCGGCGCAGGTGCCCTTTGTGGAGCTGAGCGATTGTTTCCGGGCGGACCCGCTCGCGCTTGATCCTGAAACCGTTTGCGCCTGACTGGGGATTCTTTTTCCGCCGGGCGGGGTCGGGTCAGGCCGGGGATTTGGACTGCTGCATTCGGGCGTAGGCTTCGAGCGCGACCTCGCGTGCTATGATGTGGCTGACGACCGGCTGAGGATAAGACTTGTTCAACTCGATTCCGGCTTTGGCCAGGATTTCCTCGGGCGCCTTCGATGGCTCGAAAACCCACGGAGTCGGCAGTTTGGACAACTCCGGGATCCAGCGGCGAATGTACTTGCCGTCCGGGTCGAACCGTTTTGCCTGGAGAACGGGATTAAACACGCGGAAGAACGGCGCGGCGTCGGCGCCTGAGCCGGCGACCCACTGCCAGCCCATGGAGTTTTGGCCGAGGTCGGCATCCACGAGAGTATCCCAGAACCAGCGGGCGCCATCGTGCCAATGGATGAGCAGGTGCTTCACGAGGAACGAGGCAGCGACCATGCGCACCCGGTTGTGCATCCAGCCTGTGTGCCAGAGCTCGCGCATGCCGGCATCAACGAGAGGATATCCTGTGCGGCCCTGTTGCCAGGCCTGGAGCAAATCCGGCGATTTGCGCCAGCGAAACGCCTTGAACTCGGGCCGAATTGGCTCGTGATCCATCGCGGGAAAATGAAAAAGCAAGTGATGAGAAAACTCGCGCCATCCCAGTTCGCTGAGAAACCGGGATTCACGCCAGGCTTGCCTGTTGGCGCGGGGCGTGGGGGTGAACAAATCGTTCTGCCGCGTCGGCGGCATGCTGAATTCCTTGATTGCGGCCCAGACCTGGCGGGCGGAGAGTTCACCGAAATGCAGGTGCGGGGAAAGCCTTGATGTGCCGGGGTCGGCCGGGATGTCTCTTCCGGTGTTGTAGGAGGCGAGTGCGGATTGGGCGAACTGCCGCAAACGCTTTGCGGCTGCGGTTGCACCGGGGGTCCATGTTTCTGCGATCCTTGCAGTCCAGTTATGTTTCGGGAGCAGGTCGAAATCATCGAGCGTGATAGAACGCGGCCATTTGGGCGGAGCTTTTACTTGCCGGGGGTGGGGCAAAGGTGGTGACGGATCCGGCATGCTGAGGCATGCTTTCCAAAACGGCGTGAAGACTTGAAAATTGCGGCCGGATTTGTTGCGGACCTCGTCGGGTTCCCGTAGCAGTGCGGAGTTGAATTCCTGCACCTGGATGCCCTGTTGGCGCAGGGTTTCGGCGAGCAGGTGATCTCTTTTGCGAATGGCCGGTTCGTAGCGGCGGCTCCAGAAAATCGCGTTCGCGCCTGTTTCCCTGGCCAGGGCAGGAAGCTCGATGGAGGCGGGTCCGGCTCGGAGGATGAGGCGGTTGCCGACCTGTGTGAGTTCCCCTGCGAGTGCGGCAAGCGAGTGATGCAGCCACCAGCGGGATGCGCCGCCGGGAGCCCAGGGCTCCTCCTCGCCGGGTGAGAAGATAAAGACCGGTATGACCGGTGCGCCCCGTTGAACGGCGGCGTGGAGGGCGGGATTATCCTCCAGCCGGAGATCAAGCCTGAACCAAAGTATGGAAGGAGAGATCACAGGCGTGTGGGGTTGGTGTTCGTGGGCTGGGCGGGTCTAGTGGTATTCCTGGAGTGTTTTTACCGAGTAGCCGCTTTTTTGCAGGGCATGAATTCCGTTGGCGGCTGCCCGTGCTCCACGCATCGTGGTCATGATGGGCGTGCCGGTATAGACGGCGGTTGTGCGGATCCGCACCTCGTCGGCTCGCGGGGTCTGGCCTGCGGGAGTGTTTATGACGAGCTGGATTTCGCGGTTTTTGAGGAGATCGAGCGCGTTTGGGCGGCCTTCGCGCAGTTTGAAAATGCGTGTGACGGACAGGCCGGCCTGTTCGAGGGCGGCGGCGGTGCCTGACGTGGCGACCAGCTTGAAACCGAGGTCCGCGAAGGCGCGTCCGATCTCGGGCAGTTCGTCCTTCTGGTCGTCGCTGACGCTGATGAACACCGTTCCGCTGAGTGGCAGGGGCGTGTTTGAAGCCATCTGTGATTTTGCATAGGCGGTTCCGAGGTCGCAATCGAGTCCCATGACCTCTCCGGTGGAGCGCATTTCCGGCGAGAGCAGGATGTCCTGGCCATGGAATCGGTTGAAGGGGAAGACCGATTCCTTGACGGCCCAGTATTCCGGTTCGACCTCGCGGGTGAAACCGAGCTCGCGGAGAGTTTTGCCGGCCATGACGCGGGCGGCGAGCTTGGCGAGGGGTATTCCAATGGCTTTACTCACGAAGGGGACGGTCCGGGAGGCGCGGGGGTTGACCTCAAGCACGTAAACCGTTTCCCCCTTGACGGCGTATTGGACATTCATGAGGCCCACCACACGGAGCTCGCGCGCCATGGCTTCGGTGTATTTCCGGATTGTTTGGCGAGCGGTCGGGCAGAGTTGGTGCGGGGGCAGGACCATTGCGGCGTCGCCGGAGTGAACGCCGGCGAACTCGATGTGCTCGAGCATCCCGCCGATCACGACCGTGCCTTCCAAGGGGTCGGCGAATTTCCCGGCGTCTGCAATGCAGTCCACATCCACTTCCGTGGCGTCTTCGAGGAACTTGTCCACCAGGACGGGGCGTTCGGGCGAGGCTTCGACGGCGAACTGCATGTAATGCTTCAGCTCGTCGTCCGAATAGACAATTTGCATTGCGCGTCCGCCGAGCACGAAGCTTGGGCGGACGAGCACCGGGTAGCCCAGGCGGGTGGCGGCAGAGAGGGCTTCCTGCTGGTTTGTGGCGATGCCATTGGGCGGCTGGGGGATGCCGAGCCGTTCGAGCATGGCGGCGAAGAGCTTGCGGTCCTCGGCGACTTCGATGCTTTGCGGGGAAGTGCCGATGATGTTGACGCCGTTTTTCTGCAATGCGAGCGCAAGGTTGAGCGGTGTCTGCCCGCCGAATTGCGCGATGGCGCCCCAGCATTTCTCGCGCTCGTAGATGTGGAGCACGTCCTCGAGCGTGAGCGGCTCGAAGAAAAGCTTGTCGCTGGTGTCGTAATCCGTCGAGACGGTTTCGGGGTTCGAGTTCACCATGATCGTCTCGAAGCCGTCCTCTTTGAGGGCGAATGAGGCGTGGACGCAGCAGTAATCGAACTCGATGCCCTGGCCGATGCGGTTTGGGCCGCCCCCGAGAATCATGACTTTCCGCCGGTTGCCGGGGGTGATCTCGTCATCACCGCGGTCGTAGGTGGAATAATAATATGGCGTGTAGGCTTCGAATTCGGCCGCGCAGGTGTCCACCAGCCGGTAGCTGGGGACCAGACCGAGCCGCTTGCGCTCCTGCCGCACGTCGTCCTCTGTGCGGCCGGTGAGGTTGGCGATCTGCCGGTCGGAAAACCCGAGCGACTTGGCTTTGGCTAAAAGATCCTTATTCATCCATTAAGAACCGGGAAAGTAAGCCCGAGACAGGTGGTCCTGTCGAGAGTGGAGTCGCTGCCGGGAATTCTGATGCGAGAGTCAAAAATGAGGTTTGGGGTTACAGGTTTTGTCCGCCACGTGCCGTTTGAAGGACGAATTTTTCCATGGCTACCGCCGCACCATCGTCCTGCAATGGGGGCGCCACCCAATCCGCGACGGCTTTGACGGCATCGGAACCATTTTGCATGGCCACCCCGACACCGGCCCACTGGATCATTGGGATATCCGCTTCGCTATCGCCGATGGCCATCACATCGGCCTGCTCGATTTTGAGGTGGTTGGCGAGCCATGCGAGGCCATGGCCTTTGTGAACGTTTTTTGGAGTGCCTTCGACCAGGTAAGGGTGGGATGGAAAAACTGTCAGGCAATCACCCAACTCGTCTTTCATCTGGGCCTCGACCGTGTCGCGGTCTTCGGTTTTGTCGAGAGAGACAACTACTTTGGTTGGCGCTGCCGGGAGGTCGTGCAGGAGGCTCTTTACCCGGGTCCAGTTGGAGTAGCGGATCAGGTCAAAAATGGCCGGGGAGTGTTTGGATTCCTCGGGAAAGAACAGGTTGCCGCGCACCTCGAAGTTAATGTTCCATCCGTGCCGGTCGGCGCCCTTCAAGATACGGGGCAGCACGTCCATTGGAAGCGTCACATCGTGCAGCATCCGATTATTGATATCATCGAAAATGCACGCCCCCTGAGAGCAGATGATCGGAGCTGTGATATTCAACTCGCGCGCGAACCTGACGGCCATTTGGGCCTCGCGCCCTGTGGCAATCGTTACCGCCACGCTGGCGGCCTGCGCGCGCGCGATGGTGCTTCGCACGCGGTCGGAAATCCTGAAATCAGTTCCGAAAATCGTCTGGTCCATATCCAGGGCAATCAGTCGAATCATAAAGCGCCGCGGATATTATCGATCTCGAAGCCTGCATTCAAACCGAAGAGGTTTTGCGCACTTCGGGACTGGGGGGAGATGTGGCGCGGTGTTGATGACGCAGATTCATTTACCCTTGTTTGCCGGGGCGGCGTGTATTGGTGTGCTTCAGGTTCGACTTTGGGGGGCTGCGCCGGTAGGTTTGTCGGCATGTCGCGAGAGTACGTTTTGCAGGCTTTCCGGGCGCCCGTGCGCCTGCAAATCGATTATGCCGGCGAACTTAACCAGCAGCAGTATGCGGCTGCGACGGCGCCGCCGGGTCCGAGCCTGGTGATAGCGGGGGCGGGTTCGGGGAAGACGCGGACCTTGACCTACCGGGTGGCTTACCTGCTGGAGCATGGGATCGCGGCTGAGAGAATTGTGCTGCTGACCTTCACGAACAAGGCAGCGCGGGAAATGATGCGGCGGGTTTCGGATCTTCTGGGATGCGAGCTGAAGGATCTTTGGGGCGGGACATTTCACTCGGTTGCA
>ERZ1645192.2442-NODE-2442-length-15389-cov-5.153124_pt1 | contig 15389 bp, 10 predicted proteins | sample MGYA00575354_ERZ1645192 | MGnify/ENA primary metagenome ERZ1645192 (study PRJEB40844, sample SAMN11349763) | freshwater sediment metagenome | isolation source: river sediment | host: Sediment | place: India: Faizupur Khadar , New Delhi | collected 2017-02-21 ... | reverse complement strand
ACGCGGGCGTGCAGGCGGGGACTTTGGGCAATCACGAGTTCGATTACGGCGTGGAGCATCTCAAAAAACTGCTCTCGTTTACCTCCATGCCGATGGTCGTCTCCAACCTGGAGTTCGACGACGACTTTTTGAAACAGCGGGTTTTGAAACGACTCATGCTTCAGGCGGGCGCCATGAAGGTGGGCGTTTTCGGACTGGCTTCGCCGAATCTCTTCGCTCTGGCGGGCGCGGGCGATTCCGTGAAGGTGGACGCAGCGCTGCGGCAGATCTCCGAAAAGATGGTCGCCGGGCTCCGGGAAGAGGGGGCGGACGCCATTCTGTTGCTGAGCCGCCTCTCCGACGAGGAGAACGAGGCGCTGGCCGCCGGGGTGGAGGGGATTCACGCAATACTGGGGGGCTCCTCCCACAACGAGCTGCACGAGACGCGCATTGTCGAGGGGCCGAACGGCTGGAAGACGGCGCTCGGACGCGCGGGCGCTTACTGCGCCTTCGTGGGCAGGCTCCGGCTCGCCGTCAAGGACGGGAAGCTCGACGAACAAGAGACCGAATGGAGCCTGCTCCGCGTGACGCCGCGCGCCCGGACCGACGGCGACGTGCTGGCGCTTGCGCTTGAATACGAGCGCAAGCTGAACGAGGCGATGCTCTTCACCATCGGGACCTTCTCCGACGCCGCGGACGCCCGCGCGCAGACGGTGCGCGCCAGGGAATCCGCCCTCGGCAACCTGATTGCCGATTCGCTCCGTTGGAGGATGAAGACCGACGTCGCCGTCATCAACGGCGGGGGCGTCAGGGGGGACAAGATATTCCCTGCGGGAAGCGTCTCGCGGAAAGTGCTGGCGGAGATTCTCCCCTTCGACAACGAGATTCACATTGTCCTCCTGACGGGCGAACAGCTCCGGAAGGCCTTTGAAATCGCCGCGTCCTCCCTCGTGGGAAAGGACGACAGATACGAGTCCTCCGTTCGCACGTACGCGGGAGGGTTCCTCCAGATCTCCGGGGCGCGCGTCGTCTACTCGCTCTCCGGCCGTCCGACGCTGGTCGATCCCGACGGCAAGGTACTCGAGTGGGGAAACCGCGTGAAGAGCCTCCATGTGGAGCGCGACGGGGCATGGCTGCCCGTCGAGGACGACGCCTCGTACACGCTTGCCGCGAATTCGTGGACGGCGACCGGAGGCGACAGATTCTCGGTGCTCGGCAACGCGCCGCAGCAGAAAACGGACTTCAAGGATCTCGACGTCCTCGCCGACTACATAGCCAGTCACCCGGAAGGGCGGGTGCGCCTCGAACTGGACGGAAGGATCGCTGTGGAGGAGTAGCGGCGGGGAGCGTTCAGGAGAGGCCGGGAGAGAATGATAACGGGGGGCGGTCTGCGCAGGCGCGGCCGCCCCCCGTTCGTCGGATTCCGGCGTCAGATTCTGGAGTAGGCAGTCTCGCCGTCGATGATCGTCGCGACGGCCCTGCTTCGCGCGTCCAGGGGGTCTCCGTCCCAGACGACGATATCGGCGTCCTTCCCCTTCTCGATCGAGCCGACGCGGTCCGCGATGCCCAGGTGCTCGGCGGCGGAGAGCGTTACGGCCCGCAGCGCCTCCTCACGCGGCAGTCCGGCGCGGACGGCCAGCGAGAGGCAGACGGAGAGGTGCTCGATGGGGACCACCGGATGGTCCGTGATGATGCAGAAGTGTACCCCCGCCTTCCAGAGGAGCACGGGGGTGTCCCACGTCTTGTTGCGGAGCTCTATCTTCGGTTTGCCGGTGAGCGTGGGGCCTACGGCCGCCATCACCTTGTTTTCGGCGAGGAAGGGGGCGATGAGATGCCCTTCGGTACAGTGCTCCACCGTGTAGCGGATGGAGAACTCCTTCGCGATGCGGACCGCCGTGGCGATGTCGTCGCACCGGTGCGCGTGGACGCAGAGGGGGAGTTCGCCGTCGAGCACCGGGAGCATCGCCTCGTGCTGAAGGTTGCGCTCTCCGGCCTCGTTCTTCGCCTTCGCCTGGTTCTGCTTGTTCCGGTAGTTCTCCGCGTCGACGAGGGCCTGCCGCATCAGCGCGGCGTTTCCCATGCGGGTGTTGGGAAGCTTCCCCTTTTCCGTGTAGACGCGGATCGGATTTTCCCCGAGCGCCGCCTTCATGGAAGAGGGCGCCCTCACCAGCATCTCCTCGACGACCTTCTTCCGTCCGTGTACCGAGGTGCTCGTCTTGATGATCGCTCCCTGTCCGCCGATGACGTTGCCGCTGCCGGGGAGCGTCTGGACGCAGGTGACGCCGCCCGCGAGGGCGTCCTCGAACGCCGTGTCGTCCTGATAGATCGCGTCGAGAATGCGAAGCTGCGGAGCGATCGGGTGCACCATGTCGTTGGCGTCGGCCATGCCGACGGGGAACCCTTCGCAGTAGGTCCCGATGTGCGTGTGCGCGTCGATGAGCCCGGGGGTGACGACGAACGCGGAGGCGTCGAGCACCTCCGAAGCGCCTTTGGGGTCGAGCCCATCCGCGATGTCGACGATCTTTCCCTTGTCCAGGAAGATGGTCGCGTTCTTTTGTGTTGTGCCGCGTCCGGTTTCAAGCGTACCGGCCAGAATTGCCTTCATGAAAAGAGTACCTCCTTGCGATGCCGGAGCATCGGATACTATTGATCTTTCTTTATTCTACAGCATACACGGCTCTGGGAAAAGGCAAAGCAAGCATAAGAAGCGTACGAAGATAATGACGAATAGTGACCAATTTCGAGTGCGCGATACAATACAATGAAGACCGGGCGGGGTGTGTGCATTCTCCCGGGGATAAAGGAAAAGAGGGAGAGAGGATGAACGAGGAGCAAATGCAGCTGTTCCACATAGGCGTGGTGCGCTCTTCTTTGCTGACGCGGGCGGACTGCCCGAAGCAGGGGGGCGAGGGTGGCGTGGAGGCGGAGATCTTTGTTGCGCCTGAATACAGGGAGGGGCTCGACGGTCTGGAGCCGGGGCGGGATGTGCTGCTCTTGACGTGGCTGCATCGGGCGGAGCGGGACGTCCTCAAGGTCCACCCGCGCGGGAACAGGGAAGCGCCTCTGAAGGGCGTCTTCGCGACCCGTTCTCCGGCGCGTCCGAATCCGGTAGGGCTGCACAGAGTGAAGATCCTTGAACTTGAGAAGGAGAGGGGCCGTCTTCTGGTGGCGCCTCTGGAGGCGCTCGACGGCACGCCGGTTCTGGATATTAAACCCGTGCTCCGGGGTTCCGGACCATTCAGCGAAGCGTAGATATTTTTCAGGAAGTAAGAATGACATGGAAGAAAAGCTGATATATATAGTGTAAAATAGATGTGTTCGCAAAGGTTCGGTACTCGATAGACGCAACGGAAAAAGCCGATGATTTCGGAGTTTTCCCCCGAAGGGGAGATGTGTGTGGGAGTTCCCTCTGCTGCAGAAAGAACAGTGTCTTCGACGCTCCGCCGGAACGCGGTCATCCTGTGTATGGTCCTCTTCGGAGTGTTGTTTTCATGGCTGGTCGTCGAGCGGACGGACAGGAAGATGCGGGACGATCTGCTCTATCAGACGCGCCTTGGTGTGCAGACGATAGACCTTGACCAGGTTCGCGCGCTCTCCGGCGCCGATGCGGACGTGGAAAAAGAGGAGTATCACAGCCTGCGGCGCCGTCTTTCAGCATTCCGGGAGGCTGCGGATTGCCGCTACGTCTACCTGATGCAACGCAGGCCGGTTAGGGACAATCCGGGGGCGACGGAGGTCGTGTTTCTTGTCGAGGCGCAGAACGACGGGATCGAAACATCCCCTCCGTCGCAACCAGGAGACGTCTACGAGGAAGAATATATCACCGAGGAGTTCGCCGCTCTCTTCGACGGAGGCGCGCCTTTCGTCGAAGGCCCGGTGGAGGACGAGTGGGGGATCTGGGTCTCGGCCCTCGTCCCCATGGTCGACCATCGAACGGGGAAGCTGCTCGCGGTCCTCGGGGTGGATTACGACGCGAAGCTCTGGAGATGGACCGTCGTCTCGTCTTCGTTGCTGCCGGTATCCTTGATGCTGGTGCTTCTGTTGATTTGCATCGCGCTGTTCGTCCTCTCCCGGCCTGTGGATCCCATGCCGCGTCCGGTGCTGAAGAGACTGCTGCCGACCATGGCGGTCGCCCTGCTTCTCCTCACCTCCGCAGCGGTGCTTCTTCTGTGGCGTACGTATTCCGACAACCTTGACGAGCGGCTGAACTCCCTTCATGCGTCGATTTCCGCCGAATTTCATCTGGACTTGAAGAACGAACTCTCCCTTATGGAGTCCTCGATTGCCTCTCTTGCGGAGGCCCCCCGTCTGCAATGGGCGCTCTTCGCCGGCGACGCGGACGCGCTCTTCTCCGACTGGCTGTCGATGTTCGCCCGCCTGCGCCGGGAATACGGCGTACGCTCTTTTTCCTTTGCCAATGAGTAGTTCCGGCGGCTCTATTCCTTTGCGCCGGGGAGCGATGAAAAACTGTTCTATGACGGGCCTGTCGTGCTGAAGGCGAAGGAAACGGGAAAGATCGCCTCCGGTGTCGAGGTCTGTCCTTCCGGAAATCTGGTGCTGCGGGCCGTCTTGCCGGTTTCAAGGGCTGGAGAGCTTGTGGGGTATGCCATTATAACCAAGGATGTTCAAGGTCTCCTCCAAAAAAGATCCCTTCGTTCCGGATCCCACCTGGCGCTTTCACTCAGAAAAGGCCTGCTGGACAGGGCGAAGTGGGAAAAAACGTGTAACCCCGACCGGAAAACGGAGTGGGAGCAGTTCCCCGACTGTGTGATTGTCTTTTCATCAATGGAGCGCCTTCCTCCCGGTATCTTTTCTTCCGGAGAAGACGATGCGCCTGATACTTTTCGGGAACGAAGACGGGAGTCGGTCTTCGGTGAAAAAATATGGGGCGTCTCCGTCCTTTCGTTCGAGGACGTCTCGGGAGAGAGCGTCGGAGAGTTTGCGATCATGACGGATATCACGGCGGACAGGAACCATCTTCGGAGCCAGGTCGCGATGATGTGGGGCATCGGCGGGACGATCGCGGCGGCGCTGCTCATTCTTCTCTTCACGCTGCTGAGGCGGGTGGATGCCGGAATCCTTGCGCAGCAAAAGGCGCTCCGGGAGAGCGACGCGCTGTTGAAGAAGCTGTCGAGGCAGATCCCGGGGGTGCTCTATCAGTATCGCCAAGAACCCGGAGGACCAATCGGTCTGCTCTTCGTATCGGACAACCTCACGGATGTATGCGGACTCGAACCGGACGAGGTGATCCGGGACATCGGCTCCTTTTTTGCGCTGGTGCATCCGGAGGACAGGCAAGGGCTCGAAGAGCGTCTCGCCGCTTCCTCCAGGACGATGGAGGTCTGGGAGCACGAGTTCAGGGTGGTGTTGCCGGAAAAAGGAGAGCGCTGGCTCTTCACCATTGGGAATCCCGAACGGCTGCCCGACGGAAGCGTGCTGATGCACGGCTACGTCGTCGACTCCACGGAGCGGCGGGAGAGGGAGGACGAGGTCAGAAAACAGGCGGGTCTGATCGCCTCCATGTTGAACTCTATTCCCGATATCATTTTTTACAAAAATACCGACGGGGTCTTCCTCGGGTGCAACCGGCCTCACGAGGAGATGACGGGTAGAAGCGAGTCGGAGACGGTCGGGAAGACGGATTACGATTTTTACGACAGGGGTATCGCCGATTTCTACCGGGAGAAGGATAAAGAAGCGCTAGCCGCCGAGCGGCCGCTGCATAACGAGGAGTGGGTGACCTACCCGGACGGGAGGCGCGCGCTTCTCGACACGCTCAAAACGTCCTTCCGGGGGAAGGACGGCGAGCTGATCGGTCTCCTCGGGATCAGCCGCGATATCACCGAACGCAAACGGATGGAGGAGGATCTGCGCGCAGCCCTTGAGGCGGCGAACGCCGCGAGCCTGGCGAAGAGCGCCTTCCTGGCGAGCATGAGCCATGAAATCCGGACGCCGATGAACGCGATTCTGGGCTTCTCGCAGCTCCTGGAGCGCGACCCGGAGCTTGCTCCGAAGCACATGAAGTACGTGCGGATCATCAATCGCAGCGGAGAGCACCTGCTCGCGCTGATCAACGACATTCTCGACATGGCGAAGATAGAATCCGGCAGGATGACCTTGAACAGGGCGCCGTTCAGCCCGTTCGCCATGCTGCGGGATATCGTCTCGCTCTTCCATACGCTGGCGGAAGAGAAGTCGCTCTCCCTGACAATCGAACACGACGACGAACTGCGCGCGGCGACGCTTCTGGGCGACGAGGGAAAACTGCGGCAGGTGCTTGTCAATCTTGTGGGAAATGGTCTCAAGTTCACGCAACAGGGAAGCGTGACCATTCGTTTCCGCACGGAAGCCGATCTCCGGGATGCTTCCTCCGATGACCGCGAACTCCTGCTCTCGGTGGAGGTTGAGGACAGCGGGGTCGGCATTTCTCCGGAGCAGATCGAACTCATTTTCGCGCCGTTCCAGCAGAGCGACTCCGGAAAGAAGGCGGGCGGCACCGGACTCGGCCTCACCATCAGCCGGAAGTTCGTGGAGATGATGGGCGGAACCCTGACCTGCGAGAGCGAACTGGGCAAGGGGTCGTGTTTCCGCTTCCGGATACCGGTGGAGAGGGTGTACGACGTTTCCCTGCGGCCGTCGCAGCCCGGCGGGCGCGTCCTTGGGCTGAAACCGGAAAGCGGGCGTCCCCTTATTCTGATCGCGGACGACGACGATACAAGCCGCGGACTGTTGACCGAACTTCTCACCGAAGCGGGATTCGATTGCGCCGAGGCGGCGAACGGTCTCCAGGCCGTCGAATTGTGCGCATCCCGCACGCCGGACGCCGTGCTGATGGATATGAATATGCCGCTCCTCGACGGGTACGAAGCCACGAGGATGATCAAAGAGAGCGACAGCAGGAATATCCCTGTAATCGCGCTTACCGCCGACGCCTTTGCCCGCGACGCCGTCGCAGCGTGTGGCGCCGACGAGTATCTGCGCAAGCCCTTCGTGGCGGACGAGCTCTTCGCCGTACTGCAGACGGTTCTCGGACTGGAATATATCTACGAAGATGTATCCGGCAGAGATACGGCTGGGGGCGAGGCCGGGTCGGAAGCCGGCGGCCCGGGCTCCCCGAAAGCAATCGATCTTTCCCTGATTCCGGGGAATCTTCTGCGAGAATTGCACGGCGCGGTGGAAGACGGCGATATGTACCGCATCAGGGAGTTGATCCGGAGCATATCCGCAGTGGACGAAAAGGCGGGGAAGGAGCTGCTTCTCCTCGCCGAGCGGTACGACTACGAGAGGCTGCTGGAGCTGGTGAACAATGAAGGAGGACTCTCCGATGGCGAGTGAACAGGCTGAAAGCAAAGGGAAGATAATGATCGTCGACGATACCGTCGTGAACCTCGAACTGCTGCAAAACCTGCTGCAACGCAGAGGGTACAGCATCATGGCGTTTCCTCAGGGGAAGCTTGCGTTGAAGGCGGCCCTGAAGAGTCCTCCGGATATGCTCCTGCTGGACATCAACATGCCCGAGATGGACGGTTTCGAGGTGTGCAGCCACTTCAAGTCGGAGCCCTCGCTGGCGAAAATTCCCGTGCTCTTTATCAGCGCGCTCGAAGCCTCCCAGGACAAGGTGCGCGCGTTTGCGGCGGGCGGGGTGGATTATGTGACCAAACCCTTCCAGATCGAGGAGCTGAACGCGCGCGTCGATACGCACCTGAAGATCGTCCGGATGCAGCGCGAGCTCGAACGCTACAATCATGAGCTGGAGGAACTGGTGCAGGAGAAGGTCAGGGACATCGAAGAGTCGCACCTCTCCACGATACTGGCGATGGTGAAGCTGACGGAGTACCGGGACGTCGGCACCGGAATGCACATCGAGCGCACGCGGACCCTGTGCAGTATGCTTGCCGCGAAGCTCGCGGAGCATCCGGAGTACGACGGTCTTCTCTCCCCGGAGTACGCGGAGACCATCTACAACGCTGCTCCGCTGCACGACGTCGGCAAGGTCGGCGTTCCGGACGGCATCCTGCTGAAACCGGGGCGGCTGACGGACGACGAGTGGGAGATCATGAAGACGCACTCCGAGATCGGCGCGGAGACGCTTCGGGAGGTGCGGAGGAAGTACGTCTCGAACGCGTTCGTGAATATGGGGATAGAAATCGCTCTTTTCCATCATGAGAAGTGGGACGGCAGCGGCTACCCCGAAGGGCGCTCGGGGGAGGCTATTCCACTGAGCGCGCGCATCATGGCCGTCGCCGACGTCTACGACGCGCTCCGGACGCGGCGTCCGTACAAGGAGCCCTTCTCTCACGAGGAGAGTTTCGCCATCCTGCAAAAGGATTCGGGGAGTCATTTCGACCCGCTGCTGGTCGAGGTGTTCGCGCAGCTGGAGGACGAAATCAAGGACCTCTACAATCGCTGCGCCGATCTCGACGGATCTTCCTGCCGCTGACGCCGCCGGGAAGCGGCGCTCGCTATTGAAGTCCCGGCGCTCGGTGAGACAGCACGCGGCCCCTCGCACTCTTGCGAAGGGCCGCGTTGTGTGTATGTGAAGGAACAGGAGATTCCGCTCCGGCGATGACGTTTCTGCGGAGGACGCCTACTCCTCCATCACGCGGCGGCAGGCGTCCCTGAAACATTCGCACAGGGTGGGGTGGGCGTGGATTGTGTTCGCGACGTCCTCGGCGGTCAGGTGTTTCGCGACCGCAAGCGTGGCCTCTCCCAGGAGGGAGGCGGCCTCCGGCCCCATGATGTGAACTCCGAGGATCGTCCTGTCGGCTGCGCGGGCGACCACCTTGACGAAGCCGTCCCCCTCGCCCATGGCGAGCGCCATGCCGTTTGCGCCGAAGTGGGCCTTCGCGGAGACGATCTCTTCGCCGCGCGCGCGGGCCTCCTCCTCGGTGAGGCCGACCGTCGCGCCCGCCGGCTCGATAAAGACGCACGCCGGAAGGGCGTCGAGGTCCACCCGGTACGAACCGCCTGTCATGTGGCTCACGGCGGCGAGCGCCTGGTACTCCGCGAGGTGGGCCAGCATGGCTCCGCCCGTGCAGTCGCCGACGGCGTAGACCCCCTCGACCGACGTCATCATGGACTCGTCGACGGCGATGCACCCTTTCTCCACGCGGACGGGGCCGTTCTCCAGCCCGAATCCGTCGAGGATCGGCTCCATGCTGGAGGCCAGCAGCAGCCGGTCGCACCGCTCCTCGAACGGCTCGTCCTTCGCGGTTCCCCGGAGGAGCAGCCCGCCGCCGTCCTGCACGGCTTCGGAGAGGCGCACGTACTCGCGGACGTCCGTGCCGCGCTTCTTCATGATCTGGCCGACCTTCTTCTTGACGTCGCCGTCGAGGCGGCGCAGAATCTGGTCGGAGTGCTTCAGCAGGAGGACCTTCTTCCCCAGGTTCTGGAGCATCATCGCCATTTCGAGGGCGATGACCCCCGCGCCGAGCACCGCGACCGTCTGTACGTCGCCGTTGCGTTCGGGATCCCAGAGGAGCGGGTCGACGATAGCCCAGTCGCCCGTCAGCACCTCCGGCAGATCGTTCCCCGCGAACGACGGTCTGACGGAGCGCGCGCCCGCGGCGACGAGCAGCCGGGACGAAGCAATCTCTTCGACGTTCCCGTCCTCCTTGCGGACGGAGACCTTCTTCTCTCCCTCCCACTGCGTTACCGTGGCCGTTCCCCTGTACGTCTTCACCTTCGCCATGCGCAGCGCCGTTGCCGAGCCCTGGCGCAACTTGTCCATCGTCGCCTCCACGCGGCTCCAGAGTCCGTCCCGTTCACCTTTGCCGCCGACGATATGCGCGTAGAGCGCCTTGGTGGGGATGCACCCCCTGTTGAGGCAGGTTCCGCCGAGGCGGTCCTTCTCGACCAGCGCCACGCTCATCCCCGCGTGCGACGCCAGTTCTGCGGCGCGAAGCCCTCCCGGGCCGCCGCCGATGACAATCAGGTCGTACATGCTCTCTCTCCTTCCCTGTGCGGTACTGAAAAGGGGGCGTCGCACACGCGGCGCGCCCCCTCGATGATACTGTCGCTGCGCGGTTACTCCGCGTCCCCGAACTGCCAGCGGAGAATCGGATTCCGCGCCGCCGTCGTCTCGTCCGGGCGGGAGACGGGCGTCGTCAGGGGCATGTCGTGGAACGGCTCCGCCCCCTCGGCCTTCGCCTTCGCCACGATCTCCTCCATGGCGGCGGCGAACCGGTCGAGCGTCTCCTGCGACTCCGTCTCCGTGGGCTCGACCATCAGCGCCTCCGGGACGATGAGCGGGAAGTAGACCGTCGGCGGATGGTACCCCGCGTCGATCAGCGCCTTGGCCACGTCGAGGCTGCTTACTCCGGTCTCGTGCTTCAGCGCGCCTCCGTTGAGGACGAACTCGTGCATGCAGTACCCCTTGTGCGCGAGCGGGTAGATGTGCTCGAGCTTTTTGGCGAGGTAGTTCGCGTTGAGCACCGCCGTCTCGGAGACCTCTTGCAACCCCTCTGCCCCCAAAGTTCTGATGTAGGTGTAGGCGCGGACGAGCACGCCGAAGTTGCCGAAGAAGCTGCGCACCCTGCCGATGGACTTCGGGTGCATGTCCGCATGTTCCAGCCGGTACGCTCCGTCCGCGAAGCCGATCACCGGCGTCGGAAGGAACGGGACGAGCACGTTCTTGACGCCGACCGCGCCCGCTCCGGGGCCGCCCCCGCCGTGCGGCGTGCTGAAGGTCTTGTGGAGGTTCAGATGGAGCACGTCGAACCCCATGTCGCCGGGGCGCGCCTTGCCCATGATGGCGTTCGCGTTGGCCCCGTCGTAGTAGACGAGCCCTCCCGCCGCGTGGATGGTCTCCGTCAGGGCGAGGATGTTCCGCTCGAAGACGCCGAGCGTGTTCGGGTTGGTGAGCATGAGCGCGGCGACGGAGTCGTCCATCAGCGCCTTGAGCGCGTCGAGGTCGACCATCCCTTCGGCGTCGGAGGCGACCTCGACCGTGTCGAAGCCGGTGACCGCCGCCGACGCGGGGTTGGTGCCGTGCGCGGAGTCGGGGACGATGACCTTCGTCCGCTTGTGATCTCCCCGGCTCTCGTGGTACGCCTTGATCATCATCAGGCCGGTCTGTTCGCCGTGGGCTCCGGCGGCGGGCTGGAGCGTGACCGCGTCCATCCCCGTGATCTCCGCGAGCATCGCGCTCAGGTCGTACATGAGCTTCAGCGCGCCCTGGACCGTTCCCTCGGGCTGAAGGGGGTGGATGCGCGAGAAGCCCGGCATCCGGGCGGCGACCTCGTTCACCTTCGGGTTGTACTTCATGGTGCACGAGCCGAGAGGGTAGAAGCCCTCGTCGACCGAGTAGTTCATCTTCGAGAGGCCTGTGAAGTGGCGCACCACGTCCACCTCGGCCAGTTCTGGCAGTCTGGGGGCCGCGGCGCGGCAGAAGCCCTTCAGCTCCTTGCCGCAGTCCACGGCGGGAACGTCGAGTTCGGGCAGCGCGTAGCCGATCCGTCCGGGGCGGCTGGTTTCAAAAAGCGTGTCCATCGTGCGTTTCATCGGGCGTCACCTCCCGCAACCGCGACGAGGCGGTCGATCTCTTCCTTCGTGCGGCTCTCCGTCACCGCGAGGAGCCAGCCGTTCTTCAAGCGCGGATATTCCGCTTCCAGGGAGTACCCGCCGAGAATGCCCTGCTGCAGAAGGCGGGCGTTCAGCTTGTCCACCGGTTCCTCGCAGAGCAGCGCGGTTTCGCGGAAAGACGGAACGCCGGGGAACGCCCTTCGGAATTTGCCCGTCTTTTCGAGCTGCTCCACCGCGTAGGCGGACTTGGCGAGAATCTGGCCGCCGATGTCGCGGAGTCCCTGCGGCCCCATGAGGCTGAGGTAGACCGAGGCCGCGACGATGCAGAGGTTCTGGTTCGAGCAGATGTTCGACGTTGCCTTCTCGCGGCGGATGTGCTGCTCGCGCGCCTGGAGCGTGAGGACGAAGGTGCGGCGTCCTTGGCTGTCGGTGGTCTGACCGCAGATGCGCCCCGGCATCTTCCGCATCAGGGGCTTGTTCACGGCGATGAAGCCGAAGGCGGGGCCGCCGAAGTTCATCGGGTTGCCCGCCGTCTGGCCGTCGCCGACGACAATGTCGGCCCCGAGCTTTCCGGGCGCTTCGAGGGTTCCCAGCGCGAGCAGGTCGGAGGAGACGATGAAGAGCCCCTTCGCCTCGTGAACGGCGTCTCCGAGTTCCTGCAGGTTCTCCAGGTTGCCGAAGAAGTTGGGCGACTGGACGATCAGCGCGGCGGCGTCCCCGCCTTCGAGCGCCTTCGCCAGCGCCGCACGGTCGATCCGGCCGTTCTCCGCGGGGAGTTCGGCGTACTCGAGCCGCCGGCTCCAGCAGTAGGTACGGACAGTCTGCCTCGTCTGCGGATGCACATTCCGGCCGCAGAGTACCGTACGCTTTTTTGTCGCGGAGGCCGCAAGCACCGCGGCTTCGGCGGCGGCGGAGGCGCCGTCGTACATGGAGGCGTTGGAGATCTCCATGCCGGTGAGTTCGCAGACCATGGTCTGGTACTGGAAGATGGCCTGGAGCGTCCCCTGCGCCACCTCCGGCTGGTAGGGGGTGTAGCTGGTGGTGAATTCGCCCCGCGAGACGATGCTGTCGACCGCCGAGGGGATGAAGTGGTCGTAGACCCCCGCGCCGAGGAAGCAGATTGCGTCGTCCGCGTTCAGATTTTTTCCTGAGAGAGCGCGAAGATCGCGGAGCATCTCAGGCTCTGAGAGGGCCTTCGGCAGATCGGAGGCCTTCTTCTGACGGACCTGCACGGGGATTCCGGAGAAGAGGTCGTCAACGCTCGCGGCGCCGATGACGCCGAGCATCCGGCGACGGTCCTCCGCCGTGACGGGAATATAACGGTTCATGGCGATCCCCCCTTACGACTCTTCCGCTTCCAGCTCCTCGACGAGCTTGGCGTACGCGGCGGCGTCGAGGAGTTTGTCCACGTCGGAGGGATTGTCCACCTCCATCTTGACCAGCCAGTTGGAGTACGGATCCTGGTTCAGCAGCTCGGGCGCGCCGTCGAGATCCTCGTTGACCTCGGCGACCGTGCCGGAGACGGGGCAAAAGACGTCGTTCGCGCCCTTTACCGACTCCACGACGATGAAGTCCTCGCCGGCCTTCGCCTTTCTGCCGACGTCGGGAAGCTCCACGTAGACCACGTCGCCCATCGCGTGCTGCGCGTAGTCGCTGATGCCCATGACGCCCATGCCGTCGACGATTTTGATCCACTCGTGATCCTTTGTGTAGTGAAGATCCTGGGGTATTTTTGCCATGCTGTTCATCCTCCTCTTGTTTTTGGTTTCAGTTTTCAGCTCTTGTAGCTCTTTGCGTAGAACGGGCGCTTGACCACGACGCCCTGTTTCGGCTTGTCGCGGATGACGATCCAGAGATGCTCTCCCTCGGCGGGCGCGGGGGTCTCCACGTAGCACGAGGCGATGTTGGCGTCGAGCGAGGGGCTGTACCCGCCCGTCGTCACGTGCCCGACGACGCGCCCCTCGGCGTTCGCAACGTCCATGCCGTGCCGGGGAACGCCCTTGTCCTCCAGGCGCAGCGCCACGGTGCGGTGTTTCAATCCCTCTTCCTTCTGGCGTTTGAGGACGGGCTGTCCGATGAAGCCGCCCGCCTTGTCCACCTTCACGAAGAAGCCGTACCCCGCCTCCAGCGGGCCGATAGTCTCGGTGTACTCGTGGCCGCACAGCGGGAGTCCCGCCTCGAAGCGGAGGCTGTCGCGCGCGCCCAATCCTATCGGGAGCAGGCCGAACTCTTTCCCGGCTTCCATCAAAAGATCCCAGAGTTCGCCCCCCTTCTCCCAGTCGACGTAGATCTCGAAGCCGTCCTCGCCGGTGTACCCGGTCCTGCTGACGATCGCCGGAATACCGCCCACAGTCGCAGGATCCCTGAAGTGGAAGAACTTCAGGGAGGACGGATCGAAGTCCGCGACCTTCGCGAGGATGGCCTCGGCGTTCGGGCCCTGGAGCGCGACCTCGGCCGTCTTCGCCGAGAGGTTTTCGATGGCGACGCCTTCGGCGGGGAGATGAGCGGTGAACCACTCCCAGTCCTTCTCCACGTTCGCCGCGTTCACCACCAGAAGGTATTTGTCCGGGGAGTAGCGGTAGACCAGCAGGTCGTCCACGACGCCTCCCGTCTCGGTGCACATGATGTTGTACTGTACCTGGGAGTCGTGCATCGCCGTGATGTCGTTGGTGATCAGCGACGACAGCCAGGCTTGCGCGCCCCGTCCCTCGACCGTGATCTCCCCCATGTGGGAGACGTCGAAGAGTCCCGCCTTGGAACGCACGGTCAGGTGCTCCGTCTTGATCCCCGTGGCTTCGTACTGCACGGGGAGCTCCCAGCCGCCGAAATCCACCATCCTGCCGCCTGCTGCAACGTGCTTCTCGTACATCGGGGTTCTTTTCATGCGTTTTCCTCCTTGTGTCTGCCGATAGGGGCCTCTTCAAGCCACTCCGCCACATCCGCCATTTCGGGCGAGCCGGGAAACGCCGCGCGCACCGCTTCCGCCATCTCCTTCCATGAGAAGGGGAGGCCCTCCAGCGCCTTCGCCAGCGAGAGAATCATCTCGCCGTCCATGGCGTCCGAGAAGACCTGCGCGCCGCGAATCCTTCCCGCGGGAGCGTCGCATCGCAGCTCAACGCCGCCCCATCCGAAGCGCTTCCTGATCGCCGCCGCGCACTCCGGGACTCTGCCGTAGCGCCACTCCCTGCCGCTGTACTTTTCATAAAGCCGCGTGAAGGCCTCCGACTCGGGCTCGTCGGACTCCCGCCGGACCTCGTTGTGCGGGTACTCCTCAAGGAACGCGCGCTCAAGCGCGTCCATCAGCGCGTCGCGCGTCAGGTCGGGGGAGGCCTCCGCGAGATTGACCACCCGCGAGGCCACGGAGGTTACCCCCTTCGATTGCAGCTTCTCGGGGTCGACGTTGAGGTAGCGCGACAGCTTCGACATGTCCACGGAAAGAAGGAGCGTGCCGTGGTGCAGTCCCCGGCGCCGCGTGAGCTGGTAGGCGTTTCCCGAGAACTTGCGTCCCTCCAGCAGGAGGTCGTTCCGGCCGGAGAACTCCGCGTTGATTCCGAGCGAGCGCAGCGAAGCGAGAACGACGCCGAGCTGCCGTTCCATGCTGTAGAGAGGTCGGGGCATGATGAAGGAGTAGTTGAGGTTGCCGAGATCGTGGTAGACCGCGCCGCCGCCGGAGGAGCGCCGGGCGAGCCGTCCTCCCTCCGATTCGAGCAGGTCGAGGCGGCATTCGCTCCACGCGTTCTGGTTGCGCCCGATGACGACGGTATGCGCATTCTGCCAGAGGTAGAAGATCGCCTCGTCGTCGGCGCAGTCGCCCATGAGGAACTCCTCTCGGGCCTGGTTTTTCCACGGATCCGTGTCCGGCGAGCGGACACGGCGGATTTTCAGGG
>ERZ1645192.2440-NODE-2440-length-15412-cov-6.103927_pt1 | contig 15412 bp, 14 predicted proteins | sample MGYA00575354_ERZ1645192 | MGnify/ENA primary metagenome ERZ1645192 (study PRJEB40844, sample SAMN11349763) | freshwater sediment metagenome | isolation source: river sediment | host: Sediment | place: India: Faizupur Khadar , New Delhi | collected 2017-02-21 ... | reverse complement strand
GTAGATATCTTCCGAAGGTATGGTAGGACCGACACTGACACGTTTATTTTTTAGTTGAATCGTTTCACCATTTTTAAGCACAAACGTATTTTCTTTTGCCATCCCTAATTTTTGTGCGAGTTCAGAGTGGAGTTTTAACATTCTAAATTCACCATGAATTGGCATGAAATATTTTGGATTAAAAAGACGAAGCATCAATTTTAATTCTTCTTGTGAAGGGTGGCCTGAACTATGAATATTACGGAGTATGGAGTTTGTTAAAACATCGGCACCAAGACGCGTTAATTGGTTAACAACGCGGTCAATACCCGCCCCATTTCCTGGAATAGGTGAGGAAGAGAAAACAACGGTATCTCCTGGAATAATTCGCACATCTTTATGGGTACCATCCGCAATACGGGATAAGGCAGCGAGTGGTTCACCTTGGGAACCGGTACATAAAATGACCGTTTCTTCAGGTCGGAGGGTGTAGATTTTAGCGACATCGATTAAATTGGCATCAGGAATTTTGATATAACCTAGTTCCCGTGAGGCCGCGACAACGCGTTCCATCGTCCGGCCAATGATGACCAGTTTACGTTTAAAATTAACGGTAGCTTCAACAATTTGTTGGATCCGCGAAATATTACTACTAAAAGTGGAAATAATTAAGCGACCTGAAGTTTGCGCGAAAATATCATTAATCGCGGAGATAACAATCCGTTCACTGGGGGTATAGCCTTCTTTTTCAACGTTGGTGGAGTCACCTAACATCAGATCAACGCCTTCATTACCGATAGCGGAAATCTTGCCTAGATCCATAGGCCGACCAATCGGAGTGAGGTCAACTTTATAGTCACCCGTTGAAACGATTCGGCCTTCAGTGGTATCGACACAGATACCAAAACAATCAGGGATTGAATGCGTGACAGCGAAGAAACTCACTTTAAAACTATCAATTTGATAGACGTCTTCTGGTTGATATTCAACAATTTTGACGGGCGTTTTAATCCGCATCATCCCGAGCTTATGACGAATAAGACTCGCGGCGAGAGGTGGAGCATAAATGACGGGGATATGGATCGTTTGGATTAAAAACGGAATCGCTCCAATGTGGTCTTCGTGACCATGCGTAATAAACACAGCCTTGACCTTTTTCGCATTATTTCTTAAATACGTAAAATCAGGGATGACATAGTCAACGCCAGGTAAAGACGATTCAGGGAAACGAACCCCCACATCAAGAATGATTAACGTGTTGTCGTTTTCAATCACGTACATATTTTTTCCGACTTCACCTAGACCACCGAGGGCGTAAATAGAAACCGGCATTGCAAACAAGTTATCTTTTGCCATAAATAAATAAAACTCCTAATTAAAAATTATCGTATGTATCAACTCATCTTCAAAATCATTTTAAACTGCCATTATAAATAAGTAAAGTTTAAACTTCAATTGCATCGGGAAACTTATTGATATTATTTGGATTGATGTGATCGTAAAATAAGACACCGTTCAGGTGATCGATTTCATGTTGCAGAACAATGGCTTCATAGCCCGTTGCGACAATTCTAACATTCGTCTTTTTTAATACATCGTAAGCTTCGACTGTGACTTTGTAAGCACGATAAACGCGCCCAGGGTAGTCCTTGTTGACTGATAAACAGCCTTCACCAGTGCTAATATAGGTCTTTTTGATTGAGTTTGATACAATTTTTGGATTGACCAGCACATGGGTCACGAATTTGTCATCTTCATAAGCGAAATGAACAACTAAAATACGCTTTAACACCCCGACTTGAGGAGCGGCCAATCCGACACCGGCGCGAAGGTTATTAAGCTTAGCGAATTCGTCATCTTGACTCTCTTTGATGTGTTGAAGCATCGCTAAAGCGAACGCCTCATCTTCCTCACTCAAGGGAAGAGGAACCGGCATCGCTTTGGTGCGGAGGGTATAGTAGCTATCATCGTATATTTTTAACATAACAATTCCCGTGATATTGTATCACAATATATATTTTTGAGTAATCGAAAATACTTATATTAGTGTTTTTCTTGCTTTCATATATAATTATAACTATGAAAAATGATGTAATTGAATTGACCTATCAGCTGAGTGACCAAATTATCGCAAGTGAAAGCTATCAACGTTTGAAAACACTTGAAAGCAAAATCACAAACGATCCAATCATGTTAGCGTTAGAACAACGATTTATTGCCGCGCAAGAACATTTAATAGAAATCGAAGAAAGCGGAACCGACGAACAAAAAAGTGAAGCGCGCAAGGCACTTTCGAGGGCAAAATATGATTTAGACGTTCATCCTTTAACGATTGAGTATAATCAAGCCCTCAAGGAACTGAATGCAATGTATAGTGAGATTAATCAAAAACTTTTTAATAAGTTTAAAAAGCAAAAATCATGCAAACTCTAACGATGCGTGTCGTCGCCGGCAAATATAGCCGTCGTCCTCTTCAAATTGATGTTGATAATAAAGACATACGCCCGACCAAAGATATGGTGCGACAAGGTGTTTTTAATGCCTTGAGTTTCGATGTTAAACATCGTGTCGTCCTTGATTTATTCTCTGGGACTGGAGCGTTAGGCATTGAAGCCTTATCCCGCGGGGCACAAGCGGCCACCTTCATTGACCAATCTAAACACGCGATTCAACTCATTAAGACGAATACGACCTTTGTCGAAGAACCAATTGAAGTCATGCAAATGAACTATCAAACGTTCTTAGAGTCCTCACCGAAGAATCGTTTTGACTTAGTCTTCCTAGATCCACCTTATCACCTTGATATCCTCATTATTTTAGACCAAGTATTAGCGAGTGGCATCCTAAAAGAAGAAGCCATTCTCGTGCTCGAAACCGATAAACCTTTATCTTTGGTGCTTGATAAGAGTAGAATAAGAACGTATAAATATGGCATTACCCATATAACCATTATTTGGAGATAATTATGAAAATTGCAATCTATCCAGGTTCATTTGACCCGATTACGAATGGGCACATCGATGTTCTCAATCGTTCCTTACAAGTCTTTGATAAAGTCATTGTTTTAGTCGCAAATAATCCAAATAAAAACACCTCCTTCACGATTGAGGAACGGCTCAAGGTGATTAAGGAAGTGTTTAAAGACAATCCCAATGTCAGTGTTGACGCGACGAGCAAATTAACCGTCAATTATGCGAAAGAGCATGGGGCTATTGCCATTGTTCGGGGCTTAAGAGCGATGGGTGACTTTGAATACGAATTCCAATTATCCGCGGCTAACCGCTATATTGATGACAAAGTTGAAATGGTCTTCTTTATGGCAAGTACTGAGCTTTCGTTTATTTCGAGTGGTACCGTCAAAGAACTCTATTTTGGTCAACATGAAATTAAAACCCTAGTTCCAAAACCAGTTTACGAATTATTCGCTAAAAAATATCCTCAATAATTATTTAATTGAAATAAACGACATCATACGACCAGTCTTTTTCTCACGAGCATAGGAGAAGAAGTCATGGTCGTTTTCAAATGTACAGTCATCATAAATATCAATGTTAAGACTCGGAACACACAAGTTTCTTAGACTCATAAAATTTAAGAACATTAAATCAAGAAAATATTCAGGGCCATTGCCTTTGACGGCATAGGTGTAGTCTGGATGTTGTTTTAAGATGTCTTCGGCGTAACTTTGACTAATGATCCGATGACCAAATTTTAAGGTTGGACCTAGGAATGCAAAAATTTCTTGACCAGACACTTTATATTTTTTGATGATTTTAGCGACCGTCTTACCGGTAATGTTAGCAAGTGAACCCGCCTCGCCAGCATGAATGATAGCGACGACTTTTACGGAAGGAACATAAATAAAGACAGGGACACAATCGGCATGATAAATACCAAGTGAGAGGCCTTTTTCTTCAGTAAATAACGCATCCGCTTCAAGGCCGGAATCAAAGGATTCGAATCCACGACCAGCATCTTCGCTTTTGGCTTCGAGCGCAATGTCACTATGGAATTGGTGAACAATAACCGTGTTTTCCTTGGTCATTTTGAAGTGATCAAAGAGTAAATGACGATTTCGTTGAACGCGGTCGTGATCATCGCCGACATGATAGGCGAGATTGAGCCCACTATAGGTGCCGATCGAAAAACCATCTTCACGCGTCGTTGTAAAGGCAAGAATATCCTTTTCAAATCGAGGCCAAAAAACAAATTTCATAGGTTATTCCTTCTTTTTATCTTCCTCAATCGTGGCTTTAAGCGCGGCAAGAAGTCCGGTCACATTTTGAATTTCGCTGGGGATAATAATTTTAGTAGCTTGACCATTCGCAACTTTTTCAAGGGCGATGAATCCTTGTAGGGTTAAATAGGCTTCAGAAGGATTGGCTTCGGTAATCATCTTGATCCCTTCGGCTTGCGCACGATATTTCGTCACATTTGCTTGTGCTTCACCTTCAGCAATTTTGATTTGTTCGATTTTCTTTGCTTCCGAACGGAGAATGGCGCTTTCTTTTTCACCTTCAGCCTCTAAAATTAACGCTTGCTTAGTCCCTTGCGCCCGTAAAATCGACTCACGTTTTTCCCGTTCAGCCCGCATTTGTTTTTCCATGGCTTCTTGGATATCACGTGGGGGTAAAATGTTTTTTAATTCAACACGAGTGACTTTGATGCCCCAACTATCGGTGGCTAAATCAAGGATTTCACGCATTTGGGCGTTAATCGTATCGCGACTTGTCAAGGTTTGATCGAGTTCCAAATCACCAATAATATTCCGTAAAGTCGTGGCCGTTAAGTTTTCCATCGCCATCAATGGGGATTCGACACCATAAATATAGAGTTTTGAATCAGTCACATGATAGTAAACAACGGTATCAATTTGCATAGTGACGTTATCTTTTGTAATCACAGGTTGTGGTTTGAAATCGAGCACTTGTTCCTTTTTAGAAATAATGGAACTTCTCTTTTCCACAAATGGAATCAGCATATGAAGACCTGGATCTAAGACCCGATTAAATTTACCTAAGCGTTCGACAAGTGCGGTATGAGCATGCGGAACGATGACAAAACTGCGGATAAAAACGATCAGCAAAATGAGGAGGAAAAAACCACCAAACACTAAGCCAACGACTAGACCAGCATCGACGAGAAAATTAAAATTGTTCATATTACTTTTCCTTTCTTGAAACAATTATTTTATTGCCTTCAATCGCGTCAACAATACAACGATCAGCGGCTTCAAAGCGGATGTCTTCATTGACCGAAACAGTCCAAGTGACATCACCAATCAGGGCGGAACCATGATTGAATTTATCGACACCCGTTTTTAAAACGATGACTTGGCCAATGTAACGATCAAAATTTGAGGGCTCAGACTTACTCTTTTTTACAAATTTCTTGAGTAAAATACGGCCGACAATGAGCGAGATAATCGATACGACTGCAAAGACTAAAATTTGCACCCATAAAGGCACATTAAAAATCGCTAGAATTAAACCAACAATTGCCCCTAGGGTAAACCAAATGGAGACGAGATCAACGGTCGTGGCTTCGACGACAATTGTCAAGATGAGAAAGAGGCCCCATGCAACGATAATCCAAATATGTTGCCATTCGCCACTCGTTAGTAAGAAGTTAATCATTGAACCTCCTTTTTATCTTAATTCACGCGCGTAAATCAGATAAATTTCACTTTTAGTTTAGCACTTATCTAGTAATTATTAAACAATAATTAAGGTGAACAACTGGCGAAGAAAGTATATAATCTAAATAGAGGTTTATTTATGGAAAATTCCACCAAATATCTTGATTACATTCTCCAAATTCAAGCCATTGCCAAAATTGGTTTAAAATATTCAAAAGATAGCTATGCGCTTAAAAATTACCACGAAATTCAGACGCTTTCGAAAGAAATGCTTGAAGATTTTGTCAACCTCAAATTCGAACGGCCCAATTATTTCGAACGTGATATTTATCCAACGCCAAATATTAGTGTGAGAACAATCCTTTTTAACCAAAATAAAGAGGTGTTGTTAGTCAAAGAAAAAAGCGATCATGGTTACTCGTTTCCAGGGGGCTGGTGTGATTTATATGATAGCCCCAGTGTCGCAGCCATTCGTGAGTGTGAAGAAGAGGCTGGCGTGAAAATCAAATTGACTCGACTTGTCGGACTTACGAGTCGAATCCCGTATTTACATGCGTATGAAGTGCCAAGTTATGTAATTATTTTCTTGGGCGAAATCATCGAAAACCTTGGCACGCATGATCATGAAATTGAAGAAGTAGGTTTTTTTCCGCTTGACAACTTACCCTCGTTTTCACCCAAGGTAACAAGTGAAGAAATGTTACGATTTATTCATGCAGCCGTAAATGGAGAAACAATTTATGATTAACGAAATGAAATGGTGGCAAAAAGCCGTTGGTTATCAAATATATCCGGCATCTTTCTATGATACAAATGGCGATGGTGTTGGTGACTTACTGGGGATTATTGCTAAGTTAGATTATCTCCAAGACTTAGGCATTGATCTGATTTGGGTTTGTCCGTTTTTCAAATCTCCGCGCGACGATAATGGTTACGACATTAGTGACTATTTCAGTGTCGATCCGGTCTTTGGCCAAACAAGTGACATGAAAAAATTACTCGATGAGGCCCATAAACGAAACATTAAAGTCATCTTCGATTTTGTCTTGAATCATACAAGCGACGAACACCCATGGTTTATCGAATCACGTTCGAATGAAGATAACCCAAAAAGGGATTTCTATATTTGGCGAAAAGGAACGATTGCAAAAGATGGAAAACGTCTTCCCCCCAATAATTGGCGTGGATTCTTTTCTGATTCTGCTTGGGCCTACGACCATTTAACCGATAGTTATTATATGAAGATATTCTCGAAGAAAATGCCCGATTTAAATTGGGAAAATAAAGTCGTCCGAAACGCGATATTTGAGGTCGCAAAGTTCTATCTTGATTTAGGAGTAGATGGATTTAGACTTGACGCTATCGCCCATTTAGCACGCGATACGAGCTTTGCCCAATCGACCTTACCAACCGAAAGTGATGGAACCGTTTTAGATTATAAAAAGTTTTCTAATCTCCCAAAAATGTTTGATTACCTAAAAGAATTTAAACAAGAAGTTCTTAGTAAATATGATTGTGTGACGGTGGGCGAAGTCGGCGGGGGTGTGAGTCCTGAAGAATCACTCCTCTATAGTGGGTACGACAAGGGATCGATTAACATGGTCTTCAATTTTGATACGGCCTGGGAAAATGGCGCGTATGCAAGTGAAGGAAAAACTGACGATGAAATCCGGACAAATGTGAAAAATATGAAACACAATTTCCGTCGTTGGTTTGAGGGTTGCTATCAAAAATCATGGCTACCACTTTATTGGGATAACCATGACCATCCCCGTGTTTTAAGCCAATATGGCAGTATTCATTATCGTGAAGCATCGGCGAAAATGCTGGCGATGGTGCTTTTATTTATGTATGGAACACCCTTCATCTTTAATGGCGAAGAAATCGGCATGAGCAATGTTGTCTATGAAAATTTAGATGACTTCAAAGATGTGAGTGATCAAAACTTTATTAAAGAAGGGCGGCATCGATTTAGTAGTGATTTAGCGATGGCAAAATACCTGCAACGAACCAGTCGGACCAATGGTCACGCCCCGATGCAATGGAGTGATGAAAGGAATGCTGGATTCACCACCGGGACACCTTGGTTAAAAATGAACCCAAACTACCTACTTGTGAATGTCAAAACGCAAAAGGAAGACCCAAATTCCATCTTAAACTTCTACAAGAAAGCCTTAAAAATTCGAAAAAAGCCAGAGATTTTACATTTGGTCACTCAGACCCGTTTTGAATTAATTGATGCCAACCATGAAGATATCTTTAGTTACCATCATTTTGCAGGTAATGAAGGATTACTCGTGATTGCTAACTTCCGCGATTATGAAGTGAAGTTTACTACTGAACATTTAAAAGACATCAAGGAAGTTTTACTGGCCAATTACGATGATTTAATTATTAATGAAACGACGATTGAACTCCCTCCATTTGGGGCAGTCTTATTAAAGGTTAGCAAATGATCAAGTTCTATTTGTTTAAAAGTGATCATGCCCTTGATCGAAAGACGTTTGATAATATTATCACCAGTTTTTATCAGGGAGAATTTGATATCACTTACCTAAGCGATTCGAAAGGTTACCTCGTGACCGAAGAACGCTTTGCCTATCTGATTAGTGAAACCTTACCGATTATTAATAACGACTTAGGGACGAAATTAGTCATTGTTTGTGCGCATACCTATAATGAAGTGAGCGACTATGCCCTTCATTTTGCCTTTGATAACATGCATGGGTTTAATTATTTAAGCGATGTGATTATCGAGTTGATGACGAATAACTTGGAGACCATACGGCGACTGATCGTGGATGAATTTCAACTTTGTCATCATGATCTAATTTTAACGGCGCAAGCGTATTTAAAAACGGGATTAAATGCTAAAGCGGCCAGTGAGATGCTCTATATTCATCGGAATACTTTTAATTATCGCCTAGCGAAATTTATCGAATTAACAAATTTGGATATTCGTGACTACTGGAATGCCTTTTATTTTAATCTCTACCTACGCTTGCTAAATAAATAATAACGATTTGTGCACAGTGCATAATTACTCTTTTTGTTTCTATGCTATCATGGAAGTATTAAAAAGGAGATTTTTATGGCAACTGTTGAACTAAAGAATGTCTATAAAAAGTATGAAGGTAACGACAAATTCTCCGTTACCGATTTCAACTTAAAGATTCAAGACAAAGAATTTATCGTCTTTGTCGGACCGTCTGGTTGTGGTAAATCCACGACGTTAAGAATGATTGCAGGACTTGAAGATATTACTGATGGTGATTTAATTATTGATAATCGTTTGGTCAATGATTTACCACCAAAAGACCGGGGAATCGCCATGGTCTTCCAAAGCTATGCGCTTTATCCCCATATGACGGTCTATGACAATATGGCGTTTGGGTTAAAAATCCAACGGCTCCCTCGTGCTGAAATTGATCAACGTGTGCGAGAAGCAGCGCGGATTCTTGAAATTGAAGAATACTTAGCACGGAAACCAAAGGCACTTTCAGGTGGTCAACGTCAACGGGTTGCCCTCGGACGGGCAATTGTTCGCCAAGCCGCGGTTGTACTCATGGATGAACCCTTGTCCAACCTTGACGCGAAGTTACGTGTGCAAATGCGTTCGGAAATCATTCGTCTCCACGAACAAATGAATGCGACCACGATTTACGTCACCCACGACCAAACTGAAGCGATGACAATGGCCACACGCATTGTCGTCATGAAAGATGGTTACATTCAACAAGTCGGTTCTCCAATCGACATTTATCATAATCCGATTAACCTCTTTGTTGCCTCATTTATCGGTTCGCCATCGATGAACTTCTTCACAGTTAAAATTGAAAAAGATTGCATGATTTTTGGCACGATGAAGAAAGAAGAAACCGAAGCCGTTGTCGAAAAAGTATTGACCAAAGAAGAAGAGGCGGAAAAAGAATTTAAAGAAGCCGTGACCTTATCCGATGTCAGTAAGTTTGTTGAATCGAAACGGATTAAGATTCCGGCCTCAATGCGCGAAGAACTCAAGCCATATGATGGCCAATTCTTGATCTTTGGTATTCGTCCAGAAGATATTAACTATGCTTCAACTTCAGTCGGAACAAAGAATAAAGAAGCAATCTTTGAAATGCCAGTTGAAGTCGCGGAATTACTGGGTAATGAATATATGTTACATGGTAAATTTGCCGACCAACCATTAATTTCAAAAGTGCTCGTGAACCCCGATAAAGACATTCATATTAATGATGTCGTCTCCCTTGCGTTTGATATGGGTAAATGCCATTTCTTCAAGATTGATTCCGAAGAAGAAAGAGCAGCCTTACCAGTTCAAGAACACAATAAGTGCATTATCTAATCACCGATTCTAATTAACCAAAAAAGACCCTGACAGACTGTCGGGGTTTTTCTATTGTCAAAAACTCATGTCTTTTTTGAAATTAATGTAAACGCTTGCATTATTTGTTTACAATTCGGTAATTTTACTTATAATAAACTTGTATAAACTTAAATTGTATAACGGGTGACTCATCATGTTTTAGCACCCTATACAACAATACGATGAAAGGAGACAATTTATGTTTAAACACAAAAAGCTGACTGTGTTAGCTGTCACTGCCATGCTCTTAGCAGCATGTGGGACATCTGAAACTGGCGAGACGATTCGGTTACAAGTTTGGGGTCCAGCCAAAGAAGGTGAAAAAGAAATCTACACTGAATTAGCCACCCGCTTCCAAGCCGCTCACCCAGAAATTACATTTAGAATGGGTTATGGCGACGTTGGCGAAGCCGATGCCGCAACACAAGCGCTTGCTGACGTTGATACGGCTGCTGATGTCTTTATGTTCGCTGACGACCAATTAGCAAACCTCGTTGGTAAAGGTGTTTTAGCCCCATTATCAACCACGTATGCCAACATGGTTAAAGCCCGCGACCTTGGTTCTGCTGTTGATAGCGCAACCTATGGTACAGGCGAAGCTGAAAAACTCTATGCCTTCCCATTAACCGCCGACAATGGTTACTTCCTAATTTATAATAATGAATTCTTCACCGAAACCGATGTCCTCACCTTAGAAGGAATGATGGCGAAAACAAGCGCTGATCACCAATTCGTGATGGACTTAGGTAATGGTTACTATGCGATGTCACCTGTGATGATGACCGGCGAAATCAGTTATGATCCAACCGCAAGAGTCCATGCAACCACCTACAATAACGCAGCGAGTGCTGATGCACTTGAAGGCTTTATTGATCTCCTCCGTCCACGTCTAGACACTGGCTTCAAATCCGATAACGTTGATAATATTATTGCCGACATGGGTGATGACCAAGGAAATAAAGTTGTTGCCGTCGTCACTGGTGTGTGGAACGTTGACAATATTGAAGAAGTTCTAGGCGATAAAATGAGCGCGACGAAACTCCCAACCTTCAAGAGTAAAGCCAATGCTACCGTTCAAATGGGTGCATTTGCTGGTTCAAAACTCGTGGGTGTTAAATCCTCAACCTCCAACTTACCATGGGCATTAGCGTTTGCTGAATTCGTCACAAACGAAGCGGCACAAGCCTACCGCTTTGCCGAAATTGGTAAGGGTCCATCCAACATTGCCGTCTCGAATAGTGATGAAGTTCAAGCCAACGTTGGGCTTGCTGCCTTAGGCGAACAATCCGAATTTGCTATTCCACAAGGTAAATCCGTTGGTGGCACATTCTGGGATCCAGCGGCTGCTGTTGGTAACTTTGTTTTCAATGGTCCAGCTAGCGAAGACGCCCCACAAACTGCCCAAGAACAACTTGATGCATTCGTGGCCGCCGTTACTGCTGCCCCAGTCACTGCTTAATTCATTTCTCTTACTGAGGAGATCACCGAGTGTGATCTCCTTTTTTGTTGCTTGCATTGACAATTTGCTTTAAAACATTTACCACATTGAGTTTTTAATGTTAAACTAATAACAGTAAGCCTTTTAATTATAATTAAAGTTAAAATCGTTGTGATTTAGCCACATTATCTAAAAGGACAACTCTACATAATTCATAGAAAAGGAGATTTGCTATCTTTTGATGGCAAGAACGCGGTTTATGGAAAATAATCCTTCTATTACACCCGAGATGGTTCCTGAAACTAATGGAGAAAAGAAGTTTTTGTCGATTACGGGGGTTGCGCGCTACTCACATTTGATGAGTTCGGTGACCAACATCGTCATTGGCGCCTTTCTCTTACTTAGTGGTGGAACTTTTTTTGTACTACAATTGATTGAATTATTGACCCAAGGGTTTGTGTTCCAACCCACATCATTTATGATGTACACACTACTTACTTTGGTTTTAATTGCCTTCACACTCGTACAAATGGGCATCGGCGTCGTTTCAAGCGTCTTTTCATTTAAGTTACGGAAAAGTGTCTTAGCAAGTGACGAGGCGAGTCAAGGGCTTTTAGCCAAAAGGCAATGCCTTTTTGGTACCATTCAATTGATTACCAGTGCGGTTATCCTTGTGGTCTTTATCGCAACCTTTGTCCTCATTAGTGCACTAAATCTTGGCCAATCAACCTTATCGCACGTTCCTTCACTTTGGTATCTAGCGATTCTTCTTGTGAATGTATTTGTCGCATTCGCATATTTGCTGATTGCTAGAGGCAACCGTAAAGCGATCGCTAATGGCAGAGATTATTACGAACACATTGATGTTCAACCAGTCGGTGCACTTGAATTTTTGATGATTTCGATTGGGACAGGACTTAAAAATATTGCGATTCAAGCCTTTAATTTTGTCCTCCTCTTTGTAAAAGCGTTTATCAATGTTTTTATTGGACTTTATAAAATCGTGATCACAGCGGGTAAGAAAATTGGTCAATTTGCTAAGAAGTTTTATCTCACCTTTACCACAAACTCATTTAGAACGAAACTTTCTTATGTATTTATGGGGTCTGGTCACTTCTTTATGCAACGGCCATTTAAAGCCATTGTCTATTTACTTTTAGAAGTCGCTTATATCGTTTACATGGTCTTACCCAATTCGGGTGGTATTTACTGGCTCTCCAAATTTGATAATTTAGGCGATCAAGCGTTTACCACAGTCGACGAATGTGGCATCATTGGATTTACCCTTGAAAATTGTCCGCCGGATGACATTATTCAACGAACCGTCTTCCTTGATAACTCAATGCTTATTACCCTCTATTCTGTTGCTACGATTATCATCACCGTTGCTTTCTTCGTCCTCTATTGGCTCTCGATTAAAGGTGTGGCTAAAGCAGACAAGAAATACACGGAAGCCCTCAATGATTATCATCAAGCTGTTGCTTTAGAAAAAGAAACGTTTGATCGAAATGCTTCAGTTGGAATGACTGGTGAAAACACGGATAATTTACTCGAAGAAGAACTTTTAGCAAGTCGTGAAACCACTGAAAAATCAATGAGTGGTGGCTTCGTTTCATCATTAAAATTTGTGAACCCGTTGCCGACACTAAGGGATGAAATTAGAGCGTTATTAAATGAACGCTTCCATATTTCAACCTTAACCGTACCAACAATTACGATTACAATCTTCACGGTTTTACCGTTAATCTTCATGATTTTACTAGCGTTTACCAACTATAGTGGGCAAGTGGGCCCACCAAACTCGCTCTTTAAATGGGTTGGGCTTCAAACCTTTACCCGTCTATTCTCCTCTGTTGGCGGCAGTAGTTTCTCCAAAGCTTTTGCTGATATCTTACAATGGACCTTTATTTGGGCGTTCTTCGCGACATTCTCTAACTACATTTTGGGGATGATTCTTGCGATGATAATTAACCGTAAAGGACTCCATTTAAAGAAGTTATGGCGGACGGTCTTTGTTATTACGATTGCTGTTCCTCAATTCGTCACCTTACTCTTAATGAGTCGCTTACTTAATAAATATGGTCCGATTAACGAAACACTCTTACAACTAGGTTGGATTTCTCAACACATTGAGTTCTTAACCAATCCGATGAACGCAAAAATCTCCGTCATCTTAGTCAACGTGTGGGTCGGGGTTCCTTATACGATGCTCATTACCTCGGGTATCTTAATGAATATTCCCGCTGACCTTTATGAATCCGCACGGATTGATGGGGCTGGTCCGTTTGCTCAATTTACGAAGATTACGTTGCCCTATATGTTATTTGTCACCGGGCCCTATCTGATTACCCAATTCATCGGAAATATCAATAACTTTAACGTTATCTTCTTCCTCACAGGTGGAGGACCATCGGCACAACTTCCCGGTGTCCAATACGGTAAAACCGATATTCTTGTGACATGGCTCTATAGTTTAACCGTGGGTGGTGCCCAACAAGAATACGCGATTGGTAGTGCGTTAGGTATCTTTATCTTCGCCATCAGCGCCTTTATCACCCTCGCGCTTTATTCCAAGACAAGTGCAGCGACACAGGAAGGAGACTTCGCATAATGGCTTTATATAAGAATCGTGACGCGAAGACGTCAGTAGGGGAAACAAAACCCGTTAACGTTGCTCGTGGCTTTAAAAACCAACGTGTGACGGCAACGATTGTCAACGTTTTACTCTATATTCTCCTCACTGTTGTTTCAATTATCTGGTTATTCCCAATCGTCTGGTTAGTGCTCAATTCATTTAGAGTTGAATCACCAGGACCCGTTGGCTATTTCTTCCCAAAAGAATACGGTTTTGATAACTATCTACGGCTCTTTACCGACACGAATATTCCTTATCTAGGTTGGTTCGTCAATACGTTAATTGTCGCGATTTTTACCGCCATTCTTTCTACCCTAATTGTTCTATTAACGAGTTATACTTTTAGTCGCCTTCGTTTCAAAGGCCGTAAAGGTATTATGAAGTTCCTCATGATCTTAGGGATGTTCCCAGGCTTTATGTCGATGATTGCAATTTACTTCATTCTTAAAGGATTTGGCTTACTCCCAAGCGGAACTGAACGCGTGCCCGTCTCAAACTACTTAATTAGTTTGATTCTTGTCAATAGTAGTGGTGCCGCGATGGGGTATCTTGTTTCCAAAGGTTATTTTGATACCATTTCACGTTCGATCGATGAAGCGGCCGAAATTGATGGGGCCAATAAGGCACAAATTTTCTGGCACATCATTCTTCCATTATCCAAACCGATTCTCATTTTCACCGCCTTAACCTCTTTCATGGGGCCATGGGGCGATTATATCTTCGTCGCAACAATTACAAGAGAACGCAAAGACGCGTGGACAATTGCGCGTGGACTTTATGACATGCTCAATGGCCCAGGTCTCATTGCGACGTACTTTACTACCTTTGCGGCCGGGGCGGTACTCATTAGTATCCCAATCACACTCCTCTTCGTCTGGATGCAAAAATATTACGTCAGTGGTGTCACTGGTGGGGCGGTTAAAGGCTAATATGGCGTTTGGCAAAAAGTCGTTTCGTTTCTTACTTATCCCGATGCTGCTATTAGCAGCTTGTGGGGATAAGATAACCGTCCCAAGTGATTATGAGATTGAACCAGTCTCCAATCAACGTGGCGGCGCCTATTATGAAATTTTTGTCCGTTCCTTTGCCGACACGGATGATGATGGTAAGGGTGACCTAAAAGGTGTCACCGGTAAAATTGATTATTTACAAGAACTAGGGATTGGTGGCATTTGGCTGATGCCGATTCACCCATCTCCTAGTTATCATGGTTATGATGTGACAAACTACAAAGCCGTTAATGAGGATTATGGAACATTAGCCGATTTTGACGAACTCATTGAAGTCGCACATGCGAGTAACATTGATGTGATTATTGACTTAGTCATCAATCACTCAGCCCGGGCTCATCCC
>ERZ1645192.2439-NODE-2439-length-15412-cov-9.076252_pt1 | contig 15412 bp, 20 predicted proteins | sample MGYA00575354_ERZ1645192 | MGnify/ENA primary metagenome ERZ1645192 (study PRJEB40844, sample SAMN11349763) | freshwater sediment metagenome | isolation source: river sediment | host: Sediment | place: India: Faizupur Khadar , New Delhi | collected 2017-02-21 ... | reverse complement strand
AACCTGGAGGCGGCGTGCGATGGGAACACGTACAACATCGGCGGCGGGGCGGTAGTGGCGGCCAGCGTGACCGGTGCGGTGGGAAGTGTGTCGACTGGAGGCATCACGGCGGCGTCTATCGCCGATGCTGCTATCGACAATGCCACGTTTGCGGCGGACGTGGGCAGCACGGCCTATGCCAGCAACATCATTGCGCTGGCTGTGCGCAAGGTGCTAGATGAACTCAACTTAGATCATCTGATTGCGGTGGCCGATGCGGACGATGTAGTCAACGACTCGATCATCGCCAAGCTGGCCTCCAAGGGTGCTACGGCGGACTGGTCGGACTTTGACAACACGACCGACAGCCTGCAGGCTAACCGGGACAACATCGGCACGGCCGGCGCTGGGCTGACGGCGGTCTCGATCTCAACCTACCTGGTCAACGGAGCCGTAGCATATGACAAGGTATCTGGCGAACTGACGTTGGTGGCCTGGCTGGAGCTGAACGGCACTATCGTCAATGCTGCCGCAGCGACGGCAATCATCTACGACGCGGCCGGCAGCATTGTGCACAATCTAGGATCTGGTACAGAGGATAGTCAATATGTCTGGAAATGGACGCAATCCGGCGCAACGGCAACAACCGGGGATGTATACTACGTTGTCGTCACGATTGACGGCAACGTTAAGCAGTTTGCGTACTCGGTGGGGTAGGCCGATGACTGGCATCGTCACGAGCCTGGTATTTTGCACGGTGTTGGCGACGACGCCAGACGATCCGGCGATCTTCTACCGGACGTTGGTCGTGCCGCTGCGCACGTGGGGCATCTCAGGCGCGCCGATTGGCGGGCCTTTTGGGCTGCGGCGGGCGGCTGCTCCGGTGGGAGCGGTGTTTGCGCCGCGGTCGTGCCGGCCCACCCTGGGCGGGCATTTCTCGTATCTGCAGGCCGATGCGCCGATCGGCGGGGTGTTACCGCCGCAACAGCGGGCCGGGGTGCCGGTGGGTGGGAGGTCACACGCGATGGGGGAAAAAGACGCGCGGCGGTGGTCGCTGCGGTTCGACGGACAGAACGATTACGTGGGATTTGGCGACATCCCTACGGGGTTGTCGGCGTTGACGGTAGAGGGCTGGTTCAAGATCGGCGACAGTATACGCAAGAGCAGCGTCCTCGCCAAGGATGATTACGCCGGTAATCGGGCATGGTATCTGATTATCAGCGACGACGAGATTGACTTTCTGGTCGCGAATGCCATCACCACGAAGGAAGCTCAGGCGAGTTGGACGGCATCTCCGCACACGTGGGTGTATCTGGCGGGCGTCTTTGATGGATCACGCCCGCGCTTGTATATCAATGGCGTATTGGCAGCCAGCGGCGGGATAATGGCCGATCCGTTGATCTCGCCGGCGGTAGCGGTGGAGTCGGGCAGGCAGGGACCAGCAACGCCACTGGGCGAATACTTCGATGGCAATATTGCCTATCTGCGCATTTCGTCAGTCGCGCGCTATGGCGGGACATTTTCTCCGCCCATCGCGCCACACGCGGTCGACGGAGACGTGATTGCGCAGTGGAATTTTACAGAAGGCGCCGGAACTACGCTCGACAACATCCAGGGCAATGCGACATACGATGGTTGCATCTACGGCGCGGCATGGTCGCGCGATGTTCCGCCGGGATGGGGATAGCATATGCCACCAATATCGATCACGGTGCGCTGGGGCGGGCCCAGCGACGCAACACTGAGCAGCACGTACAAGGTCGAACGGAGCCTGGACGCTTCCAGTTGGACGGAGTTGGCGGCGGCCCAGGCTGCCACGTCGCCCTATGTGTCGCCCTCGACGACGCTGAACGGGGCGCACGCGTACGGCGTGGCGACGGTGACGCTGACCAGCGCAACCTCGTTCAGCTCAAGCGGGTATGGCTGGGTGGACGGCGAAGCGCTGATCCAGTGGACGGGCAAAAGCAGCAACGATCTGACCGGGGTCACCTGGCATAGCGGCTATGGGACGTACACGACCGGCTCTGCTGTGGTCGAAGCGCACGAGAACTACACGGACAGCACGACGCCGACGAACTACGCCGTGTTGTACCGGGTAACGCACACGGACGGCAGCGGGTACGTCAGCGCTCCCCTACTGATAACGTATTATTATCCCCCGGCGCCGTCGTCGCACCAGCACTGCGTGGTGGTGGTGACGATTGGGTCTGACCTGGGGATCGAGCGGCAGGCGATCCAGGTCAACGCGTACATCAACCAGGATACGCAGTTCGGCCTGGCGGCCGGGGAGCATCTGGACAAGAACGCGGTGAGCAGCAACACCGCGACGACCAATGCGCTGGGCATCACCTGCTTCCAGTGCTGGAAGACGAACAAGCGCACAAGCACGGGCGCGGCGGACACGGGCTACACGTTCGTGCTGGACAGCGCGGATGATAGCAACAAGGTCTCTATCACGGCCGGCACGATCCCGGATCGAGATTGGGTGCTGTTGTATGACATTGCGGACTGATGGAAAGAAGGGAAAGAAGGAAAGATGGGAAAAGAGGGAAGGAAGGGAAAGGCGGCAAGAGAATGAAACAGCGCGCGACTAGCCGAGATGGTGTGCTGGTGGTTGGACGGGTGCTGAGCGGGCGGGCCGGGCAGCGGGTGGTGGTGACGCTGGAACGGGCCTGCACGTGGCGCGGGACGCTGGTGCCGATGCGCTTCGAGGCGGCGATGGACGCAGACGGGCGCTTCGATCTGCGGCTACCGCCGAGCGAGGAGCTACAGGCGCGCGACGGTGCGCCCCCGCCACAGTACCAGTTCCAGGCTGAGAATGTGGGCGCGTTTCTGTTCAGCGTGCCAGCGGTGGGGATGTGGAGGTTGGAGTGAGGGACGGAAGGGAAAGAAGGGAAGGGATGGAAAGAAGGGAAAGGACGGAAAGAGAGGAGAGACGATGACGTTTTCAGGTGCGTTTGTGAAGCCGTTTCGGCCGGTGTTTGATCCGGGGCTGGCTGTTGCTGCTGTGACGCCGTGGTATTTGAGCGGTGGGGTAGCGGCGGCGAATTGCATCGCGGCGTACACGCCGAAGGGCGCGGCATCGCTGGCGGCGAGCTATGATAACAACGCGGCGCCGGGCAATGGGCTGGCGGACGGGACGTATGATGCTGCGCCGGGGGTTGCGCCGACGTGGGATGCGGTGAATGGCTGGAAATTCAACGGGACAACGCAATATCTGACGACGGGGGTTGTGCCAGCGACTGGCTTTTCGATGATCGTGCGCCTGGTTTTAGATGGCGCAGGCGAGAATGTTCAGATGATCGCAGGTGCATCCAATGATACCGCAAGCGGTTTTGCTATGAGGGCTGTTCGCTCAGCATTAACAGTAGTCTACATTTACGGTTCAGGGTGGACAACTGTTTTAGCAACGCTGTCAGGCGTACATGCCATTGCTAAACAGCAAGGCTATTTCAACGGAGCGCCTACAATATCGGGTGGTAGAGCGACATTGACAACTACATGGCCGATATTCATTGCACAACAAAATGTAGCAGGCGCGGTCTATGCTCCATATTTTTTTTCTGGTTCCATTCAAGCCCTTGTCATCTACAACACAACGTTGACCGCACCACAGGTATTGGCAATTTCGACCGCTATGGCGGCACTCTAGGAGATAGATTATGGCATCAACTCACATCGAGCTTATCGGAAATGAGACCCGGTTGGCGGCGCAATTTCGCTCTTGGGTGGATCGGCTGCAGGACGTGCAGGAGGACGCTGAGCGGCTGAAGGCGATTGCAGACCAGGCGGCGGCTGGCAGCGATTGGGCCGGGATGCGGGCAGCGTTTGGGTTCGGGAGCGACGCAGATGCTGAGGCGGCGTACAATCTGCTTGGCAGTGTGAAGAACACGCTCAGCACGGATGCTTTCATCGCGCAGATGCTCAGCCGCATCGGATAGGTGGCGAGACCATGACACGCTGGCTTGAGACCGACAGCCTCAGCGATCAGGATATCAGCTCGGCGCTGGCTATTGGCGCGTACACGGCCAATGCAGATCGGTTGATCCTGGTGCAGTTTTTCGCCGATCAGGTGGCGGGCAATGGCGATTACGTGTTCTATGCCACGCTCCAGGTGGCTGGCGCTGGATCGCATTACAAGTTGCTGCCAAAGACGACCGGCGCGGCGGCGGCTGGCGAAACGGCTATCGGCGGCCAGTCGATTATGATCGCCGTGCGCAGTGGGGACGTGGTGACGGTGTACCTGGATGGCCTGGCTGGCGATACGACGACGCCGGATACCATTGTGCGCTGGTTCGAGCTGGCGGCGTTGCGGCCAACCGACGCCGACCGCACGCTGGATGTCACGGCCAACGGCGAGGCGGGGATTGACTGGGCCAACATCGGCAGTCCTACAACGACGGTTGGGCTAAGCGGCACGACAGTTGGCGTGGTCTCGGCGCTCACGGGGCATACGGCGCAAAGCGGCGACGCGTATGCGATTGTGGCGAATGGCACCTATGGCAACAGCGCAATCGAAACGCTGGTAGATGACCTGGAAGGACGGCTGACGGCAACCCGGGCTGGGTATCTGGACAACTTGAGCGGCGGCGCGGTGGCGCTTCAGGCGTCCGTGGACGACCTGGAGGGCCGGCTTACGGCGACGCGGGCTGGCTATTTGGACAACCTCTCAGGCGGGGCAGTGGCCCTGCAATCGTCGGTAGATGATCTAGAGGGCCGGCTAACGGCAACGCGGGCCGGGTACCTGGACAACCTGAGCGCGGGCGCGGTAGCGACTGCGGCGGCGCTGACGACGGTGGACGGGATTGTCGACGACATCCTGGTGGACACGGGCACGACGCTGCCGGCGACGCTGGCGACGCTGAGCACGTTGACGGCGCAGAATGTGCGGGATGCGATGAAGCTGGCGCCCACGGCCGGCTCGCCGGCGGCGGGGTCGGTGGACAAGCATCTGGACGACATCGCGGCCTATGGCGGCGGCAGCGGCACAGGGACGTACACGGACACGATCAAGGATCCGGACGGCACGCCGCTGGACGGGGTGCGAGTGCAGTTGAGTACGGACGCCGCCGGCAACAACCGGGTGTACGAGGCGTTTACCAACGCGCTGGGGGTGTTTACGATGAACCCCGACCCCGGCACGTACTACCGCTGGACTGACCTGGCCGGGTACAGCGATGAGTTGACGCAAGGCGGAGAGGTGACGGTGACATGACGATCACACTGACGCCCATCCTGACGACCGAGACGCCGTATCGGCTGGCGGAGCTGCGCGAGCGCGTGCGGGCGGCGCTGCCCAGCCTGTTTGCCTGGCCAGATGCGACGCTGGACGGCTGGATTGCAGATGCGATCCGGGACTACTCGTCACGGCTGCCGCGGCTGTGGCGCTACACGTTGACGCTGACGACCGGCACGCAGGCGTACAGCCTGCCTAGCGATAAGGATTTGTTAGCACTAGGGAGCGTCGAGTATCCGGCAGGCGAGGATCCGCCCGAGTTCGTCAACCTGGTGTCGGAGTGGAGCACGGCGTTCCAGAACGGCGACGATGTGTATGCCCTGCGCGGGATTGCAGACACGACGACCATCGAGAGCGACACGGCGCCGGGGAAGATCGTCTTCGCCGAGACGGTCACGACGGGCGAGACGGCGATCCTGAGCTACTACGGGCTGCACACGACGCCGACTGTCGGGGACGACGATGCGCAGATTTCTGTGCCGCGCGCCCACTGGCGCGCGCTGATTGTGTTCTGCGTGGCGATGGCCTGGGATGACCTGGCGCTGTCGGAAGGGCTGACGATAGGCAGCGAAGCCCGGCCGTTGGCCGAAATGGCAAAGCGCGCGGAGATGGCCTGGAGCCGGTACGAACAGATGATCGGGCAACTGCTCAACGCGACGAAGCTGACGCCAACCTCGGCTAGCCTGAGCTGGGGCGATATAGGACTGTGACATGGCGCTATTATCCTCTCTCGATTATCCAGCCATCCGGGCGCTGCTAGACACGACGCTCACATCTGAGGAGCTACCGGACGCGGCGATCGGCTACGACCAGGTCGTCGGCTATGCTGACCGTCTGGTGAAAACGTACGTGGCCACGGCCGAGAGCTTGACCGGCGACAACCTGCTGCGGGCCAAACTGGCGGCCAGGCTGATTGCAGCGGCGCAGTTGGCGGTCAGCGCGCCAGAGATCAAGGATCTGAAGATCGGGCCCTATGGCGAGGTCAGGCAGGAACGCGATTGGGTCAGCCTGAGCAAGTCGCTCATGTTGCGCGCCGACAAGGAGATCCAGCAGTTGGTATGAGTACTCCAGCGCGGTTCCTCACGGTGACGGCCTCGACCAAGCGCCGGCCGGCGGTGTTCAGCGGCAAGGTCGGCTCGGCGACGACGAACTTGACTTCGTTGTTGGTGGCACCATTGGCGCCGGTGGACGCCGACCTGCGCCAAAGGTTGGTGCTCAATACGCCACATGAGTTGTTGCAGACGGTGTGCGACAACTCGAATGACGTGCGCGAGGGCGACGTATTGACGGTCTCAAGCGTGGATTACCCGATCAAGGCGTGCGAGAATTGGGGATCGATCCGCGGCCGAGCCTACAAGCGGCTGATCCTGGAGGACTTGAAGAACTGAGATGGCCCACACATACGACTGGTCTGACTGGCAACTGACAATCGACGGCCTGGAGGAAGCACAGAAGGTCAACATGCGGCGGCTGTATGTGCTACAGCCCTCCAGCGAGTTGGGCGGGGCGGTGCAGTACGCGGTCGAGGAGTTGCAGTGGTACGCCAAGGACATCACGCACATCGACACGAGCGCCTTGCAGGCCAGCCACCTGGGCGAGGTGTACGGCCTGCGTGGGCGGATTTACATCAACCCCTCGGCGATCAATCCACGCGGACAGGCGCCAGAGGTCTATGGACCATGCGAGCATGAGCGCGGCGGCAGCCACGCGTTCTATGAGCGGACGGTGGCCGAGCGCGGCCCGGGCGTGCTGCGCGAGGTCGAGCACCGGATACGCATGGCCGTGGAAAATGCCTGATGGCGAGCAACCGGGAAACGGCGCGCGATGCGCTGGCGACGCTGCTGAATACGGCGATGGTCGGGACGGGCAAGCCGTGCCAGGCGGTTTACAACTACCGGACGTCAGACTTCGGCGGACAATCGCCGGTGCTGGTGGTCTCCTCGGCGGGATCGGACCGAATGCGCTTGACCGGCGAGGGCAGCCGGGTGCGGTTTTACTTCCAGGTCGACATTTTCGTGCTGTACAACGACCTGAGCACCTGGACGGAAGAACTTGCCGAGGATCGGCTTGACTTGATTGAAGCGACGCTGGCCGGGGTGCTGGACAGCAACCAGCGCTACACGCCCTGGGAGGCGCTGGATTACGCCGATCAATCGCAGCGCATCGACGTGGTGGTTGGCGGCGTGGAGTATGTGCGTGAGACGGTGACGATACTGGCTGAGGTGTACGCATGAGGTGGTTGCATGTTGGCTGCGGGCCGGTAGGCTGCCCCATCCCGATGCAGTTTGCTGGCTGGCAGGAAATCCGCATGGACATCGAGCCAGCGGTCAAGCCGGACATGATCGGGTCGATTACGTCCATCGATCTGCCGGACAACTCGATGGATGGCGTGTATGCTAGTCACGTGCTGGAACACGTCGAAACCTGGGAGGTGCAACCGGCGCTGGGCGAGGTGTTGCGGGTGCTCAAGCCAGGCGCGACGGCGATCATCGTCACGCCCGACCTGGTGGCCTGGTGCCGCGAGATCATCGAAAACCCAGGCGATGTCGAGCGGGTTACGCCTGGAACGGGCATGGGGCCTGTGTCGCCCCTCGATGCGTTGTTTGGGTTTCAGTCGGACGTCTACGCAGGTCTGGAGGGCATGAGGCACCGGACGGCATTCACGGCGTTGACGCTGGCGGATCATCTGAGAGTGGCCGGCTTTGCCAGCGCGAAGGTGCTGGCGCAGGCTTGGCAGTTGTGCGCAATAGCGCAGAAGGGACTGGACGATGGCAAAGAAGGTTGAGGTAGAGGAGAAAGCGGTCGAGGTGGTCGAGGCTGCTCCTACTGTTCCGGATGTTCCGGCCGGCTGGGTGCGGGTGCGGGCGCTGGAACGGCTGCCCGGCGGCGACAAGATTGTCGATAAAGGCGAGGAGTACTGGCAGCCACCGGAAGCGGCCGAGTTTATGGTCCGTCAGGGCTGGGTCGAGATCGTGGCGCCGGCGGCTGAGGAGCCTGGCGCATGAGCGTGATGATCGGCGTACCGACCTTGGGCGATCCGCCCTGGCCATTCGTGGAGTCGCTGTTGGGGCTGCGCGCGCCGAACGGCTTTCGCTTCGTGCGACGTGGGCCGGCGCCAGTCGACATAGCGCGTAATCAACTGGTGGTGGCGTTCCTAAAGAGCGGCGCGAGCCATCTGCTGATGGTGGACAGTGACGCGGTGTTGCATCCGGCGACGCTGGAGCGCTTGCTTAGCTGGGATGTGCCTGTGGTGTCGGCGCTGGCGTTCATGCGCCGTGGGCCGCTACTGCCGACGGTGTACAAAGAGCAGCGGCCAGACGATCCAGAAGCCTTCCAGACGCGGCTACTAGAGGTGCACACCTGGCTGGCGCGCTATCCGCAAATGCTGAAAAGCACGCCGGTCGTGCTCGATCCCCGGCCGGACGATGCGCTGTACGAGGTGGATCGCAGCGGGTGCCATTGCGTGCTGATCAGGCGGGATGTGCTGCTATCTATCCAGGCGCCCTGGTTCGTGCGCGATGAATTGTACAACGCCAAGGAAGATTTCAACTTCTACAGGCTGGTACAAGAGGCTGGGTATCCGGTCTATGTAGACTTGAGCTGCATGGCGGCGCATCTGTACGGCGACCGGCCATTGGCGGCATTGGATCATTTGGTTTGGGATGCGTCGAGCGAGTACTCGGCGCCAACAACCAGTCAAGGAGCTTGAGAGATGACACAGACAGTAGGCGCGAAGAATATGCGAGATGTGGACGTGCATTACAGCAGCACGTCCGGCTGGATCTGGAATGCGATCGGCGGTACACTGAACGCCATTGAAGTGAGCGGAGGCGACCGTATCACCGGCGAGACATGGACCGCGGACAGCGATCAGCCGATCGTTCTGTTTGGCAAGATGAACCCCTTGGAGGTCACAGGCAAGATCGTCTACAGCGAGATAACGGCTGAGGCGTTCATCGACTTGGAGGCGCTGTACAAGGCAGGAACCAATATCCGCCTGTCCTGGGCGCCGGCAGGATGGTCGACGGGCAATCTGCTGTTCAAGACGGACACGGTGCAGATCACGGCCTTTGGCTATCCGGGCGGCGAGGTGCAGGACGGGAACCCGATCCTGGTGGAATTCACGGTGCGGGCTGGCACGATCAGCTATGCACGCATGACTACCGGATCAGGCACGTTCTAGATGCATTCAGAGGCGCTTGATTTCCTGCGGCGGGTGCGGGGCGAGCATCCGCGGCTGTTCCTACGGTCGCGGGTGCTCGAATGCGGCAGCTACGAAATGAACGGCTCGCCGCGCGACCTGTTCCAGGAGGCGAGTTACACTGGGCTGGACTGGCGAGCTGGGCCGGGCGTGGACGAGGTGTGCCTGGTGCACGATTACCGGCCGGCGCAGCCGTTCGACGTGGTGCTCAGCATGGAGATGCTGGAGCACGATCCGCACTGGCAGCGCAGCCTGCAGGCGATGATTGGGTTCCTGGCGCCGGGCGGCGCGCTGCTGCTGACCTGGGCCGCGCCAGGCCGGGCAGAGCATGAGGTGGACTGCGCGCCGCAGGCGGGGTACTACCGCGGGCTGAGCGCAAACGAGGTGTTCGAGGTCGTCGCCAGTGCGCCGGTCAAGTGGCACACGGTGCAGGTTGCCCAGACGCGCGGCGGGCTGGACTGCCAACTGCTGGCGGTCAAGCCGGCTGTGTCGGTGATCGTCGGGGCGGTCGGCCAGGCGGCGCTGACCAGCTGCTGCATTCAGGAGGTTCGGCGGCTGGCGCGGCTGCCGGTCGAGATCGTGTTGATCGATAATGGCTCCAGCCCGCGCGAGAGCGAACTGCTGGCCAGGATCAACGCGGATGTCGTGCTGCGCTCAGACGAGATGCTGGGCTTCCCCCGGGCCAACAACCTGGGGGTGACTGCGAGCAGCGGCAAGTACGTGCTGCTGCTCAACAACGACGCCTGGCCAACGCAAGCCGGCTGGGATGCCCGGCTGGTGAGTGTGCTGGAAGGCGTGCCAGGCGCCCAGATCGTGGCGGCAACGGCCAGCCGCGTGAGCAGCCCGGATCAACGGGCAACGGGGCCGCAGAAAAGCGACTGCGAGCTGGTCGAGACGACGCGGGTGCTGTTCGTGGCTGTGTTGCTGCGACGCAGCACGCTGGACGCGGTCGGGCCGCTAGACGAGCGATTTGGCCTGGGCAATTACGAAGACGACGATTACTGCTTGCGGGTGCAAGAGGTTGGCGGCCGGATCATCATCGATCCAGCGACCTACTTCTTCCACGTAGGCAGCGTGACAATGCGCACGTTGGACTTCGACGCTCTGCTCGAAGCCAACAGGAAATTCTTTGAGGAGAAATGGAGCGTTGATCCATGAGACAGAAGAACAAGCAGCTACGGATTGACAGCGCGGTGGTTCAGGGCATCGGCTCGTTCGTGATCATCAAAAGCCCGACGTGGGGGCTGTTGCGCAGGGCGCAACGGCTGACCGACGAAGGCAAGGACGCAGCGGCGGTGAGTGTCGATTTCGTCGACGAATTGCTTGGCCAGTCGGTGCTGGCCTGGAACTGGACGGATGACGACGACCAGCCATTGCCGGCGCCGGCGCAGGACAAGTCAGTGATCGACAAGTTGACGGCTGAGGAAGTGGCGTTTTTGGTCGAAAAGGTCACTGGCCTGGTCGGCGCCGAATCGGGAAACTGAGGAAGCGCACAATCGCGGCGCTGTGGACGAGCACCCCGCCTCCGCCTGAGTACATCGATCTGGTTTTGATGCGGGATGTTTTTCACTGCACGCCAAGTGCGCTGTACGAGCAAGATGCAGACGACATTGCCAGGGTTCTGGCGGTGTTGGAGGCTGAAGCGATAGTTGAGAAGCGCCGACAACAGAAATGAACGACTGGCACATCGACGAAGACGGGTCCCTGCGGACGCCGTCTGGGATGAAGGTTGCCAGGCTCACGCGTGACGGGCACATCGAGGTGCTCGACAGGGTCGTCCACCAACCGGCGGCGCTCCATCTGCTGGCGTTGCTGAAGTTGTGGCGAGCATGGCGCCAACGTCCGCTATGAGGATATGGAGCGGGCGCGGCCGGCTGGTCGTGACCAAGACGCTGGATGGCCGTGTGCTGTTGCGGATGGAGGATGGCAGCAAGGGCGGGCAATGGCTGGAGTTGATGGGAGAAGACGTGTTGTGGCTGATCAACGTTCTGACGATGGTCTGTCCGATGAGCGCGATTGCCGGCGACTGCTCGGCGCCGTCCTGTTGCGATGGATGAAAGACGCGCGCTTGTACCCGGAAGAATTGGCGGCGCTGGCTGAGTGGTTGGATATGGCGCCAGATGACGTGTGGCTACACGTGCTGGCGCTGCCGGTCGAAAGGCGTGGACGCCGGCCAGGTGGGCCGGGCGGCCGGCCTCGGAGACGAAAATAGCGGAGACTGCTGGCTTGTGAGCCATGAGCCGCCGGCGGCGTGTACGCCAGGCGGCTTTTTTGCCGCCTAGCGCTAATGCCATATTAGCACTAGGAACGTGAGCGATGCCCACAAGTCGTGTTGAGATCATTGTCGAAGGAAAAGACCAGGCTTCTGGCGCGCTGCGCTCTGTCGGCAGCTCGATGGAGGAGCTTGGCGGCCATGCCGGGCGGCTAGGCGGTGCGCTGGGGCGGATGGGGGAGATCGCCGGCGGCATCCTGGGAGCGCAGGCGATCGTGGGCCTGGGGCGCGCAGTGGGCGGCGCGGTCAAGGAGGCGTTTGAGGCAACGGCCAACTACGAGCGCCTGGGGATGGCCCTGGAGAACCTATCGAAGAAGGACCTGCTGCGGGCGGGCACTGTCGAGAAAATGGTGCAGGTGGGGACGCAGGAGGTCAGCCAGACGGGGAAGAATGCGCAGGCAATCGTCGACCTGACGTTGAAGCGCGACCTGTTGATGGCCAAGATGAAGGAGCAGCAGGAGCGACACCGGCAGTTGATCGCCAAGTGGGGCGAGGAGGGGCTGGCAGTTCAGACGCACGCGGCGCAGATGGCTATCGATCAGCAGGCTATCGACAAGGTCAATGGCAAGCTGGCGGAGTTGGGCGAGGCCGGAAGCAAGACGGTCGCGGTGTACAAGAAAGTGACCGAGCAGTTCATCAGCGACGCCGAAGCCAAAGAGATGGCGGCGCGGTCGTCGAAGGAGTTGCTGGGGTGGATCGAACAGTTGGCGATCAAGTCGCCATTCACGCAGGAGGCGATACAAAACGCGTTCAAGACGGCGATGGCCTATGGGTTTGTCAGCGACCAGGCAGCCGACTTGCTGCTGAAGACCGGCCAAATCGACGAGGCGCAGCGAGCCAACACGGTTACTGCGCAACGGCTGACGCAGGCGATGGTCGATTTCTCAGCCGGAGCTGGGCTTAGCACGGAGACAATTGGGCGGGTGGCGCTGGCGTTGGGGCAGATCCAGGCGCGCGGCAAGCTGGCCGGGCAGGAGGTGATGCAGCTCACCGAGGCGGGCATATCGGTGGATGCGATCCTGGCGCAGGCGTTCGGCAAGAGCACAACCGAAATCGTAGCGATGCGGGAGAAAGGGCTGGTGCCGGCAAACCAGGCGATCCTAGCGATTACGCAGAGCCTGGAGAAGGACTTTGGCGGCGCGGCGGCGGCGCAGACGAACACGCTTTCGGGGTTGGTATCGTCGCTGTCAGACATCAAGTCGATTGGGCTACGGGAGTTCTTCTCAGGCACGTTCGAGGCGCTACAACCGTACCTGGCCAATTTCACAGTTTGGGCGGCGGGGATCATCCCGCGTCTGAGCGAGATCGGCGCAGCGCTTGGCACGCATATTGCTGGGGCGTTGCAGACGATCGGCGGGATCATTCAATCATTGCAAAGCGGCGGAGTGGGCGGGCTACTGAATGCGCTGGGGCTGCCGCCGGAAGCGGCAACGTTGATCCAGACGGTTGCCAACAATGTGCAACTGCTGGCCGGGGCGGCGGGATCGTTCTTCACGACTCTGGCGGGCGGCACGCCGAACCTGGGCGCATTGCGCGAGGGCCTGGCGGGCATCGATGCCGGGCTGCCAGGGCTGGTAGGCAATGTGACGTTTCTGGGCAGCACGATTGGCGGGATGATCCAGGAGGTGGTTGGCAGCTTTCAAACGGACTGGCTGCCGATGTGGGACACGGTGCGCATGGCCGTCGAGGATGCGCTTGGACGGGTGCGCTCAATTGTGGCGAGCGTGCTGACGTTGATCACGGGGAGCGTTGCGGATCATGCAACGTCGCTCAAGGCTTCGTTCTTCGAGGCATACGAGCGGGTGCGCTCAATTGTGGCGAGCGTGGTCGGCAGCATACAGTCAATCGTGACTTCGATCCTGGGAGCGGTGCAAACGTTCGTAGCCAATCACGGGCAGGAGATCCGTCAATTCTTGGGCGACACCTGGGAGCAGGTGGCACGGATTGTCAATCTGGCGGTCGAACTGATCCAGGCGACAATCGTGCCCATCCTGGCGGGGATTGCGTCGTTTTTGCGGTCTCATAGCGAAGAAATACAGTCGTTTCTCGCGGGCGCGTGGACGGTGATCTCGACGATCATCCGCACGGTCTTGGGCGTCATCGAAGGGCTGTTCAAGACGGTTCTGGCCGTTCTGCGGGGCGACTGGGAGGCGGCATGGACGGCGATCAAGGAGACGGCAGAGACTATCTGGACTGGTATCAAGACGATAGTGGAAACCGTGTTCAGTGGGCTGGTCAAGTGGATCATCGCAAAGATCGATGAACTCAAGGCAGACTGGGCGCGGCGCTGGGACGCGGTGAAGGAGAAAGTTGCGACGACCGTCGCCGGGATCGTCACGGCTATCGAGGATAAAGTCGACGAGATATTGGGAGCTGTCAGGGGATTTTTGGAAGATATTAGGACTACAATCGAGGAGTTCGACCTCAAAGAGGCGGCGTGGTCGTTGATTGGCGGGTTTATCCGAGGCATTATCGAGAAGGTTGAGGACGTCAAGAACGCAATCATTAGCCTGGTCAGGCAGGCGATTGCAGCCGCTAAGGCGGCATTGGGGATAAAATCGCCCTCGCGCGTCTTCTGGGAAATTGGACAGGCTATTCCAGAGGGGTTGGCGGCCGGCATACTGGCCAATATGGATGTTGCCAATAGCGCTCTACAGGAGGTGACTGACAGTCTAGAAGAAGCGATTGTCAACATCGTTAGCTGGCTGAAGCGGCTGGCGGAGTATTTCGCGCAGCCAGGCGCAGGGCTGGATAGCGCACAGGCGGTGATCGAGCCGTTGGTCAAGGTCTTCGAGGGGCTAGAGAAGGTCTTGGGCGCGATTGGGACGTTGATTAGCACGACGTGGGAGACGGGCGCGTTGGAGGCAGCTATCGGCCGGCTGGGCGGGCTGGTGGAGCCGGTCAAGGCGATTGTCGAAGAACTGAAGCGGCTGGCGGAGTATTTCGCGCAGCCAGGCGCAGGGCTGGATAGCGCACAGGCGGTGACTGAGCCTCTGGCGAAGGTGTTTGGCGCGCTGGCCAATATCATCGAAGGATTGAAGGCGCTGATTTCGCTGGAGTTGGTTGAGGGCGTAGGCGAGCATATCCGGCAGGTTGTCGGCGTGTTGGTCGAGGCGTCACAGGAGCTGGTGCGCGCGCTGGCCGAGGCGGCGGCGAATTTCTCTAGCGACGGGCTGATAGCGGCGCAGGCGCTGGCCGAGACGATGGGCGCAATCGGCGGACAGTTGCGCAACATGGTGGACGGGCTGACGGCGGTGGCCGGCTACGTGCCGCAGGAGATCGGCGCGCAACTGGAAACCATGATGGCCCAGCTAATGGGCGTGGCGCGCAAGTTCATCAGGGAGGCTGGCACGTTCGACGCCAAGCTGCTGGCCGGGGCGGCGGTGTTCGCCGAGGTTGTTGGGAGGATCACGGCGCCACTGAGGAGCATGGTAGACGCATTCACCGCGGTGGCTGAATACGTGCCGCAACAGATCGGGCCAGCGCTGGAGAGAATGGTCTTGCAGTTGCAGGGGACGGCGCGCAAGTTCATCCGAGAGGCAGCCACGTTCGACGCCGACCTATTGGCCGGGGCAGCGGTGTTCGCCGAGGTCGTGGGGCGGATCACAGCTCCGTTGAAGGGGATGGTGGAGGCGTTCGAGGCGGTGGCTGAGTACGTGCCAAAGCGAATTGGGCCGGCATTGGAGATACTGGTCTTGCAACTGATCGGCACGGCGCGCAAGTT
>ERZ1645192.2438-NODE-2438-length-15414-cov-6.329253_pt1 | contig 15414 bp, 20 predicted proteins | sample MGYA00575354_ERZ1645192 | MGnify/ENA primary metagenome ERZ1645192 (study PRJEB40844, sample SAMN11349763) | freshwater sediment metagenome | isolation source: river sediment | host: Sediment | place: India: Faizupur Khadar , New Delhi | collected 2017-02-21 ... | reverse complement strand
AGAATGAGTTGGAAAAGACCGGCGCGGAAGACCGCTTGCAAGCCGTGCTGACCGGCGATTTCGGCATGGCGTACCGCCCGCGCCAGTTGCACGTGATTCGCGACCCGCGCGTAGTGCAGGAACGGGCGGAGGATGTCCAGAAACGGACCTTGCCGCCGGGCGTCTGCTTCCTGACGGCGGCGGTAGACGTGCAGAAGAATCGCTTTGTGGTGCAGGTCGTGGGCTGGGGCCAGGCGGGCGAACGCTGGTTGATTGACCGCTACAACCTGCGTTGGTCGCGGCGGCTGGGCGGCAACAACGAGCCGGAGCCGATTGATCCGGCCGGCCGGCTGGAAGACTGGGCGCTATTGATTGATCAGGTCATCCGCAAGCCGTATCCCTTCGTCTGGGATGAGACGCATGGGCTGGCACCGCTGATGACGGCCGTGGATTCCGGCGGTAAAGCCGGCGTCACCGAGCGGGCGTATCTGTTCTGGCGGCAGGCCCGCCGTTCCGGCCATAGCCGCCGCCTGATGCTGGTCAAAGGCGCCTCGTCCAAAGACGGCCCACGCATTGCCAAGACCTACCCGGATGCCAGCAAGCGCCAGGACCGCAAGGCCAATGCGCGCGGCGAGATTCCGGTCTGGCTGCTGAATACGCTGGTGCTGAAAGACGCCTTGGCGGCGGATATGGAGCGTACCGATCCGGGGCCGGGCTATATCCACTGGCCATCCTGGCTGGGCGCGTGGTTTTTCGACGAGCTGACGGCCGAAGTGCGCACCGCAAAAGGCTGGGAGAATGCCGGCGGCGCGCGCAATGAAGCGATGGACCTGATGGTGTACAACCAGGCCGCCTGGCTGTGCCTACAAGCCGAGCGGCTGGACTGGAACCATCCGCCCGCCTGGGCGGATCCAGCGCAGTCGGCGCTTCTGCTCCAGCGGGAGGATCCCGCTGCCGATCCTAAAACCGTACCGCCACCCCTTAAACCGAAGCCGTCGCGCCCCGCGAGCGGCGGATTCATCCACCGACCTATCGGAGTTCCATGGATACGATGAACTGGCAGCACCCGACCGGCGCCGCGCCGAAAACTGTGACCCTGGTTTGTCTCGGCCCTTCCCGCAATACCTACATCGGCGGGCTGTTCGAGCACGATCTGTCCGAAGCGTGTATCGGCGCAGATGAAATCTGGACGCTGAACCGGGGGGCGAACGTCTTTCACCATGACCTGCTCTGGGTAATGGATCATATCCAGGGCGAAGCCGACAAACATCCGCGCTATGGCGCGTCGCTTTGGAAGCACGACAAACCGATCATCACCAGCGACACCCTGGACGGGTGGCCGGATCATGTGCATCCGTATCCGTTCAAAGCGGTCTGGAACTGGCTGATTGACAAGGTTAATCCCATGCACGGCGATTGGTTCCACAACTCGGTTGCCTACATCGTGGTTTATGCCGCGTTTATCGGCGTCCGGGAGCTGCGGGTTTTCGGCGCGGATTACGCGAACCATGTGAACGGTGTGGTGGAGGACGGTCATCCGTGCGTCGCGTACTGGGTGGGCAAGATGGAAGCGGCTGGGCTAATCGTGAAAGCGCCAGGGGACAGCCAATTTCTCGGCATCAATCAGCGCGGCTGGATTTATGGGTATCGGCATGACCCGCGTACCATCCCCAGCAACCGCAAGCGGTTTCGCGATTTAGTCGGGTTGCCGCCGGAAGCGGACAGTGTGAGTTTGCGCAGCGGTGAACGGCAAGTAGCGCCGACCCTGGCCGGGATTCAGCCGGATCATGTACATCGCTATCAATGGGCGGCGCAGAAGGTCCAGGGCACGGTGTATGATCTGGGCTGTGGCGTGGGCTACGGATCGGCGGTGTTGGCGGATACTGAAGGGGTGGAACGCATCTTTGCAATCGACCGGTCGGAGGAGAGTCTGGCGTATGCTCAGCAGCATTATGCGCGGGAGACCATCCAACATGCAGTGGCCGATTTAAGCCGGCCCGGTCAGTTTGTCCATCCCGGCGATTGGGCGGTGGCGTTTGAACTGATTGAACACCTGGTAGACCCGCTGCCGCTGTTGCGGGATTTGCCGGTCAAGCGCCTGATGCTCAGCGTGCCGAATGAAGCCGCTGTTCCCTATTCCCCAGATACCGCGCCGCATCACCACCGCCACTATACGCGGCTGGAATTGGTCAACCTGTTGAATGCGGCGGGCTGGCGGCCGGTCTGCTGGCGCGGCCAAATGGATCGTGAAGGGCCAGTGCTGGATTATCGGGAGGATTGCCGGACTATTCTGGTCGAGGCGCAGCGATGCCCAGATTCATCCATTACGACGACCGCGATTGGCGATTGAGCGAATTAGCGCGGGCGTATCAGTTAGCGCCCGCCACGCTCTATCGCCGGATCGAGCGGTTTGGTGATTCCGCCAGCGGTCTGGTCCGGGCGTTGACGACCGGACTGGTCAGCCGGGAAGCGGCGGGCCGAATGGGCGCCGCGCGCAGTCCGTGGCGGTATCAGAGCCGGGTGAGCGAACCCAAATAATTCAGCACCGCCACCAATCCCTCCCGCTGCCCGCGCAGATGGAGGCGGGTGGCGCTGAATGGGCTTTGGCTACTCGCCGCCTGCAACAACGCCTCATCGCACTCGGCAATGGCGGCGGACAGATAAGACCGTAGTTCAGCATACAGATCGGCTTTATCAGGGAGTTCACTCTTCGCAATCGCGGGTTTCATGGATGAGCCTCATGGTTGTATTGGCCAGATAGAATACCCTATAATTCGCTTTCCGCCATTCACCCATGAGTTTCCGATGACTGAAGATTCGTTAGACGATCTGATTGAAGTCAAAGCCCGGGTTGAGCAGGAAATCCGGCAGCGTGCGAAAGCAGAACTGGTTGCGCTGGAGTCACGCCGCGCGGCGTTGCTGGCGCTGTTGGGAGAGGGTCCGGGGGTGCCAGTTGAGAAGTCGGAGAAAGCGCCGGTCGTCTCTTTCCCGAAATACCGTGATCCGGCCACCGGCAAAACCTGGAGCGGCAAAGGCAAGCGCCCGCAGTGGTTTGATGCGGACCGCGCTGAGGATTTCCTGATCGCCCAGAATGATCTGCTTGCGGCCTAATAGAAGCCCATATCAAGACCCGCCCGCAAGGCGGGTTTTTTGTGCTTGACATTCTTGATTTTGCACGCTTTACCCAGTGCATGAGCGAATTTACTGGAATTTCCCTAGCAACCTTGTCTGCAAGGCTGACGGAAGCGCAGACCGCGTTGCACGATTTGACGGTCGGAAAGAAGGTCGTAAAAATCGGCGCGGGAGACAAGCAGCTTTCTTTCACGCAAGCGGATATTAGGCAACTGCGGTCGTATGTCGGGCGGTTGCAACTGGAAATCGCCATTCGCGCCGGCCAAACCACGGCTCAACCTTATTCGGTGGCGACATGGACCCGTTAAGCCGTTGGCTGGCGCCTTTGTTTCCGGGCTGGGCGGCGGCGCGGATGGCGGCGCAAGCCCGCCTCAAAGCCGCTCAACGCTATTACGAGGCGGTTTCCATCACGGCGCAGCGCCCCCGGCGCGGTAACAGCGCCAGCGCCGATTCGGTGATGGACAATGCGCGGGGCAACCTGCGCCAGTTCGCCCGCTGGCTGGACGAGAACTCTGATCTTGCGGTTGGCATCCTGGATGATCTGGTAACCAACATCGTCGGCTGTGGCGCTGGGATGGAACCCATGGCGGTCAAGGGGCCGGAGCGTGAACCCGCGACGGACCTGAATCGGCAACTGGCCGACCTGTGGGCGGAGTTCTGGCAGGCGCCGGAAGTGACCGGCGAATTGCCGGGCGCTGAAGTCGAGCGGTTGTTGTGCCGTTCCTGGCTGCGGGATGGTGAAGTTTTCGTCCATCACATCACCAAACCCATTGCGCCCTTCTCATCGCGCGTGCCCTACGCCCTGGAATTGCTGGAAGCGGATTTTGTGCCGTGGGACATGTTCCAGCCCAAAAGCAATGTGACGCACGGCATCGCCAAAGACGGTTGGGGCCGGCCGGTCGGGTACTGGGCGTATCGCCAGCATCCGGGCGGCAATGCCTGGATTCCCAGCAGCGACATGATTTGGCTGCCGGCGGATCAAGTGTTGCACCTCAAATTTGTGCGCCGCCTGCATCAAACGCGCGGAGCGTCGCTGTTCCATGCAGTCCTTTCCAGGCTGGACGATCTCAAAGACTACGAGGAATCCGAGCGCATTGCCGCCCGCGTCGCAGCCGCTCTGACCGCGTATATCAAGCGGGATTCAGCCTTGAGTGACGTGGTGGCCGCCACGACCACGGACGGCGAAGACAGTACCGCTACAGACCGCAGTTTTAGCATGTCGCCGGGGCTGGTCTTCGATGGCTTGTTGCCGGGTGAGGACGTGGGCGTGATTGACCCGAAACGGCCTAATCCGAATCTGGAGACGTTCCGCAACGCCATGCTGCGCGCCGTCGCTGCCGGCACGGGTACGCGCTTCAGTAGCATCGCAAAAAATTACAACGGCACCTATAGCGCCCAGCGCCAGGAGCTGGTGGAGGCGGTCACGCACTACCGCCGCCTGTTTGGCTATCTTAGAGTCAAGCTGTATCTGCCGGTCTGGCGGCAATTTGTAGATGCCTCTCGGTTGGCCGGCTTGATTCGCATCCCTGCCGGCGTGGATGAAGCCAGTCTGTACCGCCCGGAAGTGCGCGCGCCGAATATGCCCTGGATAGACCCTTCCCGTGAGGTAAAAGCCTTCGCCATGATGGTCGAGAATGGCTTCCGGTCGCGTTGGCAGATCATCCGCGATTTGGGTGGCGATCCCGCGACGGTGGATGCACAACTCGAAGCCGACCCGCTGGATATTCGCCCGGTTCCTGGTCAGCCTGCCACTATGTCATCGTCCACTGAAAAGCCAGAAGCAAAGGATGATGAAGAGAATGATGAAGAGGATGATGAAGTAAATACAATCCAGAAGAAAAGCGACAAAGAGGCGGCTTAAGAGATTGATTTTATGATAAAATAGCGGCACTGGATACGTTTACGAGACGCATCCAGCACCTAATCACCCCAGTATAAGTGAGATACCGCGATGACTAACTTAAGTCTATTCGATTTGCCTGATGTAAGCACGAAATTTTGCATTAGTTGTAAAAAAGTAAAACCGTTTAACGAATTTGGCAATGAAGCTAAGCGGGCAGATGGGAAAAGTATTTATTGCAAACAATGCTTTAATGTATTAAGAGCAAGATGGAACGTAGAAAACAATGAAAAAATAAAACAGATAGCAAAATCATATAGGGAAAATAATAAGGAAAAAGTACGCAAATCATCAAGAAACTGGGAACGGAATAATCCAGAAAAAGTAAAACAAAAGCACATTAGGATGTATGAGAAGCATAAGGAAAAGCGGCTTGCTTATGCAAAAAAGGTTAAATTAGAGAATAGAGAAATTTACACGCAACTGGAAAGATTGAGGTGCGCGAAGCGGTCTCAAGCATTTCCGAAGTGGGCTGATAGAAAAAAGATGAACGCGATTTACCGAGAAGCGAGACAACTAGAAAAATCAGATGGCATTAAACGCCATGTCGATCATATTGTTCCGCTTGTTCATCCTTTGGTTTCTGGACTACATTGCGAGTTTAATTTAAGAATTTTGACCGCAGCAGAAAACATGATCAAGCATAACAAATTCGAGATTTCAGCATGAGCGCCGCTTGTGGTGGCAAGAAAAAGAAGGGCAAGCCGAAATGACGACTCGTGACTTTACCGGCCTGGCGGGCGCTCGCTTTGAGCGGGAGGCGTCGTTAAGTCTCCGCGAAGCCCATGCCGAAACCCGCACCGTTCCCGCCGCGCTGTCCAGCGAAACGCCGGTCGCGCGCTGGTTCGGAACAGAAGTGCTTTCGCATGAAAAGGACGCAGTGGACCTGAGCCGCGCCGCTGAAGGGTTGCCGCTGCTGTTTGGGCACAACCAGGATCAGCCTATTGGTATTGTGGAAAACGTGCGGCTTAAGGATGGGCGGCTGCGCGGCCTGTTGCGTTTCTCGAATAACAGCCGCGCCCGGGAAATCTTTCAGGATGTACAGGATGGCTTTCTCAAAAACATCTCCATCGGCTACACCGTAGACCGCTGGGAAGAATCCGCCGATAGCGATGAAATCCGGGTGACCGGCTGGACTTTGCTGGAAGCGTCTGTTGTGACCGTTCCCGCCGATGCTTCGGTGGGGATCAATCGCTCGTATGGAGCCAAGACCATGACCGAAGAAGTGAAAGCGGTTGAGACCGCCGACGCCGCCCCTGTGGTGGACATTACCCGGATGAAGCGCGATCACCAGATCGCCAAGAAAGCCGGCAAAGCCGAAGCGATCCGTGAGGAACGCCAGCGCATTGCGGATCTCCATGAACTGTTTGACCTGGACATTGTGCCGCGCAACGATTTTTATGCTGGCCTGCGCGCCCGCGCCGTAGACGAGGGATGGGGCGTAGAAGCCGCCCGCAAGATTTTGCTGGACGTGATGAGCGGCGAAACCGAGCCCGCCGTCGAGTGGAACAAGGTCAGTGATGACCCGTGGGCCGGGCGCGGGGTGCGTACCCATGAGGGCCGCCTTCCGCCAGTAGTCATTCCGGCCAAACCCAGCAATCAGCCCCGGTCACTGGGCAGCAGTGTCCAGCTGGGCGAGGATGAACTGGACAAGTTCAAAACCGGCGCGGAAGAGGGCTTGCTGGTTCGGGCCGGGTTGGTGACGGATAAGGAAACACTGAAGCGGGCGCGTGAAGGCGGGATTTACGGCAAGAGCCTGCGCACCCTGGCCGGCGATTTCCTGCGGTTCAAAGGCGAAACGACCGCCGCGCTACCGGATGAGGAAGTGGTCACCCGGGCGATTATGACCCGCGCGGTCGGCCAGACCACCAGCGACTTCACCTATCTGCTGAGCAATGTCGCCAACAAGGCGCTGCTGACCGGGTTCGATGAAGCGCCGGAAACCTGGCAAACCTGGACCCGGCGCGGCCAACTGCCCGATTTCAAGACCGCCGAGCGCATCAACATGTCCGGCTTTACCGGGCTGGCGGAAGTCGCTGAAGACGGCGAAATCACCTACGGCAAGTTCACGGATCGCAAGGAAACGATCAAGCTGGTGCAGTACGCCAAGAAGTATCGTATGAGCCGGCAGTTGATTATCAACGACGATCTGGGCGGACTGACCCAGGTTCCGCGCATGATGGGCCGGGCCGCCAATCGCAAGATCGGCGATATTGTCTATGCCCTGCTGAACACTACGGGACCGACACTGACCCAGGACAGTACCGCGCTGTGGGATACCGCAACCCATAAGAACTACGTGGCGGCGGCTACGGCGCCCACCGTAGCCACCCTGACCACCGCCACGACTGCGATGGCGAAGCAGACCGACCCCAACAGTGGGGCCGTGCTCAATATCCGCCCGCGTTATCTGGTCGTGCCGGTGGCGCTGGAAACGGCCGCCCGCGTGCTGATGGCCGCTCAGGACGACCCGGCCGGCGCAACCATTCGTACTCCAAACCCGTTTGCCGGCCGGTTTGAGGTGGTCGCGGATGCGCGGCTGGATGGCCAGACCTACGGCGCCTATGCCTGGTATCTGTTCGCGGACCCGAATGTCTATGACACGTTTGAAGTGGCGTTCCTGAACGGCATCGCGGAACCCTACTTGCGCGAAAATCAGAGCTGGGATTTGCAAGGGGTCGAATACGTCGTCGGCATTGATTTTGGCGTGTCCGCGCTCGACTTCCGGGCGGTCCACAAGTATCGCGGCAACTAATGATTGGGCGCCGCCCCGTCTGTAGGCGGGGCGTTCCACGATTCTGTTATTGGAGGTATCTGATGTCTCAGTCGTTACAAGCAGGTGAGGTGTATCAGTACACCACCACCGGAGCCGTCGCCAACGGGCAGCTCCTCATTCTGGGCCGCACGGCGGGCGTCGCCCTCAATGCCGCGACCGGCGCCGGTCAGAAGATCGGCGTGGCGCTGGAAGGGGTGTTCTCAATCAACGCGGTCGCTACAGGCGCGAAGACGGCGGGCCTGCGGGCCATGTACCGCGCTACCGGCTCGACCCCGCAGATGAAAGTCACCACCGTCTCCGGCGAAGCGGGCACGGGAAAGTATACCATCGGCACCATTTGGGAAACCGCCGCCACCACCGCGACCACCGTCAAGGTCAAGCTGATCGGCGGCCCCATCGCGGCGATTTAGGAGACGGTCATGGCGCAATCACTCCAAGCAGGTGAGGTGTATCAGTACACCACCACCGGCGCGGTTACCGCCGGGCATGTTGTCCGGCTCGGGGCGCGGATGGTCGGCGTCGCGTTGAATACCGCGACCGGCGCCGGTCAGAAGATCGGCGTGGCGCTCAAAGGCGTGTATTCGCTGACAGCGGTCGCGACCGGGGCCAAAGCGTATGGTGCGCTTTGTTACCTCCGCGCTACGGGCGTGCCGTGGTCGGTAGCAATGACCGCGACCGGTTCGACCGGGGCGACCGGATCCACCGGGTCACGAACCGCGTATGTCATCGGGACCGTCTGGGAAGCCGCCGCCACCACCGCGACCACCCTGAAGGTGCGGTTGGCCGGCCGGCCGATGCGCAAACTTTAACCCGCGACCCTGCCGTCAGCGGGGGGGGGAGAAAAGCCTATGTCGGCACTGGTTTTGACGCAACACATCGCGGTCGCTACGGGAACCCCGGTCACGATTGGCCGGGAAACCCTGCAAGCGACTCCCTGCACGCTGGCGGCCATCCCCACGTCCGGCGGTACGCTGGGCGTGGAATACCAACTGGTTGCAGACGGCACCTGGATTGCGTGGCCCGCGGGCGCCGTTGCGGCGACGACCGTGTATGTGCTCAGCGGGCCGGTCTACGCGCTGCGGTTTACCGCCACCACGAAGAACGGGGTGATTGAGTTGACGCAGTAACGCCGGGAGCGGTTTTGTGGATTCAGCGTTTGATACTTTGATGCGTACAGTGGCCGTGCCGGCGCTGGAAACCGTCTTCGGCGTAACGGCCACTCATATCACCGCCGAAACCATCGGCGCGGAGGCGCTGGCGGCCGGGGACTGGACGGTCGGCGCGGCCTGGACGCAAGCCCCGGCCGGTACGTTCGCCCACGAAGCCGGGACGGGCCACACCGCCACACTGAGCCACGCGGCTACCGTTACGGCCGGGGTGACGTACCTGCTGGTGTGGACGATGGATTGGCGCACCGCCGGTAGCGTGACCGTGACCCTCGGCGGGCAAACCAAGGCCGGCGTGACGGGAAGTTTTGCGTGGCGGGTGACGGCTACCAGTACAGCGGGCCTGGTCATGACTCCGACGGCGACGTTTGACGGCACGCTCTCCGGTTTGTCGCTGAAACCGATCAGCGCCGGGGTGAGCACGGCGGGCGTGACGGTGCTGCAAGGGATGGAATTATTGGCGACTGGCGAACTGGGGGAGCGGATGGAAGAGCGCCGCACGCTGGAACTGGCGGCCAGCCATCAAGCGGCGGTCGGGGATACCTTTGTGGTAGACAGCACCACGTGGCAAGCCACGCAGTTGGTGGCCGATGACGGCTATCTCCAACGCTTTGCGGTGATGGTGCTATGAGTGCCAAGGCGGCCCTGGCGGCCCTGAAAGCGCAACTGACGACGATCTACCCGACACAGACCGGGCGGGCGGCGCTGGAAACGACCAGCGCCACATTGCCGGTGCTCACCCTGTACAGTACCGGCGACGGCTTCGCCAGCGAACAGGATTACAGCGATCAGACCTTTACCCGCCGGGTCACGCTGGAGCTCAAGGTGGCCGCCACCGCCCTCTATGACGAAACCCTGGATGATGCCCTGGCCGCTCTTCGCGCCGTGATTCAACCCGACGCCGTGACCGGAGCCTGGTGGGGCGGGCAGGCCTTGCGCGTGCAAGAAACTTCAGCGGCGTTTTTTGCCCCGGCCCCGAACAGCAATGAAGCCGTTTTGCAAATGACCCTGGAATTTGACTATCGCCCATGATTTCTCTCAGCGTGTGCACACCGACCTCAGGCCTGTTGCGGGCCGAATATGCACTTTCTCTAGCGCAATTCTGCATGACCTTTATGACGGATGCGGTAGACCCGGAGGAGCCGCGTCAGCATATCGTGCTGCGTCAATACCAATCGTCCAGCATCAGTAATGGACGGGAGTATCTGGCGCGCACGGCGCTGGATGAAGGCGCGACGCACATCCTGTTCATTGACGACGACATGAGCTTTGCGCCCGCTGTACCCATGATGCTGTTGCGCCGAAACCTGCCCCTGGTCGCCTGCAATTACCGCATCCGGTTTCAAGGTATGCCGTTTTCCGCCTTTGCCCCGGACTTTGCGACACGATTGGAAATGCGGGCGGATTCGCCCGACCTGGAAGAAGCCGGCGCAGCCGGGTTTGGGATGTGTTTGATTGCGCGGGAGGTCTTGCAAGCGATACCGCAACCCTGGTTTCCGATCCAGTGGGATGCGCAGTCGGGCACGTATTCGACCGAGGATTTGCCGTTTTTCTGGAGCGCCCGCGCGGCGGGGTATCCGCTCATGATTGATCAGGCCGCCAGCCGTATGCTGGGGCATCATGGTAGTTATTGTTACCGCTGGAATCAGCCCAGTTGAATCGAGGAGTTTTGCCATGGCCGTTTTAAGTTCTGCCGCTGTGTACTACGAAAGCGCGCAATCCCAACAGGCGTTTGCCGCGATGACCGGCAATACCGCCCGCACGACCTACAGCCTGACCAGTAAGCCCTGGTCGTCGGTATCCGGGTATGAATATGTCGTTGCGCCGTATGGGCTGATGACCGGCGGCGAAGTCACGGCGGGCGTAGCGGATAATGCCGTGCGCCTGGCCGCGTTGACCGCCATGATGCCCGCCGCCACCGGCGCCAGCGCCACCACCGGAGTGCTGACGGTCAATGCCGTGACCGATGACTCGCTCACGGCCACGCGCGGTTCCAGCGCCGGCACCGCCTACCGGATTTCATCGGTGACGATCACCAGCGCCGGCGCAGCGGCCATGGTGGCGGCGGACGGGTCAACCGCGTTTGTAGCGACGCGGGGCGCGGCGGGCGGCCCGCCGGCGATCCCGCTGGGCAGCATCGAACTGGCGCAGATCAAGCTGACCTCTGCCAGCGCCGCCCCCGTGAGTGCTACCGAAATTTTTCAGGTGGTCGGTGACAGCCAGGAACGGTACGATTACCCGGTGTACAGCACCGATCCGATCCGGGGACAGATCACGTTTGTCGCGGCCCTGCCGCTCGTGCATGGCTCGAGCGCCACCGTCGCCGCCACCGCCGCTAAACTGGTTTATGCCCGGGTTGCGACTCCGGTGTTTGCCGAGATTAGCCGCGCCCGGAATTGGACGCCGGCCGAAACCTCGAACAGCACCAACTCCGAACAGTACTACGATGGCACGCTGGGCAGCTTCAGTTCCAGCCTCGGCCAATCCTCGTTTGAGGCGGCGCTGGGGGATGGCGTGACGGATGCGTTGCTGGCCAAACGGGGCGCTAATCTGCTGTTCAAGTTCATGCCGGACAAGAATAAAGCGCCGTACCAAATTACTCAGGGTGTGCTGGGGGTGGCGCGGGTTTTTGGGGTGGGCGCGAATCCGACCGCCACGTTCTCGGTATCGCCGCTGCAAGAAAGCGTTGATTTTGCCTCATGAGCTTTGACCTCAACCGCTTTCGAGGCGCGGCCTTAACCCCGCGCCAAGCCTCTGTTCCGGTTCCCGACCTCAGGTTTTTCTTTGCGGCGGAGGAAGAGCCGGTTTGGGTGGTGCGCGGCCTGACCGGTGAGGAACTGGCGCGCGCCAATGAAGCCAATGCCCGCACCGCCACGATTGCGGCGGCGGTGCAAGCGCTGGCTAATGCCGCCGCCGCCAAACCGGAACAAACCGAAGCCCTGCAAACGCTGATCGGCTATGGCACAGAAGTGCCCGCCGATCTGGCAAAACGATTTGATCATCTGGTCTTCGGCAGCGTAGAGCCAAAAATTGACCGGGAAACGGCGGTACGGTTGTTTACGGGCTATCCCATCGTCGGGTACACCCTGACCAATCGCATCCTGGAACTGACCGGTGAAGGCCCCGATCTGGGAAAAGCGCCGCCCTCTACGCCAATCCCCGAGTCCTCGTTGCCCTGATGCTGTGCGATCTCCGGGGGCGGTTTCTGTTCGAGGCGCTCCCGGATGTGTTTCCTGAAGGGCGGCTGACCGACGTAGAAGCGGCGTTGTGGGGCCAGTACTACGAACACAAGAGCAAACCACGGAAACTGTAAATGGCAACTCTCCAGCAAGTGGTGCAACTGGTCTTTGATGGCGTAGACAACGCCAGTCAGACCACAATAACGATTGCCAACAAGCTGGAGGCACTGAATCAAGCGGCGCTGGGGGCGGTGACCCCGCTGGCCGATGTCACGGCCGGCCTGCTGAAGCTGGAAACCGCGACCCTGGTTGCCGGCGCGGCCCTGGTCAAGGTAGCGATTAACGACGCTGGGCAATTTCAAAGCTCCTTCAATTTTATTACGACGCTGTTTGACGCAACCGGGGCCGCCAGCCAGAAGTTTCGGCAAGACATCCTCGAATATGCGCAAACCAGCACGCAATCCATCGAATCCATCAATGCGGCACTGCAAAGTGCGATTGGGCAAGGCATCGCGTACAGCGAATCACTGAAGCTGCTGGCTGTTGCGGAACAGTTGGCCGTGGCGCAGGGCGGGGAACTGGAGGACACCACCAGGTTGCTGGTCGGTACGTTGAATGCGTATGGGCTGACGATTGATGAAGCGGGAAAACTCTCTGATGTGTTCTCAGTCACGATCCGCGATGGAGCAATCTCCATCGCGGAGTTGGCGGGTGGGCTGTCTGAAATCACTCCCATTGCGGCGGCGGTCAATGTCGGCGTAGACCAGATTGGCGCGGCGCTGGCCGTACTCACCGCAAACGGCGTTCCGGCTAATGCGGCTATTACGGGCGTCCGCAATATACTGGAAGCCATTATTAAGCCTACGGATGCCGCCGCTAAAGTTGCGGATCAGTTAGGGATTGAGTTCAACGCCACTACGCTCCAGTCGAAAGGGCTGGCCAGCATCCTGGAAGCGGTGCGTACCGCTACCGGGGGCAACGTAGAGACCATGGCGCAGTTGTTCACAACCACGGAAGGGCTACAGACCGCCTTGTCGCTTACTACCGGGGGTGGTGGCCAATTCCGGGCTGAACTGGAGAAAATGGGGCTGGCCACCGGCGCTACCAGTGAAGCGTTTACCAAAATGGCCGACAACATCGCGCTGGGCAGTCAAAAAATCAGCAATGCGATTCAAATCGCATTTATCAATTTGGGAACGCCGCTGCTGGATGAGTTTTCAGGAATCCAGCAGGCCATTGCGACGATTTTTAACGAGATTGGTCAATCCTTTCAGTCTGGGCCGCTACAAGTCATTGTCGCCGCCCTGGAGCAATTTCTCGGAAATTTCGCCAATCAATTAACGACCATTGCCCAAAATATTCCGGCCGCGCTGGCGCAGGCCGACCTTTCCGGGTTTTTGAACGCCATCAACGCTGTTAGCCAGGCCATCAGTAATTTTATTGGTGCGGCTAATCTTGATACAGTGGAGGGGCTGGCGCAGTTTATTACCGATCTGGGCAATGGATTCAATGCGTTAACGGAATTTAGCATTGCTACTGTGCAAGCATTAGGCCCTTTACTGGAAAAGCTGATCGAGCTTGGGCGTTGGTTGATCAATCTGGATCCTGAGACGATTCAATTTGCCGGCACGGTCGGCGGGTTGGCGCTGGCGTTTACCGCGCTCTCCCCGATTCTAACGACGGCACTGATTGGAATACAGACTTTTGGCGGCGCCGGAGGCGCGGCCATCGGAACCTTAAAAGCGGAGGCGCTCGCGCTCGGCGCGGTTTTGCAGTCCGGGGGGCTGGCGACGGCGCTAGGGACGGCCGGAATTGCGGGCGCGGTGGGCGTACTGGCTTTTGAAATTACCCGGCTGACCGGGCTGGATCAGGCGCTCAACGATGTTTTAGCGCCGGACTGGTTACTGGGTAATGGCGCTACTCTTGGGACTGCCGCTGCGGATGTAGCGGAAGCCATGGGGTTGCTGGGGCCGGCCGCGCAGACAGCGGCGCAGGAATTTAAGGTATTGCCCGTTGCGTTTGCCGAAGAAGCGGCGGCCGCCCAGGCCACTCGCACGGAAATCAACGCCTGGCTGGATGCGCAAGAAGCCGCCACCAAAAAAGCCGGCGATACCAAAGCCGAGATGGAGGCCCTGACCAATGCGTTTGCAGGCCAGGGCTATGCGTATGACACACTGACTGGGAAAGTAACCCGGTTGAAGGAAAGCTTTGAACCGTTTGCCGACATCAAACCGATACCTGACAATGTTGTGACCGGCGCCTATTTGGCAGATATAACCGGTGCGGTAGCCATCAACGGCGCGCTGGTCAAGTCTTATGAACAAGTGGGCGGCGGTACGGTTAAGGCGACCGGGGCGTTTAAAGCCGTTGGGGATTCGGCCAGCGATTCAGCGAAGAAAGTTGAAGAAGTCACCAAAAAATCAGATGAATTTTTAATCAAGATGGAAGAAATCGCTTCTAATGAACGGATCAAATTGATTGAAGCGCGGGTTGAGCTGAATATCGCAGAACTGGAAGCCGATACTAAAAAAGTTGAAGCGGCGTTTGATTCAATCAATACGACTATTGAAAGCACCGGGGACGTGCTGGGCGATTTATACGGATTGTTTGGCGACGCAAAGGACAGTTGGAGCCAGGCAAAAATCGAATCGTGGATTGATGAAGAAAACGCGCGCCGCGACAAAGCGCTAGAAATGCAAAACAAGTTGATCGAAACTCAGATCGAACAGATTAAGGCCAAAACCGATGCGCTGAATCGCGGGGACGCGCTGATTCGGATTGATGGCTCTGGCCTGGCGCCGCAACTGGAAGCGTTCATGTGGGAAGTGCTCAAAGCAATCCGGGTGCGGGTGAATGCCGAGTTTGCCGATTTTCTGCTGGGAGTCACCTGATATGATTGGACTGGCCGCGACGACCTATGACCCGGATGGGGCGCTTATTGTGCCGGCCCGGCTCAGCAATCCGTATGCAGCGCAGCGCCGGGGCGAGGTCACGGCCACATTGGACGGCGGTGTGTCGGTCTACGATGGCGGCTATTCGATTGCTGACCAGACTTTGGAAGCCACCCTGTCGTATCCTTCCAAAACGCTGCTGGAAACCTTGCGCTACCTGGTGGCCTATTACGGGCAAGTGATCACCGCGACCGAGGTCGGCATCTACAACGCCGTGCTCAGCTATGCGCTGATCGGCAAGAATCTCAAAATTTCGCTGCGGCTGGTGAGCCGCCTGGATACCTGACATGGCTGCTTCAATTACCGCCTACGATAATCTGTGGAAACTGCT